>Ga0209519_10000242_pt1 | contig 23525 bp, 27 predicted proteins | sample Rifsed13ft1_FD_184005 | JGI IMG/M metagenome (GOLD analysis project Ga0209519, IMG submission 184005) | Soil microbial communities from Rifle, Colorado, USA - sediment 13ft 1 (version 2) | ecosystem: Environmental > Terrestrial > Deep subsurface > Rock core/Sediment | place: Rifle, Colorado...
ACTTTTTGATAATAAAAGAAATGTATATATCGCACAAATAGAGCCAAAATATACAATGACTCCTATAGTAGGAACTTTCCTAAGCATCCTGTCTTCACTTACAGGTCAGTTAGGACCAAACTATGATCCATTATTCTATGATGTAATGATTTACATCTTCGGAACCATGATGTTCGCAATATTCCTTCTTGGAATTATCTCATTCTGGTTGCGTGTACACGGATGGGCTTACAAAGACAACCGTGAGAAATGGGTCGATGAATTGGACAGACACTTTGAAAGAGAAGGCATCGGTCTAATTCCAGACAACGGTAAATACTGGTAAATTACTTCCTTTCTTTTCATTATTTTTAAAATTTTGAATAAATCTATTTTTGTTAAAGTCTGAACTGCCCTTGGAATTATTTCTCAATCTATTGATTAGTTTTGAGGAGGCAGGAAGTCCGTATCTTTTGCCTCATCATATGCCTTTGAGGTAAATATCGCCTTGTAGTGATATCCATCCTGTAATGGTGTGTTTATAAAATTCTCTGACTCTCTACCATTAACATACATCTTAGATTTTGTCTCGTCCATATCTCTTAGAGGAAATTTGAAAATCCACAAAAAGTGTCCAATCTCAAATTGTGGATCTTCTTTCCATTCTGCATAAACAGTTCCGTCACCAGTAAGCGTGTAAATTGCTCTTTGACATCCTCCTTCCATAAATCCAACCTTGGCTGGAATGTCTGCCTTTTGATTATCAACATATAGTTCAACGGTAAATGATATCTTCCAATTTTTTTCAATATTGTTTATACAAGCATTACGTGGTTGCTCACCTATGAATGGATTTACTACTAAAATTGTAATCACTACTGCAATAGCTCCTATACCTGCACTTAAACCCAAAAATCTTAAAGTCTTCTTTCTCTTGTATGGATCTCCCATACCAGGCCAATTCATATAGTGATTTTTTGAGGATTACTTAAAGTTCTTTCTGTTACTTGTCCATTATCTCAATAGTATCAAATTGGTCTTGGTGATCAGCAAGAAAATAAGTGATCTCATCAGAATCAATTTCAAGCCATTCTGATTCTCCACAGTATGGTAAATAGTCTTCAACAAATAGATCTCCTGGTCCTGTCATTCTTACGATTATCTTCTCTTTTTTTGGAATAATTCCAAATGGTAATTTGAGTACCTTTCCTCTTTTTTGGTTCTGTATGTTTACTTTGTAATTATCTCTACGAAATTCAACATCTCCAAAAAAATAACTTTGGAAAATATCTATTTTTATTATTTTAAAACTTAACACAACCTTTCTAGTCTTTTCTTGCAGATAAAACTTGGTTAATTATTTACAATAACTTCTTACGTTAATCGTAATGAATACTTAGAAAATGAAAAGGAAAAGTTGGGTAGTTTAGATTACTTGCCAGGGTCGTGTTGCAAACGTGATTACATAACCGACACCAATGATGATTGATTGGTATGCGATGTTGGTATATGGAATTGGTTTGATAATTGGCTCTCCTTCAACGACTACTGTTTGACCTGGACCTAGTCCTGGACCCACTTTATCTACATTGAGTTGGGTGTGTACGTGGTATACACCTGCTTCAAGTGCTTTTGCAGATAATGAATATTCGACAACAGAGTTACCATCAATGTCAAAAACATTTCCTGGTGGGTCTCTTGCCAACATTTCCCATCTGTTACCTGCGTTAGTGGATTCTGTGAAAATGGAAATCCATCCTCTTAGATCTCTTTCTACAAGACTTACTAGTGTACCTTTAACAGTTAAAGTTTCGCCAGTTTGTAGGGATTGTCTATTGAAGGTTTCATCTTCAATTCTGATGAAACGACTCTGGAGTTGTGCTTGGACACCGTGTGCATCTGCAGTTGGAAGTATGGAATCAACCCAGTTGAAACCAAGTGTACCTAATGCAAGTACAGCAGTGAGTCCTAATACGAAAATCTTTTTTTCGACCATAGTCCTAATATCCTGATTGATAATACACATTGTTATATATTTTGCCTTGATAACGAGGATCGATATGTTCTGTATGTGTTAATCATCGATGATTAACATTGAAATTAACAAAAATGTGATATAATTATTTCAAATTAATTTGTTTTTTATATGAAAAATTATGTTACTTTATTGTTTATTTTATTAGAATTTTTATAAAATTGCTTTATTTCAAAACTCTTGCTTTATATCTAGAATTAACAATACAGTCCTTATGGCACAGATGCCCGCATTAATCCCAAAAGAAGTTGAGATTCAGAGACTAAAGAAAATCTGGCTCATCATCATTGCTATGGGATCCACTGCAGCATCAGTCGAAGTAGACAACTTCGTTGATGGTTCTTTACATCAAACCTCTATCAGAGACAGTGCATTTACACCAGCACACTGGTGGCTATACTCCCACTTCATCACATTACCACTTGGATGGGCAGCAGCTGCAATGTATGATAGAAAAGTACCAGTACTCAGAGGTCCAAATAACTCAATTAACACTGGATTGAAGATGACCATTCTTGGTTACCTTGCAACCATGTTTACAATTGGAGTCAATGAGATGTGGCACTTTTGGTTTGTAGAGGAAATCTTTGCAGTACCAAATCACTGGATGTTTAACATGGGTGTCGTAGTGGCATTCATCGGCGCTTTAGCATACGTAGTCAGAGTATATGCTAGACTCGTAGAACTAGGTGCAGAAACTCCAGGTGAGAATCCGTACGTTGCAGAGATGTACAAGATGGCTTTAGAAGGCAAATTGTACAGCAGAGCAATTCCATAGATAAAGTGCAAAAAGCACCTTTTTTCTCTTTTATTATTTTGAATGTCACGAAGATCGTACTAGGCCCACCGTTTAAGAAAGACTTAAAAGGATTCTGAATAGTATAATTCCAGAATGACTCTTCCGAAAGGATTTGGTTCAAGTGGCGCAGGTGGCGCATCTAGCTCCGATGTAGAACGAATGATTGGCAAACGTGTCGAAAATATGACCGGTATCATCACTCTATCTTACATTGCAGCTTGGTTAGCAACTTTTGGTGGTACTGCAGCAGGATATTTCTATTATCCTTGGGCATATCCAACAAACAGTGGTCATTATGCGTTCATTATTCTGACAATTATTGAATCGATTGGTTATCTCTTCTGTGTTAAAGTTTCAGAAGAAGGCTCTAAGAAAAACAGCAACGGCATACTTGCTGGAGTTATTGGAGCAGTAGCAGTAATTACTGTAATCATATCACTAACTGTCGGATTTTAGAAGGAAACTCCTTCAGAATCTTCTTTTTACTTTATTTTAATAAAAAACAACGATCTTCATCATATTCTAAAATTTTATATACTGACCGTTTTATCTAGTTGCTAATGGTCTGGCTAAGACGATGTACTCACTACTTATTCATGGTAGTAGTTGCAGTTAACTCAACACTGTTAACAATTAATGCAGGAGACTACATTTTCTATACTGACTGGGCTTGGACTTCGTTCACGGTATTTTCAATATCGCAATCGTTGATGCTTGTAGTAGGTGCAACATATTACCTTACATTTACAGGCGTTCCAGGAACAGCAACGTACTACGGCCTAATTATGACAGTATATACATGGGTAGCAAAAGGCGCCTGGTTTTCACTAGGTTATCCATATGACTTCATTGTAACACCAATTTGGTTACCATCAGCAATGCTGCTTGATTTAGTCTATTGGGCAACAAAGAAGAACAAGCACTCATTGATACTGTTTGGCGGAGTACTGGTAGGAATGTCTTTACCGTTATTCAACATGGTAAACCTGATGACAGTAGCAGACCCACTAGAAACGGCATTCAAATACCCAAGACCAACATTGCCACCATACATGACACCAATAGAACCTCAAGTAGGTAAGTTCTATAACAGTCCAGTAGCACTGGGTGCAGGTGCAGGTGCAGTTTTGGCGACTACGTTTGCAGCATTGGGTTGTAAACTAAACACTTGGACATACAGATGGATGGCCGCTTGGTCAAAGTGGGACTAAAACTCCAACCTTTTCCTTTTCATTTTATTATTTATGATTAGTGTATACTTTATCTGATCTTAAGATTTGATTAAAAAATATTGTACATGTTGTGATCTTTTGTTGTCTCTTTTGACAATATGTGATATTGTGATAATGACATGTGAAGCAACAATACGATCAAATTTTAGTTACTCCAAAACCCTTTGTGAAATGGGCTGGAGGAAAACGACAGTTAATCCCAATAATTAATCAAAATCTTCCTGAATCTTTTGGTACCTACTATGAACCATTTCTTGGTGGCGGTGCCTTATTGTTTCATATTCTTACAGACAAAAATGGTCAAAAATGTAGTATTTCTGATTTAAACTCTGATCTTGTATTAGCATATACTACAATTAGAGATAGAACTGATTCCCTAATTACTTCTCTAAAAAATCATGAAAAAAATTATCAAAAAGATTCAGAGTCATACTATTACTCAATTCGTGAAAGTAATCCAAGAAGCGAAATTGAAAAAACATCTCGATTGATCTTCTTGAATAGGACTTGTTTTAATGGACTTTATCGTGTAAACAGTAAAGGAAAATTTAACGTACCTTTAGGAAAGTACTCCAATCCAAATATAGTAAATGAAGAAAATCTTCATGCTGTAAGTCATATCTTACAATCAAGCAGAGTTTCCATCAAATGCAGAGATTTTGAGGCAGTCCTAAGTGATGCCAAAAAAGGAGATTTAGTATATTTTGATCCTCCATACCAACCAGTAAGTGCAACTGCAAATTTCACAAGCTATACTAACAAAGATTTTACATATGATGATCTGACAAGATTAGCAGAACTTTGTTTAAAATTAGATTCCAGAGGTTGTAAAGTATTATTGTCAAATTCTGATTCAAAGGAAGTGGCAGATATCTTTTCCAAGAATCCCTGGAAAATTACCAAGATAGAGGCAAACAGATCAATTAATTCTAACTCTAAAAAAAGAACTGGTCATTTTGAACTTTTAATAAAAAATTATTAAAGCTCCGAACGGGATCTGAACCCGCGACCTTTACCTTACCAAGGTAACGCTCTACCAGGCTGAGCTATCGAAGCACAAATTTTAGCAATCTAAAATCCTTATAATTCTTGATTATGGGTCAAAAATCTCTAAACTGTTAAATTTCACACAAATTTCTACCCTTTTGGAGGAGTAATCAAGCCTGGCCAAAGTAAGCACACAGTGCTTTTGGACATGCAGGACTTAAGATCATAAAAATGGGTGATCCTGTCTCTCAGGAGTTCGTGGGTTCAAATCCCACCTCCTCCACTGCTCTTTATTTTGGATGTCTTATTCCTCTAGAATTCAAAATTTCGTACACGTCAGGAAGTGAAAATACAAATCCAATGTGCACACAATCTTTTTCTTCACACAGCTGACAGAATAATTCTCCTTTTTGTACTGCAACTTCTGCAATTCTGTTTTTGATATTATCTTTTAGAATAACACGATCATCGTCTATGGAAATTTTCTCAATCTTTGGAGCATATCTTGCAAAGGTCTTGTCCTTTTGCATCATCTCTTCTAACATGTAAGTTACATAACCTGAAAAACTATTGACACCTTTCATTGCAAGGTTGTCTTTGTTCTTTTGATATACGTCTTGGAATTTATCATAAACAGTTTCTGAAACAGTTATTGATTTGAATCCAGCTTTCGGCAATTTACTTTCCCTTACCGTACAATAAAGTACCGTGGTATATAAGATTTTATTTTGTGGGTACTGTCAACTTGATAGCTCATAATTCTCCTTGTAAACTGTCGGCTCATAGCTTGCGTTTTGGATTAGTGTAAGCCATTTGTTATTTCCCTCTATTTTGATTCCACACATCTCAGATGGTGTCTTTCCGTCTAGTGCCATGTGAGGTCTGATATAATTATGGTAAATCTGATAACCGTCAAAGATAGGAGAATCATCTTTTTTGACTCCTCTCATTACTTTCTCTCTATCACGAAATTCTCCGTTAAGACGCTCCATTTTGTTATTGTTTTTGTCACCATCTAATGAAATGTGTCTGATGTGGATTGGACTACCTTTCTTTACTACACCATCTCTTTCTGAAAAGCGTCTGGATATAGATTCAAAAACTCAAATATTGATTCTGCCCTTTTTGGTTTGTTCTTTGAGTTTTTTGAGAAGTTCTTCAGTTTTGATCTTTAGTTCAAGCATTACTTCCTGCATAGTCTCATGATATACTTTATCAGCATCTTCTACCAAACTATACACACCAAAGATTCATGCTCGCTTTTTCATGACGATGATTTAAACAATCGGACTATTTTCATATCTGGAAATTAATTGCAGTCAAGTCTGTTTTTAATCAAAATTATCTATTTACTAACAGCATTTTGAATTATTGTTTTCCACTTGTCTTTTCCTTTTGTCTCTATTCTACAAGATTGATCTAGTGTTTTACTCTCTAATGCCATGTGAGATTGGATATAATTATGATAAATCTGGATCTGTTGTCTCTGGAAATTAGTCTTTATACAATACCTTAACTCTGAAGCAATATGGGTAGAGGATATCAATCTGCAGAGATAAGACAGAAACTGATTGATGTACTTGAAGACTCTAAAACAGGAATGTCTGGAGTTGAAATTTCTGAAAAACTCAATGTAAACAGAACCACCATGACAAAATATCTCAAAGTATTTGCTGCAGAAGGGTTTCTTAGACAAAAAAATATTGGAAATATTACATTATGGTTCTTAGAGCCCGGGCAAGAGGCATATTCTTTTCCTGCTGATTACTTTAAAGTTGTACCACAATACCTTGAAAACTTAGTAAAAGGCCATGAGACTCAGGTTTACTCACTGATTAAAAACTGTCTTAATTCTGGGGCATCAGTAGACAAACTTGTCACTGAAGTGATAATTCCTTCGATAGATTCAATTCAAAGACTATATGATGATGGTAAAATTGGAAATTCTGAGGAAAAATTATTACAAAACATCATATCTAAATCACTTCAAATTTTCAATCAAATTTCAATAGATTCAAACCCAAACAAGAACGTCATTGTGATTTCAGCTGATGCTAAAAGTAACTTGTTATCTGAAGCAGCTTCTGCATCATTACATTCGGATGGGTGGAAAGTTTCCCATCTGGGTGATATGTCCTCTGCAATCAATGTCTTATTTGATCTAGATTTGCAAAAATTAATGGGAAAAATTTGGAAACAAAAATCTGGAGTAATGGTTATTCTAGTTTTTTCAAATACTGAAGAAGGACTCAACTTTTTTGCAGAATCTATAAACTCTATTAAGGAAAAATTGGGAAAACGAATACGTTTAGCATTATGCGGAAAAGTTGGAAAAAAGACAAAAATCGATTCAGATTTAATATCTGAAAAATTTGAAGATGTTCTTCAATGGTCTGAAACTATCTCTGAAAGCTCAAAGTAATTAAAATGGGCCCGATGTGATTCGAACACATGACCTTTCGATTTCTGAATGGTTTATCAGTCGAACGCTCCAGCCAAGCTGAGCTACGAGCCCACATTCAACCCTCTTGACATGACTCATTTAAGTTTAATTTTCTTTCCACTTGATTGAGCACCCAATTGATGGGTCAAAATCTTTTTCAATTTTTTTTCCAGATAGTAATTTTTCTATGTTGCTAACCATTGTCTTTTCTGTAGCTATGTCATCTGGTTTCATGGCATTGTCGATTCTACCATGAAATATCAGCTGTTTACTGCTGTTGAATAAGAAAGGATCTGGAGTACATATTGCACCATATTTTTTTGCGATTTCTTGAGTATCGTCAACCAAATAATCAAATTTGAATTCCTTCTCCTTTGCTGTTTTTTTCATATTTTCAAAACTATCTTCTGGGTAATCTTTAGAGTCATTACTGTTAATTCCTATTATTGCTATTTTATTGCCAAATTTTTCATATAACTCATTGAAAGCTTCTACCTTTGCCTTGACATATGGGCAGTGGTTACAAATGAAAATAACTAAAATTCCATGATATCTGCTGTAATCATTTAATGTGTGTTTTTTATCATCAACACCTAAGAGTTGAAAATATGGTGCAATATCTCCTGTTTTTAATTTAATTTGTGATTCTAGGAGTACCATGGCGTGATATTTTTTTATACGAATAAAATTCTTGCCAAGAAGACAACAATTAAAATCCACAGATTATTCCTTCTTGATGTGGGCTGGTAGTATAGCCTGGTAGTATACCCGCCTTGCACGCGGGGGGTCATGGGTTCAAATCCCGTCCAGTCCACTTACATATGCTCAGATCAATTCTGAATTTCAGACAGCTGGATGGATTTAAATAGGATAAGTTTTGGTTTTAAACTATGACAAGCTCAGCTGATGCATGGCCGGTATGGATTCCACTCATTGTTGGATTGACACCAGGTTTAGTTTACTGGATAGCAATAACCGCAATGAAGAAAAAACGATAAAATTTACCTCTTTTTTAACTTCTTTTTATTATTAATTATGTAGTGTCAACTGGGTTAAACGTTGTTATCTTTCTTGTTCACTATATCACATGTTGCACAAAATTAATCTCCAATCAATAAAAATCTGCATGGAAAAAATTATTCTTAGTATATTTTTAATTTTGACTCTATTTCCAATTTCTTCTGGATTTTCTGCAGAGGTTACTGATAACCCACCCACATTATCTGTAGTTCTTACAAGCGATTCTCCATTTGTTTACAAAGACGATGAAGGTTATACCGTGGTTGTAGGTGCAGTTGAAAATACCAACAATCTCACTTCAGTTACAGATGTACGTGTACGTGTAAATTTTTATAATGATGTTAGTCCTGAACCTCTAGAAATTATTGAAGGTGAAACTATCTTGGAAGTTATTCCTCCACTTGGAAAATCTCCTTATATGATCAGAACAAATTCTTCAAATCCTGACATAACTCAAGCATCTGTTTCTCTAGGCGGATTTCATACATCTCCTTCAAAATCAAAGGAATTATCTGTAGAACTCAGTAATATTGTCTTAGATGACACACTTCACTTTTCAGGAGTCTTAAAAAATGGTGCCGCTCCAATAAATAATACTAATGTCTATCTTGCTTTCTACGATAATTTTGATCCTCCTAGAATAATAGGCATATCTACCATACCACTTGGTAATGTTGAATCCAATGAAATAATGAATTTTAGTTTCAATGAACAAATTCAAACAAGATCTGTAGGATTTCTTTTATTTTCTGAATCCAATGTATTTTATTCTGGTATTGTTGATGTAAAAATTCCTGAATCAGTAACAGCGACAAGACTAGTTACCATCTCTAATGTATCTGTACTTGATTATCAAGGAAAAGCACTTTCAGAAATTAAAGTAGGTTCAACAGTAAAAATCCAGAGTGAGTCTTGGATTCAATTTTCAGCAGATCAAAAATCTGACGAAACTCCATACACTTACTATGTTCAAATTAAACAGTCTGGTAAAACCCCATTTGTAGAATTTATCGGAAAATATGATGGACGTTATATCGGGGCTGGTAGCCAATTACAATCTCTAGACTGGATTCCTGAAAATGATGGCTTGTTTTTTATTGAAACGTTTGTTTGGGATAGAAACAATGTCCCAATCGCTGATCAAGGACCTATAGTATTAGTAGTTGTAAAATAGTAGATTTATTTTCACATCTTTCTATTTGATAGTATGTCCGAATTTGCTCTTGTTGCAATGGGAGGAACTTTTGATATTATACACAAAGGTCATCTTAGATTACTTTCAGAGGCATTTTCAATTTCATCAAAAGTAATCATTGGACTAACAAGTGATGAATTGGCAAAAAAAAGAGGGAAAAAAACTCTGAATACCTATGAAAAAAGATTTGAAACATTAATGAGTACAATTAAAACAAATTTTCCAAATTGCGCCTTTCAAATTAGTAAACTAGACAATGATTTTGGTCCTGCTGTTTTAGAAGAAAATGTACAGGCTTTGGTTGTAAGTGATGAGACTGGTAATCAAGGAGAAATTTTAAATCAACTTCGTACAGAAAAAAATCTACCCCCCGTTAAAATAGTGATAGTTCCAATGGTTCTAGCACAAGACGGCAATAGAATTTCTACTACTAGAATAAAAAATTCAGAAATAGACATAGAAGGTAACTTATCATCAATTGACTAGAAGATTGCCTATGTTTGAGTAATCGTAATAAAACAATATTTTTGGATTGAGCCTCATGGCAATCATAAATAATATGATGAAAAAACTTGATACTGATGTTTCAACCTTAAAGGAGGGGCTACATCCTGAAAATCTTTCATACTGGTATGCTAAAATCACCAAAGAAACAATTGACATGGCTCCACCATGGTTGCAAGACAAGATAAGAGTGAAACAAGATCCTATTCTTACTATGAAATTCAATCTTGATATATCAAAAAGAGCGGTTCGTTACTTTATGATAGCAGTTGATAATAATTTAGATGATATGCCTTATTCTACAAAACTCTATTTTCTTAAAGTTCAGGAAATAATGGGAACTGAAATGGATAAATCCCTAGTTTAATTTACAAATTTTTAATTCAGGCACAAATTCAAGCTCTAACTATCTATAACCAATAGTGTTGAATCTGTATAAGAAAAATGGATCTATACAAAGCAAAATACTCTGATAAGAAATTTGATAGACATTCAAAATCTAACCAAACATCAAGTAGAAATTCTAGGGATGATCAACCTTTACGTTCTTACAGAAATTCCAGAGATGAAAGACCATCACGAGATAGATATTCCAGAAATGAAAGACCATCACGAGATAGATATTCCAGAGATGAAAGAAAACCTGAAATGCATACTGTAACATGTGGCGATTGTGGAGATGAATGTCAAATACCATTTGAACCAAAATTTAACAGACCCATCTATTGCAGTGAGTGTTTTAAAAAAAATAAACCACAAGAATCTAGAGATAGATATTCCAGAGATGAAAGACCATCACGAGATAGATATTCCAGAGATGAAAGACCATCACGAGATAGATATTCCAGAGATGAAAGACCATCACGAGATAGATATTCCAGAGATGAAAGACCATCACGAGATAGATATTCCAGAGATGAAAGAGGTTCAAGATCTAGTCAAGATGATTTTAGAACAAACAAATCTAAAAGTGAAAAATTCCTAAAAAAGACAGAGAGTTTCTATTCTCATGGTTCTGAAAAATTCTATTCTTCTCTAAAAGAAAAATTATTTGAAATTCTAGGAGGTAAAACATGTTCTAGTTGTGGATTTAAAGATGAAAGAGCTTTAGGCTTTAATCATATCAATGATGAAGATGCATTTGACAGTATACGAAGAGGGGGATTTGCATCTTCATGGGGTAAGTATATCTCTGAACCGGAATTGGCTAGGAAAGATTTGAGAGTTCTTTGTTTAAACTGTAATGAGATTAGACAACCCCAAGCCAAAACTGAACCTAAAAAATCAAAAACCCCGAATAAAAAAAGCAGATACTTTCCTAGATGATCTCTTGAAATCACTTTTGAGAATTTATTAACACTTTAATTATAATAATTTATTTTTAAAATTATGGATAATGACTCTAAAGCATTAGGGATTAGTCTTATTGTGATGGTTGGAATTGTTGCAATCTATACCGTATTTTTAGGTTGATTTCATCCCTTTACAATTTCTACATCTTGTCCAAAAATCACAGTGGACACTATTTTGTCTTCTTTATCGATTACTGATTGAATAAAATCGGCAAACACTTCCACATTTGTTTCATCCTTTAGAACAATACTATGAGCTGATTTGTCTTTTAATGCAACAACTAATTCATTACCCACTATGTTTAAAATCGCTGTAATGAAAGTCTCGTTTGCATCTTTGATAAAAAGTAAACTAGCTAGCTTTTGAGCCTCATATTTATCATCACATCTAACTCTTATTTTCATTTATTCTCAAAAAGAAATTTATCTATCTGATCTTTTGCTTTTTCTCTTTTTTCTTGATGAACTGCAAGAAACTCATTTATTTTTTCAATCAAAATTGCTTTTAATTCTCCAGTTAACATTTTTCCTGATTTATAATCGTCATGAATTGATTTCAATTTAGTATCATCTGGTTCAAAAAATATTCTGAGATATTGATAAGACACATCAATATCTGGATTTCCACCAAGTTTTCTATGTTGTTCAATATCTGGTTGACCACCAGAAAATGCATGCTTGTTAATTTTTTTCTTAACGATATTTGGAGAATCAGTTGTGTAAATAGTTCCATTCTCATCCGAAGCTGACATTTTTCCTCCAGGCCCTGACAATCCTGGAATCATAATGTTATGAATTAAAGCTGGTTTTGGTTTTCCGATTTTTGGAGCAATGTCTCTAGTTAATCTAAAGTGAGGATCTTGATCAACTCCTAAGGGAATCAAAACTGGTTTATCTTCAATAAAACAAGGAGCAGATTGTAATGATGTATAAAATATCATGCCAATATTTGTTTCATTTGTAAACCCAAATACTGCCTTTGTATTTGAAAAATTAATTTTTTTTGCTACTTGCGCTGCAATTGGATACAGAGTCTGAATATTTTTTGTATTGATAATTATTTTTGTGTTGTTTGGTTTAAAGCCTAATGCAATAAAATCAAGTGCATTTTCATACGCAAATTTACTTGTATCCTCTAAAGTAAGATCCTGTTTTGAATAAAATTTCTCATCATCTGTAAGTTGAAAATACATATTTACGCCAAATTTGTCTTGAAGCCATTTTGAAAATACCCATGGAACTAGATGGCCAATATGAGTATGGCCTGATGGTCCTCTACCCGTATACAGGAAAAATTTTTTACCTTTTTCATAATCATCTAGAATCCTATTCATTTCTCTATGGGAAAAGAAAATCCCCCTTCTTAGCATAAAATGGTCCTCACCTGTGATCTTTTTGATTCTCCTTAGAATCTCCGGTGAAATTTTTTCGGTTCCGAATTTTTTGATTAGTTTATCATAATCTATATCTCCTTCAACATGCCAAGGAGTTACAATAAAGTCGTCAGCTGACATTCATTTTGACTTAGGTTAAGGTTTAAAAAGTCTTTTTCAGTCTTTCTGCTGATGTCACAAGTCTTTCATGAAATTGAAAAAAAAATCATCACCTCATTAAAAGACAATCCAAAACAAACTCCTGAACAACTTGAAAAATCTACTACTCTATCACCTGATCAAATTCGAAGAGGAATAGAGTGGCTTAAACTAAAGGAACTAGCTATTGTAAATGAATCTCAAACTATCACTGTATCCCTTGGGAAAAATGGATTGGAGTCTTTTCACAAAGGATTACCTGAAAGGAAACTACTCGATTTACTAAAAAATGAATCAAAAAAATTACAAGATCTCCAAAGAGAACTTGGTAATGTCTTTGGCCCTGCTATGGGTTTAGCAAGAAAAAATAATTGGGTTGATACATCTGAAGATAAAATCTTTCTAAAAAATTATCCTTCTGAACTTCCAGGAGAAAAAACTCTAAAACAAATTGGAGAAAATAAAATACATAAAAGTGAAATTGACATAGATGATTTATCTAGTATTTTGAAAAGACCTGATTTTATAATTGAGGATATAATTAAGACAAAAGAAATATCATTAACAGAACATGCCAAATCAATTGAAATAACTGCTGGTTCATCAGGTGCAATTAATGTAGAATCTAAAGTACCTGATGTGTTTGTTGCTCGAACTCATCCTCTTAAAGATACAATTGACGAAATTCGTGAAATCTTTGTTACCTTAGGTTTTACAGAAATTATTGGTAGTATGACTCAGCCTAGCTTTTGGAATTTTGATGCATTGTTTACTCCACAAGATCATCCTGCAAGAGAATTACAGGATACATTTTATCTTGATGGGATCTCTGCAAAAAAAATTGGAACTTCGGAGCAAATTAGAAAAATTTCTGAATCTCACAAAAAAAGTTGGCGATATTATTGGGACATTAACGAAGCAAGAAAAATGGTTCTTCGAACACATACAACATGTGTAACCATCAAACATCTTGCAGAAAATAAATCTGATGAAGCAAGAGTGTTCTCACTTGGGCGTGTATTTAGAAATGAAAAAGTAAGTTACAAACATCTTGTAGAATTTAATCAGATTGAAGGTGTTGTAGTTGGAAAAAATACAACTCTGCGTGATTTAATGGGAATACAACGAGAATTTTATAAGAGAATTGGAATTACAAAAATAAAATTTTGGCCAACATTTTTTCCTTATACCGAACCATCTCTTCAAACAATGGTGTATAATGATAGATTAGAAAAATGGGTAGAGCTATTTGGTATGGGGATTTTTAGACCTGAAGTAACAAAACCACTTGGAATAACTAAACCTGTTTTAGCTTGGGGTGGAGGTATTGAAAGAATTGCAATGCTAAAGTATGGATTAGATGATGTTAGAGAATTTTACAACAATAATTTGAATTGGTTAAGGAGTGCAACAAAATGCCAGTAGTTGAATTATCTTACTCTGGACTTCAAAAACTACTTGGAAAAGTTTCAAAAAAACAAATTTCTGAATCTCTTCCTTTTCTTGGATTGGATATCGAATCTGAAGACAAAGATCTAGTTAGAGTAGAGTACAGTCCCAACAGACCAGATTACTCTACTGACTTGGGAATTGCACTTGGTTTACAGGGCTTATTTGAAATTAAAACTGGAGCCATAAAATTAATCATCAAAAAATCAAATAATTACACCATTAATGTAGAACCGTCCGTCGCTAAAATCAGACCATTTGTAACTGGAATTATTGCAAAAAATGGTAGAATTGATGATAATACAATCAAACAACTAATGGCAATGCAAGAAGACCTTCATTTTGGAATTGGAAGAAAGAGAAAAAAATCTTCTATTGGAATTCATGATTTAGATAAAATCTCTTTTCCACTTACATATACTACTGCTAAGAGAGATCACAAATTTGTCCCATTAAACTCTGATAAGGAACTCACAATATCTGAGATTCTTGATAATACTGATGTGGGACGAGATTATGGAGCGATTCTTGGAAATTCCACCCAAGTTCCACTTATTTTAGACTCAAAAAAACAAACAGTATCTTTTCCACCAATAATTAACGCGGCAGTAACAACTGTTACAACAAAAACAAAAAACCTCTTTGTTGAAGTCACTGGAATTAACAAAGATGATGCAGAAGACATGCTTTCTGTTGTTGCAACCATACTTCAGACTGCTGGATTTGCTCTAGTATCTACAAAAATTACTGGTGCTAAAAACACTTCACCAAAATTAGAACCAAAGAAAATATTGATTAATTCAGATCTGATCAATCAAATGCTTGGATTGAATCTTACTACTACTAAGATTATCTCTTCACTTAAAAAATCAAGATTAGATGCTACTTTAAAAGGAAAAAATATTGTTTGTAGTATTCCTTCGTACCGCTTTGATATATTTGGTCCAATGGATTTAGTTGAAGAAGTATCACTAGGTTATGGAATACAAAATTTAGAGCCTATTTTATCTCCATCTCAAACTTTAGGACAAACAAATCCCATATCGATAAAACTAAAATCACTTAGTCTAATAATGATTGGACTTGGATATACTGAAGCACTCAATTCAAGCTTGACAAGTAAAAGAGTTCTCTATGAGATGACAAACAGAGAACCAATGAACATGATCTCAGTATTAGATTCAAAAAGCCAAGAACATACCATTTTGCGAGATTCTATTCTTCCAGGATTATTGGAAAATCTCTCCAGAAATATCCACACATCTTATCCTCAGAAACTATTTGAAACAGGAACTATTTTTTCTCAAGGAAATCCAGTTAATGAAACAACAAGTTTTGCAGGAATCAGTGCACATCAAGATGCAACTTTTACTGAAATTAAATCCATTTTACAATCTGCGTTAAAAACTGGATTTAATCTAGAAATTGAAACAAAAACCTTTTCACATCCAACTTTTGAAGAAGGAAGAACAGCTTCAATTTCAATCCATGGTAAGATAATTGGAATTATCGGGGAAATCAATTCAAAAACAATTGAAAACTACAAGATACGTGTTCCTGTAGTGGGGTTTGAGATTTCTCTTTCCGGATTAATCTTTGACTAATCTTTTTGATGGTTTTGTATTAACTCCTACAGAATTTGTGCTTAGTAACTTTGATTTTTTGAGATGTTACAGATCAATGGTTTTTAGCATAGATGAATCTATACTTAAACGCCCAAGAGCAGGCACACAGACGGATTAGGATGATGCTGATCGTATTGATACCAATGATTTCTAATTCACCCAGGTGTGCTACAAGATGGGCAACCCCGGTTAGAAAACCCAAGGAGGTTTAGGCTAAAATTACCAATGATCTTGCGCGAGTCAGAACCGGGGAACATTTACAAATTTTCAAAAACATAAAACATCCCACAATAATATGACCTATGAAAATGGTAAACTATTGGTTAGCCAAACAAGAACCTAATGGACCTAGGGGATATAATTTTGAAACTCTAAAAAAAGATAAAAAAACCGTTTGGGACGGCGTTCATAACAATCTAGCACTAAAGCATATGCGAGAAATGAAAAATGGTGATCTTGTTTTATTTTATCATACTGGTGATGAGAGACAAGCAGTTGGTATTATGGAAGTAATTTCAGAACCATACTCTAATCCAAAAGAAGACAATAAACGATTCATTATAGTTGATGTTAAATATAAAAAATCATTAAAACGACCAATCACTTTAGATGAGATGAAAAAACAGAAAAAATTTCAAAACTGGGAACTTATTCGTATTTCTAGATTATCTGTAATGCCTGTTCCGAAGCATATTTGGGATACTATTATTGATATTTCTCAAAACTAAATTCGGCATAATCGGTTTATTGATATAGTCGATTTGTTTAATGAATACATGGCAACAGCTTATGTTTTAATAAACTGTGAACTAGGTTCCGAAGAAGCTATCATACAGCAACTCAAGGGTCTAGATGGTGTGAAGGAAGTTCATGGTACTTTCGGAGCATATGATATCTTGGCCAAGATTGAATCTGATACTGTTGAAAAACTCAGAGAAACAATTACTTGGAAAATCAGAAAAATTGAGAAGATTCGATCAACACTAACCCTGATGGGTATAGAAGGCCAATCATAAACACTCTTTTTTCTTATCATGATTTTACATTTTATTTTTGTTGTAAAAGAAGAAGATCGTGAAAAACGTAAACTAGAATTTGAATATGTAAAGTATATGGGTAATTTTTACAAAGTTTGGATCAAAGAAAAATTTGGCAGAGACTTTGAAATTCAATGTGATGAATTAATTACAAAACCAAGAAGTATACTTCAAAAATTAGATACACATACACTCATTAGAGATCATGAGCAAAGAGGAACGCAAATTTATCATTTCTATCTTTGTTATTTTAAACCGCTTTGGACTGATTGCACATGTGAAGGATATCATGCTGAAAACTTTGGTATGGTTTGGTGGCAACCACCAAAAGATCCTTCTGACACATTATTTCTTGCAGAAAAAAACTGTACTACTGTTTCTCATGTATTGACACATGAGCTTCTACGAGCATCAGGACGTAAAAAATTCATCGAAGACGTTCATGAGATTTGGACCAAACATTTCTACGATCAATTACATTTTGAACAATATGGAGCAAACTTTGAAAAAACAGAAGGAAAACCAATGTTTCTCACGATTGACACATCTAAGCTTAAAACAAAATAAAATCTATATTTCTAAATAAAACAAAATAAATTTTCTGAAATCAACATTTTGTTACTGAATAAATATTATTTTCAAAATTTGCAGTTTTGAAATCAAGTTTATTTTCAGTATCATGTGTTCTAGATTTGCTCAGATTTTCAAGCTCAACTAATGCATCGCCTCTAAATCCTACTGAAGAGCCATAAATTGCATCACTTAACATAGTTCCATGATCTCCTTTCTTAATGTCATCAACCATTTCATAGAATCTAATGGTTTCTTTTTTGTTTACAGGGTTTCCAGTTGCTTTGTTATATGCAACTGCAATGTACATTCCATTGTTTTTTACTGCTACAGGAATTTTATGATTTGTTCCACTTGCTCCTGGAATTGTCTCATTCACTAAAACCTCACATTTATGATACATGCTCGAAACATATGCGTAGAATCTATACTGTGCATATTTTCCTGCGCCATCTTCTTCACATCCAACAAACACCTTGTGTAAAAGTTCTAAAGCATCATCATTCATACTTTGTAATCTGTCATCTATTCTTCCTCTTTCTAGAAGTTCTGATTTACATTCTTTTGAAATTAATACCAAAATGAAATCTGGTAAATTATAATTCTTTAGAGCAGCAACATATGCACCTGCTTGTGACATTCCAAATTTTGGAAAACCCTTATTGACCATCTAAACACCCTGATTTAGAATATTTGTAACTCCCCAACAATCAATTATAAAGCTGCTTTTAGTTTATAATTGTTAAGAAATTAACACGCCTATAACAATATTTATTGTAATTTTTGAATTGCAAATATTAAATTCCGGTTGAATTCACCAAATTATGTGGAAATAGGTACTACTCCTGAATTAGTAACTCGTGTTTATAAAAAATTACAAGAAAATATTCAAAAATACCGAAAAGTAATTGGAAGACCATTAACACTCACTGAAAAAATATTGGCTGGACATTTTGATAAAGTCGGTGAGAAAAATCTTGATGGAGGTAAAAACTATGTCTTCCTTATTCCTGATAGAGTGGCATTACAGGATGTAACTGGACAAATGGTGATGTTACAATTTATGCAAGCAGAACTTAAACAAACAGCTTTACCGACAACGGTCCACTGTGATCATTTGATACGTGCTCAAGTAGAAGGTGACACTGACATGAAAATCGCTCTTGATGAAAATAGTGAAGTTTTCAAGTTTCTGCAATCTGCTGCTGGTAAATATGGATGTGGTTTTTGGAAACCTGGTGCAGGAATAATCCATCAAGTTGTTCTTGAAAATTATGCATTTCCAGGCGGATTGATGATTGGCACTGATTCTCATACTCCAAATGCAGGTGGTTTGGGAATGATTGCTGTTGGGGTAGGTGGATTAGATGCAGCAGAAACTATGGCTGGAATGCCATGGGAATTACTTTATCCTAAAAGAATCGGTGTAAAACTCACCGGAGAACTAAACGGATGGACAGCACCAAAAGATATCATACTCAAAGTAGCTGAAGAACTGACAGTTTCAGGGGGAACAAATTCTGTTATTGAATACTTTGGACCTGGAACCACTACTATTAGCTGTACTGGAAAAGCAACCATTACCAACATGGGTGCAGAAGTAGGCGCAACATGTTCTATATTTCCATATGATAAAAGAATGGAAGTTTATCTAAAATCTACAAACCGAGAAAAAATTGCTGAACTTGCAAATCAGAACAAAGAATTGCTTGTTGCAGATCCTGAAGTTGAATCTAATCCCGAAAAATTCTTTGATAAAATTATTGAAATTAATCTTTCAACCTTAGAACCACATATTGTTGGACCACATACTCCTGATCTTGCAAGACCAATATCTGATTTAGCTGACGATGTAAAATCTAATCAATACGTTGATCCAATATCTGTTGCATTAATTGGAAGTTGTACAAATTCATCTTATGAAGATATGTCAAGAGCAGCAAGTTTAGCTGAACAAGCAAAATTAAAAGGGATTAAATCAAAAATCCCTTTACTAATCACACCTGGTTCAGAACAGATCAGAAGTACTATTGAAAGAGATGGACAAATGCATTCACTAAAAGAAATTGGAGCTACCGTATTAGCAAATGCGTGTGGTCCATGTATTGGTCAATGGAAAAGACCTGAATTAGAAAATGATGAGAAAAATACTATTGTTACTACTTTTAACCGAAATTTTCCAGGTCGTAATGATGGTCACAGAAATACTCTGAATTTTATTGGTAGTCCTGAAATGATCATTGCACTTGCTTTGGGAGGTAGACTTTCATTTAATCCTCTAAAAGATGAGTTGACGGCAGCAGATGGAACAAAATTTAAACTTGAACCACCAAAACCTGCACCCGAAGTCCCAAAAGATGGATTTATGCTACCTGAAGGAATTTTTGTTTTACCTCCTGAAAATTCAAGCAATATTGAAGTAATAATTGATCCTAATAGTAAAAGACTACAACGTTTAGAACCATTTTCTATCTGGGATGGAAAGGACTTTGAAGATATTCAAATAATGATTAAAGCAAAAGGAAAATGCACTACAGATCATATCTCTCCTGCAGGCGCTTGGTTATCCCTTCGAGGTCATATTGACAATCTCAGTGATAATATGCTCTTGGGTGCTGTTAATGCATTTAATGATGAAATTGGTAAAGGAAAGAATATCTTAAACGGTCAACTTGAGTCTTTTTCAAAAATTGCACGACAGTATAAAGAAAAAGGAATGAAATGGGTAATCATAGGTGATAATAATTACGGTGAGGGAAGTAGTAGAGAACATGCTGCAATGACTCCAAGATATTTGGGATGTGTTGCTGTTATTACGAAAAGTCTTGCCAGAATACATGAAACAAACTTGAAAAAACAAGGAATCCTGGCATTGACTTTTAGTAATCCTGATGATTACAACAAGATCCAAGAAGATGATAAAATTAGTCTTATTGGATTGAACAACCTAGAACCGCAAAAACCAATTATGTGTATCATCAAACACAAAGATGGAACAAAGGATGAAATTTCTCTTAACCATTCTTATAATAAATCTCAAATAGAGTGGTTCAAAGCTGGTTCTGCACTAAATGTTTTGAGAAATAAATAATATTCTAACGTGGGGCCGACCGGAATCGAACCGGCGACCTACGGGTCACTACAGCTCCAAACTTACATCATCCGTGAGTCAGTTTAGCTTAGTTTACCTTTGGAGCCCTTAGCGGTGATCTATCGTATACACTGTCGCCCTACCAGGCTAGGCTACGACCCCACGAACAAGAATGAAACGGACTAGAATTTTAAGTTATTTTAACCAAGATTTATTTGCGATTAACCTTGATCTACAACCGTTAAGGTAAATCATGGTAAAACCAATTGTTTTAGCAATAGCAGCAATTCCTGCTATCATTGCAATTTTAATTGCTATTCCATTAATCACAAAATCTGACATTCCATATTCTGCAGCTAATCCAAATGATGTAATTGAAATTGAATATACAAAACATCAATTGAAGAAAATATCTTTTGGTGTAACAGAAAGAGTTGGAGCACAAAAAACTGAAATTCTATTAATAAAAAATAATGGAGAAATAAAATATACCGTGACTGAAGATGGTTACCCAAAACCAGATATTAGTTCACATCTGGATGATCAAAAACTTCGTAAATTAAAAGCCCTGATTAAAGAAACTGGATTCATGTCAATTCCTTCTGAATCATTTCTTATACGTGATAATGTAACTGATTTTCAAAAATCAAATATCAAAATTACTCTAAATGGAAGAGTTAATCAAATTAACTGGCCAGAACAAAATGCAACTGATAAATTCATACCTCCAATAATTTCTATGGTGGAATCTCAACTTGATAAAATCGCAGAACAAATTAGTGAATAGGTACAAATAGTCTCTGATAAAACTCTGATTATGCTTCCACTTTCGGGCGAAAGAATTGATGCAAAAGGAATAATTAAAGACAAATCTGATTCTGGTAATATTTTGCGTGGGACATCCACTTTGAAACGTGGTCTTGCTCATATGCTAAAAAATGGTGTTGTAATGGATGTTACTACAGTAGAACAAGCTCAAATTGCAGAAGATGCAGGAGCTGTATCTGTTATGGTTTTAGATAAACTGCCATCTGATGTAAGAAAAGCGGGTGGAGTTGCACGAACTGCAAGTATTAGAATTATTGAGGATATTATGGATTCAGTAACAATTCCAGTAATGGCAAAATGTAGAATTGGTCATGTCTATGAAGCAAAAGTTCTTGAAGAAACCGATGTTGATATGATTGATGAATCAGAAGTTTTGACACCAGCTGATGAAACACATCATATTTGGAAGTGGGATTTCACAACTCCTTTTGTTAATGGAGCAAGATCGTTATCTGAAGCATTACGAAGAATTGAAGAAGGAGCTGCAATGATCAGAACTAAAGGAGAACCTGGTACAGGAAATGTTGCAGAGGCAGTCACTCACATCAAAAAAGTAAATGATGAATTAAGATCAATAAAGGCAATTTATGACTCTGGTGATAATCAGGATCTAGTTAGAATGGCAAGAGAATTCAAAGTATCTTATGATCTTGTTGAAGAAACTGCAAAACTTGGAAGACTACCTGTTGTTAATTTTGCAGCTGGAGGAATTGCAACCCCTGCTGACGCTGCATATTTGATGTCCCTTGGATGTGATGGAATATTTGTCGGATCTGGAATTTTTAATGCAGATGATGCTAAAGAAAGAGCAAGAGCTATTGTATTGGCAACTACTTTCTGGGATGAATCAGAAAAAGTGAAAGAAGCACAAAAAATGATTGATGAAAGACAATCTATGTTAGGATTAGATGTTAAGACTCTGGAATTAAGAATGCAAGAGCGTGGAAGTTCGGCATGAGTCTTACTGTTGGAGTTTTAGCAATTCAAGGCGATGTACACGAAAATATTACATCTACCAAGACCGCACTAAAAGAATTAGGCGTAGAAGGAACAGTTGTAGGTGTTAAAACTGCTGAAGATGTTTCCAAGCTTGACGGTCTAATTATTCCTGGCGGAGAAAGTACTACAATAGGTCAACTCTCTCTTGTAAACAGTTCACTTAAGATAATAAAAGAAAAAATTGAACATGGAATGCCTGTCTTAGGAATATGTGCCGGCATGATTATGCTCTCAAAGACAGCTAATGACCGCGTTGTTGGAAAAACAGACCAGCCTCTTTTAGATTTGCTTGACATTAAACTAGAAAGAAATTCTTTTGGGAGACAAAAAGAATCATTTGAAGCAGATATTTCTATGAATTCTATTGATATTCCAAAGTTTAATGGTGTTTTTATTAGAGCCCCATCTATTTCTGATGTTGGTTCTGGTGTAGAGGTTTTGGCAAAATTTAACGAAAAGATAGTCGCTGTCAAAAAAGGCAATATGATTGGCGTCGCATTTCATCCTGAATTAACAAAAGATGTTTCTTTACACAAATATTTTGTAAATTTGATCAAGAAATCAAAAAACTAGTCAATATGATAAGTTATCCGCAATCTTTTTAACTGTAATTTGGACGATTTTTAAAATGAAAACAAATTTTGTTCTAGTTAGTACTTTAGTAACCATTTTGATTGGTGGTACATTTGGCTTACTTCTTATTGATGATGCCTTTGCTCAAAATCTCTATGTAAGCAGTGATGATTCTGAGGCTTATAAAAAACAAAAAGAACTAGAAGAGAAAAAAGCTGAACGACAAGAGAAATCAGAAGAAAAACAAAAAGAACTAGAAGAGAAAAAAGCTGAAC
>Ga0209519_10000244_pt1 | contig 23426 bp, 20 predicted proteins | sample Rifsed13ft1_FD_184005 | JGI IMG/M metagenome (GOLD analysis project Ga0209519, IMG submission 184005) | Soil microbial communities from Rifle, Colorado, USA - sediment 13ft 1 (version 2) | ecosystem: Environmental > Terrestrial > Deep subsurface > Rock core/Sediment | place: Rifle, Colorado...
TCCCGACGGTGACCACGACACCGGTGAGATCCTCTACGGACCGGACATGGACAGCCACGGTGTGATGGACGACCCCACTGCGGTTCTGGCCAAGGTGGCCGACGCGGTCCGGGAGGCGATCGGGTCGCACGCCTCGGGGCGTTCCGACATCAGCGAGTTGCAGAAGACCATCCGCCAGGCGACGGGCCGGGTGATCAGGGCGGAGACCTCACGTCGACCCGTGATCGTCCCGGTGGTGATGGAGCTGTAGGAGTCGCCGGGTTCACCCACCCGGGGACGCAATCCACGCCGTATCTCGTCTCCCATGTATTCTTGGACCACACATGGGAACCAGGACGCCCACCCGGAAGGGGTCCTCCGGGCGGAGGCGGGTGTCCACAGCAAAGAAGAAGTCGACTCGCAAGAGCACGATCCGCCAGAAGCTGGTGGCGGTCCGCAGCTCGGTGCGGGGAACCCTGGGTCGTCAAACCGACGACGTCTGGGGCATGATCCTCGTGGTCCTCGCGGTGTTGGTGTTGCTCGCTTTCGTCGATCTCGCCGGGCCGGTCGGCCGGGGAATGGCCGGCGCCAGTCTCTTCCTGTTCGGTGTCTGGAGGTTCGCCCTACCCGTGGCCCTCGCCGGTATCGGGATCGCCCTGATAGTCGGCAAACCCAAGGACGGAGCCCGTCGCCTCGTGGCCGGCGGTGTGGTCACCTTCGTCGGCTCCCTGGCCCTGTTCCATCTGATGACCGGGGCAGTGGCGCTCGCTCCCAACATTGAATTGGTCAAAGAGCGTGGTGGCGCAGTCGGGTCCCTGATCGCGTTTCCGCTGCGCCGAATACTGGGGATGTGGGGCGCCTTCGTCGTCCTCGCCTCGGCGATGGGGATGGGAGTGCTGCTGATGACCCAGACCAGCGTTCGTGAGCTGGCACTTGGCATCGCCGACCTGTACCGATCGACACGGAGTGTCGCCCGATCGACTCTTATGGGCGGGAGCGCACCTCAAGGGGGTCATGCCCCCGATCGGGTGGCCCGAACCGCTCAGGCAGACCGGGGTCGCCACGAGCGGCCGAAGCCGTCCCGTCCCCGACCGGAGAAGCCCCGAGAGGCGCCAAAGCCTGTGATAAGACAAGCCCCGGCGGTCAAGACCGTGGACCTGGCCAACACCGGTTACAAGCTGCCTCCGCTCAGCATCCTCGACGAGGGAACGGGGGGCGAGATCAACAAGCGCGCTCTCGAGGACACCGCTCGTCAGCTAGAAGAGACACTCATACAACACGGGGTGGACGCCACCCTGACCAAGATCGTCCCCGGCCCCACCGTCACCCGTTACGAGATCGAGCTGGCGCCAGGGGTCAAGGTCAATCGGGTATCCAGCCTCTCCCACGACATCGCCTACGCGCTGGCCACCCCCGACGTGCGGATACTCGTTCCCATCCCGGGCAAGTCGGCCATCGGCATCGAGGTGCCCAACAACAAACGACGTCTCGTCTCGCTGGGAGACATCCTGTCCAGTGCCGAGGCCGCCCTCACCGCCCACCCGCTCACGGTTGGCCTGGGCATGGACATCTCGGGTGAGTCCAAACTGCTCAACCTGGCCGAGCTGCCCCACGTCCTCATCGCCGGTGCCACTGGCGCCGGAAAGTCGTCGTGCATCAATTCCATCGTCACCTCGCTGTTGATGAGAACCCACCCCGACGATGTCCGCCTGATCATGGTCGACCCCAAGCGGGTCGAGTTGGGCCAGTACAACGGTGTTCCCCATCTCCTCACCAGGGTCATCACCAACCCCAAGAAAGCCAATGACGCCCTGAAGTGGGCGGTAGCCGAGATGGACCGCCGTTATGACCTGTTGGCCGACGCCAAGGTCAGGGACATCGAGGGATACCGGGAGAAGTGGGAGGCAGGAGGGCTCGACCCGGAGGGCTTCGATCGATTCCCCTACATCGTCGTGTTGATCGACGAGTTGAACGACCTGATGATGGTGGCAGGACGCGAGGTCGAAGAATCGATCGTTCGCATCGCGCAGATGGCACGTGCCGTCGGGATTCACCTCGTCATCGCCACGCAACGTCCTTCCGTCGACGTGATAACCGGGGTGATCAAGGCCAACGTGCCGAGTCGTCTCGCCTTCAGCGTCGCTTCCCAGACGGACAGCCGCGTCATCCTCGACGGGTCCGGCGCCGAGAAGCTGATCGGGATGGGCGACATGCTCGTCGTCACCGCCAAGGAGCCGCGAGCGCAGCGGATTCAGGGGGCTTGGGTGCGGGAGAGCGAGATCCACGCCGTTGTCGAATGGGTGCGCAACCAGCAGGAAGCTCGATACGAAGATCAGGAAGTCCTCCAGGCCGCCGCAGCTGCCGCTGCCGCCCAGGCCGACGAGATCGACGACGAGGAAGCGGCATTGGTCCGCCAGGCCATGGAGCTGGTGGTGCGCAGCGAGCTCGGATCCACGTCGATGTTGCAGCGAAAGCTCCGCATCGGATTCGCCCGCGCCGGCCGGGTCATGGACATACTCGAGAGTCGGGGTGTGGTCGGTCCGTCGCATGGGAGCAAGGCGCGCGAGGTCCTCATGACCGTCGAGGAGATGGAAGAGGCTCTCGCCGGCGAGTCTGCCGTCGTCTGATCGTTGGGTTTCTTCAGGGTCACTCGATCCCGGCGAGGGACAAAAGCGGTTTGAAGCGGTGCTCCGCCAGGTCCGGGTCGGCGATGAGGCCGGCTCGGTCGGCAAGACGCAGCAGCTCGGCTAGGTGGATGATCGATCTGGATCCTTCGTGACCCGACAGCATCCGGAAATGGTCCTGGTGCCCGGTCAGGTAGGCGAGGAACACCACCCCGGTCTTGTAGTGGTAGGTAGGAGCCTCGAACATGTGACGGGACAAGGCGACCGTCGGCTCCAACAACGAATGGAATCCCGGGACATCGCCCTGTTCCAGGTGGTCGAAAGCAGCCGATGCCACCGGGGCGATTGCATCGAAGATCCCCAGCAATGCGTCGCTGTGAAACCCGTCCTCACCGGCGATCAGCCGGGGAAAGTCGAAGTCGTCTCCGGTGAAGCACCGCACCCCCGGAGGGAGACGCCGGCGAAGAGAGATCTCGAGCTCCGGGTCGAGCACCGACACCTTTATCCCGGTGACATGCCCCGGTGGGGCTGCCGCAATGATCTCGAGGACAGTCTCTGCGGCCTGCCAGGGGTCGGGGTGACCCCAATAGCCGGCGAGTGCCGGGTCGAAGGCCTCGCCCAGCCAGTGCAGCATCACGGGACCGGCGGCGGCGGAGAGGAGCCGATCGTATGCCAACAGGTAGTCGTCTGACGAACGGGCCGTGGTCGCCAGTGCCCGGCTCGGCATGATTATGGCTTCACCCCCCACCGACTCGACGTATTCGAGCTGTTGTTCGTAGGCGGTGACGACGGCCGGCAACGTGTGGTCGTGTCCTTGGAGCTGGTCGGTAGTGACCCCGTAGACAGCCCGGCCCTGGCATGTCTTCGCCTCTTCCGAGGTCCGACGGATCAGCTCGGTCACATGATCCGCGCTGAGGCCGTTCCCGCGCTGGGCGGTGTCCATGACCTCGGCGACACCAAGTCCCAGGGACCAGAGATGACGTCGATAGGCGAGGGTGGCCTCCCAGTCGACGGCGGTGCTTCCCACCGGGTCGCCCAGAGGGTCGGCGACGACGTGCACTGCCGCGAACACCTCCCGCTTCTTCCATGGCCCGGGCACCGGGGTGACTGCTCCAAAGGTGCCAAGCTGGTACGGCTCCAGGTCGCCGCTGGCTGTCGGGAGTCTGAGAACGCTCACGAGCCGGTTTTCAGTTGAGCCCGATCCATCCCATTCTCATCGGGTAATCCTCGGTCATTCGCTGGTTGAGCCTCACGTTGGCTTCGTCATTGGGCTATCGGTACGCTAACCAGCGCGGAAAACGCTTGCCGCAGCAGCCTCGGAGAGTGAACCGGCGTACATGGTGGACCTGAATGAACTCGTTGTGCTCGTCACCGGAGGCAGCAGGGGGATAGGCGCTGCGGTGGCTCGGGCGGCAGCTGCCGCCGGAGCCGATGTCGCCATCTCGTTCCTGGATCGTCCCGAGGAGTCCGATGAGGTCGTAGCCGATGTGCGAGGCATGGGACGAAGGGCATTGGCCAGACACGCCGACCTGTCTCATCCCGACCAGGCACGAGACCTGGTGCGCTCGGTCGAGGAGGATCTGGGCCGGATCGACGCACTGGTGAACAATGCCGGGGTGATGCCCGAGACCCCGTTCCTCGAGATCTCGGATGAGGAATGGGCCGGGGTGATCGCTGTCGACCTCTCCGCGGCCTTTGCCTGCTCCCAGGCCGCACTGCCAGGCATGATCGCGCGGGGGAGGGGCTCGATCGTCATGATCTCCTCGCGTCTCGGCCAGATCGGCTGGCCCGGTGTAGCGCATTACTCGGCGGCCAAAGCCGGTCTTCTCGGGCTGACCAAGTCTCTCGCCCGCGAGTTCGGGCCGAGCGGAATCCGGGTCAACGCGGTGGCCCCAGGCCCAACCATCACCGAGATGAGCGCGGAGATGCTTACCGGTGAGTCGGGCATTGAGCGTATGGCCGATCTGCCTGCCGGTCGATTCGCTCGACCCGAGGACATCGCCGACACAGTGATGTTCCTGTTATCCGACGCTGCCGACCTCTATCACGGTCAGACGCTCAGTCCCAACGGCGGCGGGCACATGCCGTGAAGCTGGTCACCGTCGAGACCGCGGTCCGCCAGATCGAGGACGGCGACACGGTGATCATTGGAGGTTCCGGTGCGGGTCATGCGGTGCCCCAGCTCTTCATCGACACCCTGGCGAAGCTCTTTTCAGCCGAAGGCTCTCCGCGCGGGCTGACCACGGTCAGGGTGGTCGGCGTCGGTGACTTTGCCGATCGAGGCATGTCACAGCTCGCTCTCCGTGGTCTGATGAAGCGAACCATCGGGTCCAACATCGGCAACGAGCCGGCCCTTGGAGGACTCGTCGAGAGTGGTGAAGTGGAGGGTTACTCGTTTCCGCAGGGGGTGCTTTCACAACTGTGCCGGGAGATTGCCGCCGGGAGACCGGGGCTGATCACGCACATCGGGCTCGACACCTATGTCGATCCCCGGCAAACCGGGGGCAAACAGGGCGCGGCCACAGATGATCTGGTCGAGGTCATCGAGCTGAGCGGCCGTGAATGGCTCTTCTACCACTCCTTCCCGATCGATGTGGCGGTGATCCGCGGCTCGACCATCGATCACAACGGCAACCTGGTCCTCGACCGGGAGGCGGTCAGAGGTGAGATGCTGACGATGGCGATGGCGGCGCGGAACTCGGGCGGGATCGTGATTGCCCAGGCCGGCCAAGTGGTGCCGGTGGGCCACCTCCATCAGCGGCGTGTCGAAGTCCCAGGTGCCCTCATCGATTTCGCCTATCTCGATCCGGATCAGACCCAGACTTATCAAACCGACTATTCCCCGTTCTACGCGGGAGAGCAGTGGATGGAGGTTTCGAGCGAACGACCTCCAACAACCCTCGATGTGCGCAAGGTGATTGCGCGGAGGGCATTGCTCGAATTCAGACCCGGTGACATCTGCAATCTCGGGTTTGGCATCAGCCAGGAGATCGGGGGCATCGCCTGGGAGGAGGGGATCGACCAACGTTTGGTGCTCACAGTCGAGCAGGGGGTGTTCGGTGGGGTTCCGGCCTCGGGTGCCGACGGTGGCGCCGGTTTCAACTATCAGGCACTGATCGAGCAGCCCTCCATGTTCGACTTCTACGACGGAGGTGGTCTGGACGTGGCCAGCCTCTCCTTCGCCGAGGTAGACGCCCGAGGCAACGTCAACGTCCATGCCTTCCCGGGTCGTCTTCGTGGCCCGGGTGGGTTCATCAACATCAGCTCTCGCTCCAAGCGAGTCTGTTTCGTGGGCACCTTCACCACCGGGGGTCTCGTGGCCGAGGTGGGGGACGGTCGGCTTCGGATCACGGAGGAGGGCTCCCGGCCCAAGTTCGTCGAGCGGGTGGCCGAGGTGTCGTTCAGCGGTCGGAGCGCTCCTCCCCACCAGAAGGTCGTCTACATCACGGAGCGGGCGGTCTTCTCACTCACCGGGGGAGTACTCACCTTGACCGAGGTTGCCGAAGGCATCGACCTCGAGCGTGACATCATCGCCCACATGGGTTTTCGGCCATCCATTGCGGAGCCGCTCGGCGTGATCGATCCTCGGGTGTACCACCAGGGCCCCATGGGTCTCGCCTCTGCTTTCGGGGTGGCGGGGTGAGCTTGATCGACGTGGCCCCTGGCGTGGTCACCACGGTGCGGCTGACAAATCCGCCACTCAATCTGGTCACGTTGGACCTGACCGCCGAGTTGAATCACGCATTGGAGGCGATTGGCAACGACCCGGAGGTGAGGGCGGTGATCGTCGCCGGCGGGGAGAGAGCGTTCTGTGCCGGTTCTGACGTTGCCGAGTTCGAATCCTTGCGTGGGCGGGCACTGGAGGGAAAGGTCGTGTTCGAGAAGGCCGTCTACCAGCGGCTCGCCGATCTCCCCATGCCGTCCATCGCCGCCTGTGAGGGCGATGCGCTGGGTGGTGGTCTGGAGCTGGCGATGTGTTGTGACCTGCGGGTGGCCTCGGTCTCGGCCCGGTTTGGCCTGCCCGAGGTGCGTCTCGGCGTGATACCAGGCTCGGGTGGCACCCAGCGCCTACCCAGACTGGTCGGTCTTGGCCGTGCCAAGGCCATGGTCCTGATGGGTGAGGTCATCGACGCCGGCGAAGCGGAGCGGATCGGGCTGATCAACGAGGTCGTCGACAAGGGTGGCGCGGAAACCAGGGCTCACGAGATCGCCGAGACGATCGCCTCCCGTGGGCCTCTGGCGGTGAAGGAGGCCAAGATCTTGCTCGACCACGCCTTGGATGCGCCGTTGGACCAGGGGCTCGATGCGGAGACCGAGGCATCGGGCAGGGTCTTCGACACCGAGGACATGATCGAGGGAGCCAGGTCCTTTTTCGACAAGCGCGACCCCCGATTTCAGGGCCGATGACCGTGATCGCGATGGGGCTGACTTGGCTCAGGCCTGTGCCGTCGAGTCCCCGGCCAACTGCTCGACTGCATGCCGCATCACGGAGTCCGAGCCGGCGATGCCCGTCCAACGCTCGAACGCGATGGCCGCCTGTCCGACCAGCATCCCCAGGCCGTTCACAGCCATGAGGCCCCTCGCCCGGGCCTGATCGACCAGGTCGGAGACGGCGGGGATGTAGACGAGGTCGAAGACCCGGGCAGCAGGGGGCAGCCGCCGCACGTCGAAGGGCACGCCCTCGGTGGTCATGCCAACTGTGGTCGCGTTCACAGCGAGGTCGGCGTCGCGCAACGCGGCATCGAGGTCGTCGTCCATGCCACCGGCAGTCACCAGAGGATCATCGATCTCCATTCTCAAAGCGGCGGCGTGGCCCGGAGTGCGGTTACCGATGTGAACCCGGGCGGCGCCGGCATTCAGACAGGCGTGCACCACGGCCCGGGCCGCGCCTCCGGCGCCAACCACAACGACTCTGGCCCCGGTCAGGATCATCCCCAGGTCGCTGCTCACCGAGCGTGCGAATCCGGGCGCATCGGTGTTGAACCCGACCAGCCGTCCCTCCGGCGTACATAGCCCCGAGTTGATGGCTCCGATAGCAGCCGCCTCCGGCTCGATCTCATCGACCAGAGCCATCGCCGCCTGCTTGTGAGGGGCGGTCACCTGAAACCCGAGCCACTCCGGTTCCCGCACCTCGGTGAAGAACTTCTCGAGCTGGTCGCTCTCAAGAGGTCGCAGTTCGTATCGGGCGTCGATGTCGAAATGACGGAAGGCAGCGTTGTGCATGACGGCGGAGTGAGGGCGGCGTAGTGGCGACCCCACCAGCGCCACCCGGGAGGTCACAACGTCTGGTCGGGGAATCTGACGTTGTCGACCAGCTCGGTGACCCAATGCTCCAACTGCTCGGGATCGGGGGTCATGGTGTGAAGCATGATCTTCTGGACACCCGCATCGATCCGGGCCTGGAGTGACTCGATGATCTCGTCCGGTGTTCCGAATAGATAGACCTTCTCCAGGTAGGCCGGGCCGCGGGCGTCGCTCATCACTTTGAGGAATGCCCTGTGCTGCTCCTCGCGTGCCGCCACCGGGTCCTGAGTGAGGGTCAGATGGAGGAAGTTCTCGTGGGCGACCGTGAGCGTTGACGGGTCTCGTCCGTGCTCGTTGAAGTAGGTCTGGAGCTCGGCCCAGTCTCGTGCGATGTCCTCAGGAGGGCAGGTGGGACGGGGGATCCATCCTTCCGTCTTGAGAATGCGGGCCTTGACCGCGTCGACGAACCTGGGGAGGTCAGGCGAACCGGCGTCAGCCAGCTGTGAGCCGCCGCCGATCCACACCTCCGGGCGCTGGGTGGGACGTGGCTCGATCAGGACGTCTTCGATCTGATGGAACTTGCCCTGGTAGCTGAAGCTCTTGCCTTCGGTCAGTGCCATCACGATGTCGAGCACCTCGTCGGTCCTGGGACCTCGATCCGACTTCCTGACACCTGTGGCGGCGTATTCGGGTGGATACCAACCGATTCCGGCTCCCAGAATCATTCGATTGTTGGAGAGGAACTGGAGGGTGGCCAGTTGCTTGGCGAGCAGGACCGGCTCGCGGATCGGGAGCACCATGACCGAAGTGCCCAGCATCACCCGATTGGTCACCCCGGCGACGAGGGATAGTGTCGAGATCGGCTCCAGGAACGACACTGAATAGAACTGACGGGCGGCGAGGAGGTGGTCGGTGATGAAAATCGAGCCGAATCCAAGGTCCTCCACCTCGCGGGCGAAGTCGACGATTCCGCGTGCCCGTTCCGGGCCGTCGTCTTGCCAGACGAAGGATGGGAGGAACACTCCGAAGCGGTCGACATTGCTCATCTGTGACCCCTTGTCGGACCGGGACGTAGCGGGTCGGAAGCACAGAAACCGGTTGCCATGGCGGTTCGCCGACCTTAGTCAGGGGGTAGAAGACCGTCAACGGAGACGTCACGCCGGATGGGCGGAGGAGCCGTCGATTGGCGTTGTATCAGCCAGTGGGGCATCACGCCCGAGTCGGTGTGCCCGTCTTGGAGCAAGGTCATCACCAGTCTGGCACCCATCCTTCCCAGCTCGGTGAGGGCGACATGAACTGTGGTCAGCGGGACAGGTGCGTAGTCGGCGAAAGTGATGTCATTGATCCCGATCACAGAGATGTCGTCGGGGACCCTCACACCCCGTTCGGCGAGGCCACGGATCGCGCCTATGGCGGTCAGGTCGTTGGCCGCGACGATCCCGGTCACGTCGCTCTCAACCACTCGACGGCTCGCCGCCCGCCCGCCCTCGAGGCTGAAGTAGCCATCGAAGACCAGGTTGGAGTCGAAGGGAATGCCCGCGGACGAGAGCGCGCTGCGATAGCCGTCGAGTCTCACCTTGCTGACGAAGAGCTCATTCGGGCCGGCCAGGAATGAGATGCGCTCGTGACCCAAATCGATCAGATGCTGGGTGGCCATGACGGCGACGCCGTGGTTGTCGAACCGAATTCCCGGCGACGGGTATGGGTGCTCGGACAGCGAGACGACATGTCCACCACGCGCAATGAAGAGATCGAAGAGCTGGGCCAGATCGGCCAGGTGCTCGGGTTGGTCGATGCCCGAGGCGGCGAGGACGATCGCGTCCACTTGATGCGATAGAAAAGCCCGAACACAGGCCAGCTCGGTTTCCGGGTCTCGGTCGGAACTGGCCACGAAGAGGGCGTGATCGTGTTCCCCTGCCACATCCTCCAGGCCACGGATGATCTGGGCGAAGTACGGGTCGGCAGCGTCGTGGACGATCACGCCGATGGTTTGGGTGCGCGCCGTGGCGAGAGCCCTGGCCACTCGGTTGGGGCGGAAGCGCAGTCGCTGCGCCGCATCCAGGACTCGGGCCCTGCTCTCGGCACTGACCGGGTGATCCGAGCCGGAGACGACACGAGACACCGTGGAGGGCGACACGCCGGCTAGACGGGCAACGTCGCGCAGCGACACCTCCGAACGCGGAGCCGGACCCGGTCGAGAAGGGCGGGACGGGGTGCTCTCGACTGACTCGATCACATGGCGAGGCTAATCAATGGCGGTCCTGGATCGCCGTTCGCCGCCTCACCCTGTACGTTCTACGACCAATGTTCAGCCTGATCAATCCGGATGGAACCGTCCGTGACCGCCTCCCGCTCACTCTGGAGGAAATGCGTGGGCTCTACGCCGACATGGTCGAGGCTCGAACCTACGACCACAAATGCATCGCGATGCAGCGTCAGGGGCGGCTGGCGACATACGCCCCCTTCGAAGGCCAGGAAGCGGCACAGATCGGCGCGGCTTCCGCCTTGAGACCCGATGACTGGGTGGCCGGCACCTACCGCGACGCCGCCCTCATGTGGCGGGCGGGATACGGCTGGCACCTGTTGATAGCCGGCCGCACCGGTGATGAGAGGGGAGGCGCCCCACCAGAAGAGGTCAATGTCCTTCCACCGTCGATCACGGTCGGTGGTCATATGATTCACGCGGTCGGGCTGGCTTGGGCTGAATCCCTCGAGGGGACTGACCGCATCGCACTGACCTCATTCGGGGACGGTGCTACCTCCGAGGGGGACTTTCACGAGGCGATGAACTTTGCTGCCGTGTTCAACACTCCAACGGTCTTCCTCTGTCAGAACAATGGATTCGCCATCTCCTATCCCCGTTCGGAGCAGACGCTTTCCGAGTCGATCGCGATCAAGGCCGAAGGCTATGGGCTGCCCGGTGTCCAGGTTGACGGCAACGACGTGGCAGCTGTGGCGACGGTGGTCCGTGAAGCGGCCGACGTCGCTCGCCGGGGTGGTGGCCCCAGCCTGATCGAGGCTGTCACCTACCGGATGGGACCCCATACCACGGCCGACGACCCAGGGCGTTACCGGGACGAGGACGAAGCCGCGGAGTGGCGAGAGCGGGATCCCCTTCAGCGGGTTCGACTGCTTCTCGAGCGAGCCGGGGGCTGGACTCCTGAATGGCAGGAAGAGCTCGAGGTCACCGCTAGTAAACGGATCGAATACGCGGTAACCGAAGCCGAGGCCTTGCCCGAGCCGACTGTGGCCGAGATGTTCGGGCGGATGTACGAGGCGCCGACCGGGCCGCTTCGGGAGCAGATGAAGGAGGCGGGCCAATGAGCGAGTTGACCCTGGCTCAGTCGCTGAACGGCGCTCTCGCCACCGCCCTCGAATCGGACGAACGCGTGGTATTGCTCGGGGAGGACATCGGACGCACGGGTGGGGTGTTCCGTATCACGGACGGTCTTCGTGATAGGTACGGGGCCGGTCGCGTTTTCGACACGCCGGTGGCCGAGTCGGGGATAGTGGGAGCCGCCTTCGGCATGGCGATAGCCGGGTTGCGTCCAGTGGCAGAGATCCAGTTTCTCGGCTTCTCTTATCCCGCATACGACCAGATCATCAACCATGTCGCCCGCATCCGGAACCGGTCCAACCACAGGTTCACCGCGCCGATGGTGATTCGCATCCCGTTCGGTGGGGGGATCGGCGCCGCTGAGCATCACTCGGAGTCGACCGAGGCGATTTATGCCCACATCCCTGGGGTGAAAGTGGTGGTCCCCTCCACTCCGGCGGATGCGCGCGGGCTTCTCCTGGCCTCCATCGAGGACCCTGACCCGGTGGTGTTCCTCGAGCCGATTCGGCTCTATAGAGCGGTGAAAGAGGAGGTTCCCGAGCTGTATTACACGACAGAGATCGGGCCGGTGCGAGTCGAGCGAGAAGGCAACGACATCACCCTGATCTCATGGGGCGCCATGATCAAGGAAACCCGGGCCGCGGCGAGCATCCTCGAAGAGACGGGAGCTTCGGTCGAGGTGCTGGATCTCAGGACGCTTTCTCCTTTGGACCATGAGGGGATCCTCTCCTCCGCGGTGAAGACGGGCCGGGTAGTCGTGGTCCACGAAGCCCCGCGTACGGCCGGTCTGGGCGCCGAGATCGCTGCCATCATCCATGAAGGCGCCCTCTACTCATTGTTGGCGCCGGTGCGTCGGGTCACCGGATGGGACACGATCTTCCCCCTGAAGCGGTCCGAAGCCCACTACCTTCCAAGTGTGGACCGGATCGTGATGGCGGCACAAGAGGTTCTGGAGGCTTAGTGGCAAGGGAATTCCTGCTTCCCGATATCGGAGAGGGCCTGACCGAAGCCGAGATCGTTCGATGGCTGGTGCCCGAGGGTCAACCGGTGCGGGCTGATCAACCCATCGTCGAGGTGGAAACCGACAAGGCGGTGGTCGAGATCCCCTCTCCATACGGTGGAATCGTCATCCGACACGGCGGCGCCGAGGGCGAGACCATCGCGGTCGGCTCGGTGCTGGTCGTCATCGGCGATGAGTCCGACACGGGGGGCGGGCCGGTGACTGCGGACTCTGACCTCGTTCCATCAGGGCCCCCGCTCAACCGTTCGCCGGGCCTAAGCGAAGGGCAGCCCACCGGTTCGGCCGCTCCCATCGTGGGAAGCCTGAGCGAGGACGCCGAGGTCCTCGCGGCCCCCGACGAGAAAGGTGCGGTATCGGCCGTCGAGACCGTCAAGGCCCTCCCCATAGTCCGCAAGCTGGCACGCGATCTGGGCGTGGACCTTGCCCGCATCCAAGGCACCGGGTCCGAAGGTCGCGTCATCCGGGAAGATGTGCTCGCCGCAGCTGCCACCATCGGGTCGGAGGTGGTGTCGGAACCGGTTTCGGCACCCGATACCGAGGCCGTGTCTGTGACCGAACCGCAGCTTGAGTCCGAGCCGGCCGAGGTCTCGCCGCGGCCTGTTGGTGTGACGTATGACGACGAGCGACGTCCGATGTCCCGGTTGCGACGGACGATCGCCGCCAACATGTCGAAGAGCTGGGCGGAGATACCCCACGTCACGACATTCGACGACGTGGATGCCACCAGGCTGCTCGAGATCAGGACCGCCCTCGGCGCCCGACACGGGATGAAGATCCCCATGGAGGCACTCGTGGTCAAGGCGGTGATACCCGCGTTGCAGGCTCACCCCGAGTTCAATGCCACTCTCGATGGCGACGACCTGGTCATGCACGGCGCGCATGACATCGGAATCGCGGTCGACTCTCCCGAAGGGCTCATGGTGGCGGTGATAGCGAATGCCGGCAACCTGGGTGTGATCGAGTTGGCCACTGAGGTTCGGCGTCTGGGCGACGGGGTCAAGGCGAGGTCTCTCGCTCCGTCCGAGCTGTCCGGTCAGACCTTCACCGTCTCCAATATCGGCGCCGTGGGGGGAGGGCACGGGACTCCCATAATCCCGTACGGGACCACTGCCATCCTTTCCGTTGGCAGGGCGCAGGAGAAGGTGATCGTTGTGGGTGGGGAGCTGGCGATCGCGCCCGTGATGCCGCTTTCGATCTCGTACGACCACCGGGTCATCGATGGAGCGCAGGGTCGGAGGTTCATGGCGCTGGTCATCGAGAACCTGGAGGAGCCGGCGCTGTTTCTCGCCGGCTGACCGATGCCACACGTCCATGTGACCTCCGTCGAGGAGGCGACCGGTGTCGCCAGGAAAGAGTTTGACGCCGCCGTCAGGCGGGCAGGCCGGGTCTGGAACATCGTCTCCATACAGAGCCAATTGCCCGAGGTGATGCGTGATTCGATGCGTCTCTACAGCTCGATCATGTTTGGGGCATCCCCTCTGACCAGGGCGCAGCGTGAGATGATCGCGGTGGTCACCTCGAGCTCGAACGAATGCCACTACTGAATATCGGCGCATTTACACGACCTCCGGGATGAGGTCGACGATCAGGAGATGGTGGATCGCTTCGCCCGGGACTGGAGAAGCGCCGGGCTTGACGACGCGACGAACGCGCTGCTCATCTTCGCCGAGAGGCTCACCGACGATTGCGCATCGGTTGCCCCCGAGGACATCGAGGAGCTTCGCTCCCATGGTTTCGACGACCAGGGGATCTCGAGCTGTGTTCAAGTCGTGGCCTACTTCAACTACATCAACCGTATCGCCGAGGGTCTCGGCGTGCCGCGGGAAGACTGGATCGAAGACGACGGTCGCGCCCGGCCGGTATAGCCTCGTGGCATGAGTGACGCTCACGGAGAGTCGAGCGAGGAAAAGACACCCGCGGCGCCAGAGGTCGACGAGAGGAGTGTCTCCAAGCAGTACACCGGGACTTTCGGCGCCCGACAGGTCTCCTACACCGCGACCGCGGCAACCCAGATAGTCGACCAGGGCGACGACAAGAAGGCGGTCTTCTTCTACGTCGCCTATATCGAAGACGATACGGATCCCGTCACCCGGCCCATCGTGTTTGCTTTCAATGGCGGACCAGGGTCGTCGACCGTCTGGCTCCACCTCGGCCTCTTCGGGCCGCGGCGGGTATCTCTCGACGCCGAGGGGCTCAGCGGCGGGGTCCCGGGCTCATTGATCGACAACGAGCACTCCATCCTCGATGTGGCCGACGTGGTGCTCGTCGACGCGGTCGGAACCGGGTTCTCCACGGCCGCCCCCAAGGAGAAGGAGAAGGAGTTCCACCACTTCTCCAAGGACATCGAGGCCTTCTCCGATTTCATCGTCTCTTACCTGAACCGGAACGGCCGATGGGCATCACCCAAGTATCTCGCCGGGGAGAGCTATGGCACCACCCGGGCGGCAGCTGTGGCTCACAACCTGTTCAGCATCAGGCACACCGAGCTCAACGGGCTGATCCTCATCTCGAACGTGCTCAACTTCCAGACCATCCACCAGGACAGGGAGTCGCGGGCGTTCCACCCGGGCAACGACCTTCCTTACATGCTCTTTCTCCCCACCTACGCGGCGACCGCGTGGTATCACGGCCGTCTGTCGAAGAAGAACCAAGGTCGGGGCCTGCGCGACCTGCTGGACGAAGTCGAGGAGTTCGCCATCGGCCGCTATTGGTCTGCGCTGGCCCGCGGTGACGAGCTCGACGAGAAGGAGCGGGCCCGGGTGCGGGCCAAACTGGCCGAGTACACCGGGCTCTCGGGTGAGTACATCGAGCGTTACGACCTGAGAATCCACATCCACCGGTTTTGCAAGGAGTTGATGCGTGATCAGCGGCGCACGGTGGGCAGACTCGACTCCCGGTTCACCGGGATCGACCGGTTCGCAGACGGCGACAGTCTGGAGAACGACCCGGCAAGCGATCACACCGGTGGCCGCTACACCGCGACCCTCAATCACTACCTGCGCGAGGAGCTCGGCTTCGACCACGACGCGTACTACGAGACACTCTCCATGAAAGTGAATGAGTCGTGGGACTACGAGGAGTTCAAGGGTCGCTATGTCGACACGTCTGAGAATCTCCGTGACGTGATGTCGAGAGCGAAGGGGTTGCGGGTATTCGTGGCCAATGGCTATTACGACCTGGCCACACCTCATTTCGCGACTCGTTATACCTTCAATCATCTCGGGCTGGACGAGTCGCTGCGCAAGAACGTCAGGATGGAGCACTACGAGGCCGGTCACATGATGTATCTGCGCACGGAGTCGCTGGTCCAGCTGTCGGCGCACCTGAGGGACTTCGTCGAGAGCCCACGGTGAGCCGGGCTGCATCGACCTGCTATCGGGCTGCATGACCGGAGGATGACTCAGCTCTTCGAGTGGGCCTCCATCAGAGCCAGCACCTCGGGCATGTCCAGGTCGGGATAGGGGTCGGGGGCGAGTAGCCCCAGGATCCGGCTCTGGGAACGCGCCGACACGATCACCTTGTCGGACCATTTCGCGGCGAGCCGGGCCGGGGGGACCCGGCAACAAACCGGGTCGGGACATGTCGATGTCTCCCGGTTCTCGGTGTCACGGCCCCGGAACCAGCGGGCGTCTCCGAACCCGACACCCAGTGTGATGGCATGGGCGGGATCTCTTCCGGCCTCGACATGGGTCGTGCAGAAGAAGGTGCCGGCCGGGGTATCGGTGAACTGGTGATGGGTCCCGTACCGTTCGGCCGACTGAAACGTGACTCGTGCCCCCCACCGTTTGCACAGACTCTGAGTCTCCATCCCTCCATGATCGTCATGAGGAATCGGGGCGTCGTCGTTGGCGTATGCCTTGACCACCTTTCCCATTCGATCGCTGGCGATGACGTGAGTCCTGATCCCCAGATGCCGGGTGGCGATGTTCGCGGTGCGCCAAGCCGCCATCTCATATGAGAGGTAGAACAGCTCTTTGACATCCTCCACATCGATGTCGTGGTTGTCCTTGGCCGACGTCAACCTCATAACGACCGCATTCTCGGGCGCCAGCACCGCGGCGGCGAAGTAGGCCGTCTCCACGCGTTGGCGGAGAAAGGTGTCGAGATCGGGATCCCGCTCGTGGCCGAGCAGGAATCCTGCCAGTGTCTGAAGGATCGCCTTTCGCGCCTGGCGGGTTCTCAACTCGTCACGCTGTGCGATATATACCCGGCGCAGGTCGAGGTCGACGATCGACCGGGCGAAGGCAGGCATGTCGTCGATCGGGTGGATCTCGAAGCCGGCCCGGGCGGCCAGGTCGAGCAGGTTGCGGGATGAGAAGGGGCCTTCTCCCTCATAACCGCTCGAGTCGAGTGCCCGTTTCGCTTCTTGTTCCACCTCCTCGAGATAGCCGTCGTGTGATGCCAACCAAGCACTGACCTCACCATTGGCGCGTCGGACTTCCTGCGACCCAGCCGACGCCAGATTGGAGCGCTCGCGGAGCGCCTCGTGGAGCCCTACCAGATGGGCGAGTGTCTCGTTGTCCAACCGGGCGCTGGGTTTGATCGAAGGCAGATCCAATGAATCGAAGAGTGCCGTCTCTTGCGACCTGATCAGAGCGATCTCGAGGGCATCCCTCCGGTTGGGGGGTCCAGGGTCGAGGAGCTCGGCAATCTCGACGTCGAGGGCGGCGGCCAGCTCGAGCACGAGGTTCACCCGTGGCTCCTTCTTCCCGTTCTCGAGGAGCGAGAGGTAGGGCGCGGGCTTCCCAACCGCGGCACCGAGCTGATCTAGGGTCATGCCCCTTTCCCTGCGGTGATGACGGAGACGACGGCCGAGCACCAATGGGTCGAGGTGTTGAGGTTCGGTCATTTCAACCCAACCACGAAAGATTGGTCAATCTTACGAGCATATGGCTTCAACTATAGCTCCTGAGCGAAGGATACTGCCCTCTTATGAACCAGTTTCAGGGAAGCGAGGTCGAACGTCGCATCCTGACCCCCGAAGCCACAGTCTTTCTCACTGATCTCGAGTTCGAGTTTGGCTGGAGGCGAGGTCAGGTTCTCTCGGCTCGCCAGAGCCGGCAGAAACAAATCGACGCCGGTGAGTTCCCCGGGTTCCTCGCCGAGACCGCCGAGGTGCGGGAGTCAGACTGGCGCATCGCCCCGATTCCGGCTGATCTAGAGGACCGCCGGGTCGAGATCACCGGACCGGTCGACGCCAAGATGATGATCAACGCCATGAACTCAGGGGCGAGGGTGTTCATGGCCGATTTCGAAGACGCCACCTCACCAACCTGGTCCAATCTTCTCGAGGGACAGGCGAATCTCGTCGACGCCTATCAGCGGACACTTCGTTTCGAGACAGAGGCCAAGACCTACGAGCTGAATCGCGAAGTCGCGACCCTGGTGGTCAGGCCCCGTGGCTGGCATCTCACCGAGAAGCACTTCCTCGTCGACGGGCAGCCGATCTCGGCCTCCCTGTTCGACTTTGGCCTCTACCTGTTCCATGGTGGCCGGGCGGCCGCCGAGGTTGGAAGTGGGCCATATCTCTACTTGCCCAAGCTCGAATCCCATCACGAGGCGCGGCTGTGGAACGATGTGTTCATCTGGGCGCAGGACCGTCTGGACATCCCACAGGGGACGATCAAGGCCACGGTCCTCGTCGAGACAGTCCTGGCTGCGTTCGAGATGGACGAGATCCTGTTCGAGCTGCGGGAGCACGCTGCCGGTCTCAATGCCGGGCGCTGGGATTACATCTTCTCTGTCATCAAGAAGTTCCGGAGCCACCCTGGCTTTGTCCTGCCCGACCGCTCCCAGGTGACGATGACTGTGCCGTTCATGCACGCCTACACCGAGTTGATGGTCAAGACCTGCCATCGGCGGGGCGCCCATGCCATCGGGGGGATGTCGGCGTTCATACCCAACCGAGGCGACCCCGAGGTCACCGACTCGGCGATCGCAGCCGTCAGCGAGGACAAGGCTCGTGAGGCGGCTGCGGGCTGTGACGGGACGTGGGTGGCCCACCCCGATCTGGTGCCTGTTGCCATGGAGCAGTTCGACTCGGTTCTCGGATCAGGGCCCAACCAGGTGAGCCGGCAACGAGACGACGTCTCGGTCGGCGCCGGAGATCTGCTCGATCTCGAGTTTCCGGGCACTATCACCATCGCCGGCATCGAGACCAACGTCAGAGTCGGCATTCAGTACATCGCTTCCTGGCTCTCCGGTACCGGGGCCGCCGGGATCAACAACCTGATGGAGGACGTGGCCACCGCCGAGATCTCGCGCTCACAGATCTGGCAATGGGTTCATCACAGAGTCCATACCGATGACGGGACAGCAGTCACCGAGTCCCTGATCCGCTCGATGGCCGAAGCGGCCGTCGATCAGATGGAGGCTCAGGGCCACCCCCATGCCGAACAGCTGCAGACTGCTCGCAAGCTGTTCGAGGAAGTCGCCCTCGGCGAGCAGTTCGTCGAGTTCTTGACCTTGTCCGCCTACGAGCTCATCAGCTGAGGAAAGAGAGCCATGTCTCATATAGCCCACGAGGCCAGCCGCATCGCCGAGGACTGGAAGACCAATCCGCGCTGGGTGGGCATCACCCGTGACTACACCGCCGAGCAGGTCGTGCTGCTCAGAGGCAGTATCCGCGAGCAGTCGACATTGGCCAACCGGATGGCGATCAAGCTCTGGGAGATGCTCGATACCGAGGACCATGTCAGTGCCCTTGGTGCCCTCAGTGGCGGTCAGGCGTTACAGATGGTCAAAGCCGGCCTCAAGTCGATCTACCTGTCCGGGTGGCAGGTGGCAGCCGATGCCAACCTCGCCGGTGAGTCATACCCCGACCAATCTCTCTATCCGTCGAACTCGGCGCCGGCGCTGGTGGAGCGAATCAACAATGCCCTGCGCCGAGCCGACCAGATCCATTGGGCCGAGGGTGATGTGGCCATCGATTGGTTCGTCCCCATCATCGCCGACGGTGAGGCAGGGTTCGGAGGTGCACTCAATGTGTTCGAGCTGACCAAACGGTTTATCCGCGCCGGAGCGGCCGGTGTGCACTACGAGGATCAACTAGCGGCAGAGAAGAAATGCGGGCACATGGGGGGGAAGGTCCTCGTCCCCACCGGTCAGCACATTCGCACCCTGCAAGCCGCGCGTCTGGCGGCGGACGTGATGGATGTCCCCACTCTGATCGTGGCCAGGACCGATGCCAACGGCGCCACCTTGCTCACCTCCGACGTCGATGAGCGGGACGCCCCCTTTGTGACCGGTCATAGAACCCCGGAGGGGTTCTATGAGGTGAGGGACGGGCTCGACGCGGCCATCGCCCGGGGGCTTTCCTATGCCCCATACTGCGATTTGATCTGGTGTGAGACGGCTCATCCAGACCTCGACGAGGCGAGGAGGTTCGCAGATGCGATCCACGCCGAGTACCCCGGGAAGATGTTGGCCTACAACTGCTCGCCCTCGTTCAATTGGTCCAAGCATCTCGATGAGGGGACGATCGCCAGGTTCCAGAAGGAGCTGGGGGCGATGGGCTATCGCTATCAGTTCATCACTCTGGCCGGGTTCCATGCCCTCAACTTCTCCATGTTCGAGCTCGCTCTCGGTTACGCACGGAACGGGATGCCCGCCTATGTCGGGCTCCAGGATCGGGAGTTCGCCATGGAGGCACAGGGTTACACCGCTACCCGACACCAGCGCGAGGTGGGTGCGGGATATTTCGACCTGGTGAGCCAAGTGATATCGGGTGGCAGCGCCTCGACCCTCGCTCTGAAGGGCTCGACGGAAGAAGAGCAGTTCTGACTCCATGTCGGTAGATTCCAGGGGATGACCACAGGTCCTCCGAGCGACGACGTCCCAGATCCGGCCCCGGCCTCCGAGCCGACGCCACCGCAGCTCACCCCGCCCAACATCGGTCAGGAGCCGGCCGGAGGGGGCATGAGCGGTTGTGCCAAGGCAGCCATCATCGGCGGTGCGATCATCCTCGTGGGCATCGTCGTCCTGGTGGCCCTCTTCATCTTCGGGTTGAACCGTTTTGCCGATGAGGTCGAGGGTGCCTTCGAAGATGAGCCCTGTCCCTATCTCAGCAACCAGGAAGCCTCCGATGCGGTCGGCGCCGACGTCGACGCGGTTTCAGGAGACAGCGCACTGGGGAGGATTCTCGGCCTGATCCGCGACACCCGTCTGCTGGCGGACGCACCGGCCTGCTTCATCAGTGATAGCGACTCGAACATCCAGATCTGGGTGTCCGTCTACGACGGCAGCGACGCTGCCGAGGTCTTCGCCACCGGTGCCGAGATTGCCGGCGGCCAGGTCGTCTCTTCGACGTCGACCGATTCCGGGACGATCACCGTCGAGAGCGAGCCCTTCCGAGGCGATGACGTGGCCGGTCTCGGAGATGAGGCCTTCTGTGTCGATGTTGGCCTCCTGGCTTCCGGTGGGGTGTTCGCTCGCTCCGCTGACAGGGTGGTGTTCGTGTCGGCCCTGATCCTGGTCGAGGACGAGGGCGCCGATCTCTTCGACGGCTCGCTCTGTGAGAGAGCCGCGTCAGTGGCGAGGGTGCTGCTCGGTTAGTGGGCACTGGTTGTTTGGGAATCACAGGAATGGGGCAGGTAGTCTGGGCTCCCGGGATTCAGCCCCTGTCCCCTCGGAGGGATCCGCATGAACATCGTCCACGTGGTCGGCACCGGCACCATAGGGGAGCCCTTGATCGGCCTCCTCGCCGATAACAAGGATCATTTCGGGATCGACGAGGTGACCTTTCACAAACGCACGCCTCTCTTGACCGAACGCGCCAAAGTCTCAGACCTGGAACGACGGGGAGCGGTGCTCTCGGTCGACGACGACCGGCAGGGCGCATTCGAGGAGTTGGGTCATGCACCCAAGTACGAGTCGCGTGAGGCCATCGAGCGAGCCACCGTAGTCATCGATTGCACCCCGGTGGGCAACGAGATGAAAGATGAGTTCTACAGCAAGGCCGAGGGCCCTGTCGGTTTCATGGCCCAGGGCTCGGAATTCGGCTTCGGGAAGATGTACGCCCGGGGCATCAACGACGAGGCTCTGATCGCCACCGAGGACAAGTTCCTACAGATTGTCTCCTGCAACACCCACAACATCGCGGTGCTGATCAAGTCACTGGCGATCGACAGTGACGGCACCAGTCATCTCGAGGACGGTCGCTTCCTCTGCATGAGGAGGGCCAACGACATCAGCCAGGACGACGGCTTCGTTGCCAGCCCAACCGTAGAGCCACACAAGGACGAGAGGTTCGGGACCCACCACGCAAGGGACGCTCATCAGCTGTTCGACACTCTGGGCCACGACCTCAACCTCTACTCCTCGGCCGTGAAGATCAATACCCAGTACATGCACTCGATCCAGTTCTCTTTGCAGTTGGACGAGGACGTGACGGTCGACCAGGTCAAAGAGCGTCTGATGGCGAATACCAGGGTCGCGGTGACCTACAAGAAGTCGGCCAACCAGGTGTTCTCATTCGGGCGTGACCACGGCTACTACGGGAGGATCATGAGCCAGACCGTGGTCGCCCTGGACACTCTGGCCGTGCGCAATGGCAACGAGGTCGTGGGCTTCTCGTTCACCCCTCAGGACGGCAACCCTCTGTTGTCGACGGTGGCCGCGATGCTCTGGTACCTCGACGCCGACTCCCTGGAGAACCGAATCGACATCCTCCGCCGTTACCTGTTCCGCGAGATCTGATGGACCCGAAGGCCACGGCCTTCGCAGAAGAGGCAATCCAGGCGGTTGGGCGCCAGGACGTGACCGAGGCCCGAATCGCGGTGGTCCAGGCGTTCGATATCGATCATGCACTGGCCGCTCTGGTTGATGCCGTCTATCTGGCCTGCGCCGAGATCGAAGAGGACGGGAGAGTGAGCATCTCGACCTGGAACGGGCTGGCGGACGCGGTGCCCTCCACTGCCCTGCTGGCAGTGGTGGAGTCGGTGCGCGGCTGACCCCTCGTGCTTCCGGGCGCGAGGTGCTCATGCGGGGCTGTGTCTCTCAATCTACGGGCGGTTTCTATGCTGCGTGCGATGCCCGGTCCCACCGTTTGGATGAGCACGCTCGGGTGCGCCAAGAACCAAGTCGACTCGGAGAAGCTGATCGCGATGATCTCCGAGGCCGGTTACACCTGGGCGGACTCCCCCGAGGTTGCGGACGTGGTGATGGTCAACACCTGCGCCTTCATCGAAGAGGCCAGGGCCGAGTCCGTGAACGAGATCCTGGATCTGGAAGACCGCAAGCCGGCAGGCGCCAAGTCGATTGTGATCGGGTGCATGGCCCAGCGGTTCGGCTCCGAGGTCGCGTCGGCATTGCCCGAGGTCGATGCCGTGCTCGGGATCGACCGGTACGGAGAGCTGGTCGGAGTGCTCGACGGGTTGACCAACTGGCACCCGGTCGACATAAGACGAAGACCGGTCATGGACATCCTCCATGCCACAGGTAGACCGGTATCAGACCTCCCCTACGCATATCTCAAGGTGGCGGAAGGTTGCGACAAGCCGTGCACCTTCTGCGCCATTCCCTCCATCCGGGGCAAACAACGCTCACGACGACCGGTCGAGATCAGAGAGGAGCTAGAGGTCCTGGTTGGCTCTGGAGTGAGCGAGGTGGTCCTGGTCGCACAGGACCTGGCCGCCTACGGCCGTGACATCCAGGCTCCGGGCGGGTTACCCGATCTACTTGGCTTCATCGGCGATGTCGACGGTTTGAAGCGACTTCGGCTCCTCTACCTCCATCCGCGCGAGATCAGCGAGCGGCTGCTCGCCGAGATGGTCTCGAACCGGGTGGTAGCCCCGTACTTCGATCTCTCGCTGCAGCACGTCGCGGCTCCGCTGCTCAGAAAGATGAAACGACCCGGCAACACCGAGAGGCACACCGATCTGATCGAGCGAATCCGTGATCTCGATCCGGAGGCGGCCCTCCGCTCGTCGTTCATCGTCGGTTTTCCCGGTGAAGACGACGACCATGTCGAGCAGCTCGCCGACTTCCTCGAAGAGGTCCGGCTGGACTGGGCCGGCTTCTTCCCATACTCGGCCGAGCCGGGAACGCCGGCCGCCGAGATGGATCTCCAGGTTCCCCGTGAGGTGACCATGGAACGGCTGCGTTATCTGTCGGCGATCCAGGAGGACGTCACCGAGTCACGTCACTCGGCGTGGATGGGTCGTTCCGATCTACTGCTCATCGACCAGGTGGAGGATGGGGTTCCGATCGGCCGCTCCCATCG
>Ga0209519_10000263_pt1 | contig 22248 bp, 17 predicted proteins | sample Rifsed13ft1_FD_184005 | JGI IMG/M metagenome (GOLD analysis project Ga0209519, IMG submission 184005) | Soil microbial communities from Rifle, Colorado, USA - sediment 13ft 1 (version 2) | ecosystem: Environmental > Terrestrial > Deep subsurface > Rock core/Sediment | place: Rifle, Colorado...
CTTTTAACATAACTTCTTGTTTTTAAATTAATAATCAAATTGATTTAAAAACTTTGAGAGTTGCTAGTGTTGGCGGGGAATTCCCGGGGAATTCTTCCGATTTAGTGACCCTATTTTTCCTAAAAAGGCAGAAAATAAAATAGGGTCACCAATAGGGTCACTGTTCTTTGGTTGTATATGTGCTTTTTGACATATTATAAAAAACAAAAAAGCCTTTAAATACTAGTATTTAAAGGCTTTTGACTTTTAAAGTTTCTTTTGAAACCTTATGTGGCGGAGAAAGAGGGATTCGAACCCCCGGACCTGTTACAGTCAACAGTTTTCAAGACTGCCGCATTCGACCGCTCTGCCATTTCTCCAGTCGCACAATCATTTGCTGATTGCGAGTGCAAATATAAGCACCTTTTTCGGTTTACAAAAACAATTTCGATAAAAATTGGCGCTATTTTTCGGGCCTTTTTTTAATTGTTTCATTTCCTTCGCTTTAGCGAGAATTTATTTTTAAGAAATAAATCGAAATGGCTTTAATAGCCTACGTATTCTGTGATTTCCAGCCCGTATCCTATCATCCCAACGCGTTTGGTCTGCACGGCATTGGATATTAACCGTATTTTTGAGATGTCGATGTCGTGCAATATCTGCGCTCCGATACCGAAATCCTTGTTGTCCATCTTGACCTGCGGCGCCTTAAAAATGCCTTGGGCCTGCAATCCTTTCAATTCGACGATGCGGTTCAACAAATCGATCGATTGCACTTCCTGATTGATAAAAAGGATAGCGCCCTTTTTCTCTTGGTTGATTAATTGAAACATATCGTCCAATTTTTTGTTGGCGTCATTGGTCAAGGTCCCCAAAATGTCGTTGTTTACAAGCGTCGAGTTGATTCTCGTTAGCACGGGCTCGCCAATGTTCCAAGTTCCTTTGGTCAAGGCAATGTGTATTTGCTTGTTGGTCGTTTGCTGGTACGCTCTCAATCGATAAGTTCCAAAACGAGTCTCTATATTGTAATCTTCTTTTTTTACGATCAGACTGTCATGCTGCATTCTGTAGGCGACAAGAGCTTCGATGGAAACCAATTTCAAATTGAATTTCTTGGCCACTTTTGCCAACTGGGGCAAACGCGCCATGGTTCCGTCTTCGTTCATGATCTCAACGATAACCCCCGCCGATTTGAAACCTGCTAATCGGGCAAAATCGATTGCCGCTTCGGTATGTCCCGTTCTTCTGAGCACGCCTCCTTGTTTAGCGATGAGAGGGAATATGTGTCCCGGTCTTGCCAAATCATGTGGTTTGGTATCGGTATGCGCCAATGACAAAACCGTTTTGGCCCTGTCAGCGGCCGAAATTCCTGTAGTCACGCCATTACCCCTTAAATCAACCGAAACCGTAAAAGCGGTTTCCATTGGATCGGTATTGTTGGTGACCATTACGTGTAATCCCAATTCCTTGCAACGGCTTTCCGTCAGTGGGGCACAAATCAATCCGCGTCCATGAGTGGCCATAAAATTGATCATTTCTGGGGTTACCTTTTCGGCTGCCGCCAAGAAATCACCTTCGTTTTCACGATCCTCATCATCAACAACGATGATGATTTTCCCTTGTCGAATGTCTTCTATTGCCTCTTCAATTGTGTTAAGGTGTATTTTATTTGTAACCATGATCGGTGTTTATTTTTTGGATGGAAATAATTTTTGAAATATTTTTTGGAGCGGCGCTAATATAACGTCCATGTTTATCAGTCCGATATCATTTGTTGCCCTGTAAGTCAACAATATGGCTAATGGGGAAAGAATAAAAGAGGACATCCATGCGCCCATAAATGGCGACATCCCGTTTTCCTGCGCGATTCTTTTTCCGAAAGTGTTGATGAAATGGAACGATATGAATATCAGGACGGCAAAAATGATGGGCAGTCCAAGCCCGCCTTTTCTGATGATGGCACCTAGCGGGGCTCCGATAAAAAACATCATCAAACAGGCGAATGCGATTACAAATTTGTCGTAGAACGCCAGCAAATGATTGTTGATGTTTTTCTGTTTGTTGTCCAGATTGACTTTTGTCGCGTCAATGGAATACTTTGTGCTGGTAACATTGCTGCTGGCCATTTTTAGGATTTCCGATTTTTGTTCGTTAGTGTATAACGACAAGATGTCCTTAGAAAGCTTACTGTTTGCTTTTTTAGGGAGTTTTGCGGTATATACGTTGTTTTGTGGTATGCCGGTTCTCCCATTAATGTTTTCCGCAAAGGAAACAATTTCTGTTTTGAAATTTTTATCCAGCGAATCCAAGGTGTATTTTAGTTCGTTTACCGACAACATCGTATTGGTGTTGGCAATCTTTTCGTTATCAACATCCACCTTGTTCAGCTGGGATAAATCAATGTTGATGGTGTATTTCTTGAAGGCGCTTTTCGCAAAAGGCAATTTATTGCGGTCTTCATATTTTTTGGGAACAAGGTCCTCATAGTAATTACCGTCATTCAGCACTAATTGCAAGATACTTGACTCTTCACTGCTGATCAGTTTTCCGTCTTTGGCTTTGATCACCGTTTTGCTACCGTCGCCTATGGCCGATTTTTTATGAATGGTAATGCCGGTCAATATATTACCGTTTTCCCCTGATTTCTTATTGACTTTGATGTTGTATAGACCCACATCGCTAAACTGGCCCTCTGTTATGGCCATAGCGGGTTTTAGCTGCGCAATGTTTTTCCGGAAATTAATAAACTTGTATTCCGCGAAAGGGATGACATTATTGGCAAAAAAGAATGCCACGATACTCAACAATACGATGAATACCGTCAGGCTCCTCATGGCCCTTTGCAACGAAATACCGGAGGACTTCATCGCCGCAAATTCGTAGTTTTCGGCCAAGTTCCCAAACGTCATTATCGAAGCCAATAACACGGACAACGGCAAGACCAAGGGGATTATTCGAGGCATCGAAAACAATAAAAACTTAATGATTAAGGCTATATCCAAGTCTTTACCGGCTAATTCGGCTATGAAGAGCCAGACGGTTTGAAGTATGAATATAAAAAACAAGATTACAAATACCGTAGTAAATGTAATCAGGAATGTTTTTAATAAGTATTTGTCGAGAATTTTCACCTAATAATTTAATCTAATTTATTGATGTAGTAATTTGGATATTTACTTTCGGCAAAGGTAAATTGATTTTTTGACAAAGGTTGATTGGTTTTAAAAGAATTAACCGTTAAAGTGGTTTTTGTTCCCTTTTTACCCATTTCTATTAAATTGTAGATGTGTTTTGTTTGTACGTCGATACCCAAGAGGATCTCTTTTCTTGAATCCCTCGCATTTGTGGGAATCAGTTTGATGTATTGTATCTTTCTACCTCGTACATCTTGCAGAATATCCATTGAATATTTGTACCCGCTATTGAAGAATGTCAACATTTTTGATGGGGTAATGGCGCTGTCGTCTTTTTCGTTAAATCTTGATATTGTGATTTCCTCGTCTTCAGGTACAATAGTGTAGGTTTTCTTTCCGTCAAAAATTTTTGTGATGCCCATAAAATTCAAAACATATTGGTCGTTTTTCATCGTAACGTTTCCTTTGCTGTCTTGATTGATGTTTTCCTTGGCGTTATTCAAAGAGTATTTAAAGTCAATTACGATATTATTATAGCTTCTTACTTTTGATGTCACTTGGTCCAAAAGGGCTTTTGCCTTTTTGTCCTGTGCTTGTGTCGAAAAGCTAAAAAGAAGAATAAAGGTAATTAGAATAAAATTTTTCATTTTGTTAATTGTTTTGTTCATTGTTAAAAAATTGATCGAGAGAACTCATGTCCAGGAAGTTTACGCCACGTGCTTTGCTTCCTTCAAACGGTCCTACAATTCCGGCTGCTTCAAGTTGGTCTATTAATCGACCGGCCCTGTTGTAACCCAATTTTAGTTTTCTTTGCAACAACGATGCCGAGCCTTGTTGTGCATTCACAATAATTTCGGCAGCTTCCCTAAACAAAGTATCTCTTTCGGATATATCCATATCAAGATTAATGCCACTTTCCTCTCCCACAAATTCAGGAAGCAAATAAGCGGTCGCATATGCCTTCTGTGAGCCAATGAAATCAGTGATTTTCTCTACCTCTGGGGTGTCTATAAAAGCGCACTGCACACGCACGATATCATTTCCGTTAGTGTAAAGCATGTCACCGCGTCCTATCAGCTGGTCAGCTCCTGCGGTGTCCAAAATGGTTCGCGAATCGATTTTAGAGGTTACCCTAAAGGCTATTCTGGCAGGGAAGTTGGCTTTGATCAGTCCGGTAATCACGTTTACCGAGGGTCTTTGCGTTGCGATGATCAAATGGATTCCTATGGCACGAGCCAATTGGGCTAAACGCGCAATGGGAACTTCCACCTCTTTACCGGCGGTCATAATCAAATCGGCAAATTCATCGACCACCAATACTATATAAGGTAAGAATCGGTGTCCATTGTCTGGATTTAGCTTTCTTGCCTTAAACTTTTCGTTGTATTCTTTTATGTTTCTTACCATCGCGTCTTTCAACAGCGAGTAACGGTTGTCCATTTCCACGCACAACGAGTTCAAAGTATTCACCACTTTGGCGTTGTCAGTAAGGATTGCGTCTTCTGAATCCGGAAGTTTGGCCAGATAATGTCTTTCGATTTTATTGAAAAGCGTCAATTCCACCTTTTTTGGGTCAACCAAAACAAACTTAACTTCGGCAGGGTGTTTCTTGTAAAGCAGCGAAGTTAAAACCGCGTTCAAACCGACAGATTTTCCCTGGCCGGTGGCACCAGCCATCAATAAATGGGGCATTTTGGCCAGATCGACAACAAAGGTTTCGTTCGAAATTGTTTTTCCCAGGGCAATTGGCAGCTCCATTTCGGCTTCCTGAAACTTGGCCGATCCAATAACGCTCTTCATCGAAACCATCGTAGGGTTCTTGTTTGGAACCTCGATTCCAATGGTTCCTTTCCCCGGAATAGGGGCAATGATACGGATACCCAATGCCGAAAGCGATAGCGCGATATCATCCTCAAGATTCTTGATTTTTGAAATACGGATTCCCGCTTCGGGAACAATTTCATATAAGGTCACCGATGGTCCAACGGTCGCTTTTATTTGTGCAATTTCAATTTTATAGTTGCGTAGGGTGTCAACAATCCTGTTTTTGTTTTCTTCAAGCTCTTCTTGGTTGATCGTGATCCCGCCTGTAGAATATTCTTTCAGTAAATCAATTGTGGGGTATTTGTAATTGGATAAATCCAAAGTAGGGTCAAATAGCCCAAAATCAGAAACCAATCTGGACGCCAGATTCTCTTCAATGATCTCTTCTTCGGGCGCGGTTTCGATAACGAAAGTATCGTCAGGGGCCGAGCTGTTGTTCGCTGCGGCAACTTCCGCGGTCGTTGGTTTAGGTGTAGTGGTGAGCTTGATTTCTGAGGAATGTGAAATGGTTGGTTTCAAGGCCTCCTTGTCAACTTCAAACAGGGAAGTTTTGGGTTTCAAAGCAATGTCATCCAATTCCTTTTCTTCGGTTACCGCAAATTCCTCCAAGTTGTAAGCGCCTTCATTTTTAGCGACCGGATTCGAACCCAAATCTGATTTGATTTCTTTTTTGGTATTCTCAAGAAAGGACTGAATTTTCTCTGGAGATAGTTTGATTTTGAAGATCACGTAAACGATTAGTCCAAAAAGCAGAACCAGTAAAGTCCCCGTTTTTCCGATATAATCCTGCAGGAACAAATTAAGTTCATAACCTACGGTACCACCCAATTCAGGCAGTGAGCTAGCAAAAAATCCTAATAAAACGGATATGATGATTAAGGCAAATAAATCCCAGAACCAGATGCCTTTCAGTTTTTTTGATGAAATGCCGAGAATCATAAAGAGCCCCGTCAGGAAAAACAATCGAACAAATAGGAATGAAGCAAGTCCAAAACCTCTGTAAACAATAAGGTCTGCAAGGAAGGCTCCAAACTTCCCTAGCCAATTCTGAACGGTTTCAGTTCTATTGGTCAATTCAGAAACGGCACTTTGGTCTTCTTGTCCGTGGATGTAAAAGGATATAAAAGCAACCAATAAAGCGACAGAAAATAATACCAGAAGACTGCCCAAAACGATTTTGTGCTGCTTTGTCAGTTCCCAAGATTTCTCCGCTTTAGTTTTAGAATCTGTTTTCTTGTCTAAAGGTTCTTTTTTTGTTGTTTTCGCCATTCTTGATTGTGCTATATACCTATGAAATTCTTGGCATGTAAATGATTAAACCGATAATTATCGCCGTTATGGCCGCAAAAAAAACTGCTCCGGCAGCAATGTCCTTTATAAAACCAATTCTTTCATGGTAATTGGGATGAATAAAATCGGCAACTTTTTCTACGGCGGTATTCAAGCCTTCAATGCTCAACACAAGTCCTATTGCCATGGTTTGAAAAAGCCACTCGGTGGTAGTGATACCAAAATACAACCCAGCAATGGTCAATAAAATTCCGATGGAAAATTGAACCATGATACTGTGTTCCGTAGTGATTAATTTTAGCGCCCCTTTAAATGCATAAGTAACGCTCTTTAATCTGCCCGTAAAGAAAGTATTGTCTTTTTGAAATTCCATCAATTCCCTTTTATAGTACAGCTATTTCATCTAATACAGCTAATGCAGCCGCGTAATTTGGTTCATCTGCAATTTCTGGAACTTGTTCGGTATGGATAATTGTCCCGTTGGCATCAGTTACGATAAGGACTCTGGAATGCAGCCCGGCCAATGGACCGTCAAGAATCTCCAAACCGTTTGTTTTACCAAAAGCCCCTTCTTGAAAGTCTGATAGGTTAACTACGTTTTCAAGTCCTTCGGCACCACAAAAGCGTTTTTGTGCAAAAGGTAAATCTCTTGAAACGCATAAAACTGTCGTGTTATCGATGTTTCCCGCAGTTTCGTTAAATTTTCTAACGGATGTGGCGCAGGTTCCGGTGTCAATGCTTGGGAATATATTTAGAATCAGATTTTTTCCTGCAAAATTGCTTAGTGAAGCAACGGAAAGATCGCTCTGTATTAATTTAAAGTCAGCCAGTTGTGAACCTATTTTTGGTAATTCACCAGATGTATGTATCGGATTTCCTCCTAATGTTATTAAAGCCATAATGTGTTTTTTTTCTTGAAGTTCAAAAGTATGAAAATTATTTAAGAATAAGTCCTGAAATTTCGGGATAAAGTTGTGTATTTAAGAACCATCCTCAAACTATTGCAAACGAATTCCTTTTTAGTGAATTCGTTTTAAACGAAAAAAACGCAGCTGCTTCTAAGTGCGTTTATTCCGTGGCAGTAATGAAATTGTTTTTTTATTTGTCGATGGAACCCAAGACCCTTTTCATAAAAGTATTAAGCGCTTCTTTTTTGTCAGTTCCGTTTTTGACCAATTTATGCACTTCCAATGCGCCGTACATATTAGAAATTAATTCTCCTATAACATCCAATTCATCGTCTTTCAATGAGGGAATTTCAGTCATCGCTTCCAAAACTTCTATCGTTTCAATGATATAGTCTTGATCGTTTTCCTCTATGAACTGTGTTAAGTGCTTAATTACGGGTAATTTCATGTTTTTTCGTTTATGGAGTGAGGTTTAAAAAGTTTAATGTTTTTAGCTACTATGAAATTTTGCTTTTAGTTTAACATTAAACTTGTTGACAAGGTCAGGCAACATTAAACTTTAAACAAAAAAATTAAACAATTTCGTTCACTAATTCCATTAGCACTTCCTGTTTGTTCGTTTGTGTTTCATTCACCAATTTTCCATTCACGAAAGTGGCAAAAGTAGGCAGGTTACTCACATTGGCCAGTTTTCTGGATTCAGGAGAATTTTCTGCATCGATAAGGACAAAAGCGATAGTTTCGTTTTCTGACGCCAATCTTTTGAATTTTGGTTTCATGATTCTGCAATTCCCGCACCAAGAGGCCGAAAATTGAACAATTACTTTGTCATTTTGCGATATCAAATCGATTAAAGTATCTTCGGTTAAATCTATTAACATGATTTTATTTTTAAAGCATTAAAAAAACAATGGCAATTTAATCTGCCCCAAAAGGGTTTCTTAATTGCCATCGTGATGTGAATTAATTTAGTTTAAGCTTAAGTATTCAGCAGTACTTTTTCTGTCAGCGCTCATTGCTTCTTTACCGGCTTCCCAGTTCGCAGGACATACTTCTCCTTTTTCTTGGATATGAGTATACGCATCAACCATACGCAAGTATTCGTTTACGTTACGGCCTAATGGCATATCGTTAACACTTTCGTGGAAAATTTTCCCCGTTTCGTCAATTAAGTAAGTAGCTCTAAAAGTAACGTTAGAGCCTTCGATCATAACCGAATCAGTTTCTTCGCTATATTCAGTGGAGTCAATATCAAGGATACCTAAGATGTTAGATAAATTTCTGTTAGTGTCAGCAAGGATTGGGTACGTAACCCCTTCGATCCCACCGTTGTTTTTTGGAGTATTCAACCAAGCAAAGTGAACTTCGTTTGTGTCACAAGAAGCACCTAGTACTATCGTATTTCTTTTTTCAAATTCAGGCAAGGCCGCTTGAAAAGCGTGCAATTCCGTAGGGCAAACAAAAGTAAAGTCTTTTGGGTACCAAAATAATAATACTTTTTTGTTGTTTTTTGTAGCTTCTTCGAAAATGTTGATTTTCATGTTGTCTCCCATTTCTGAGATAGCATCAACTGCAATGCTTGGGAATTTTTTTCCTACTAATGACATAATTATAGTATTTGATTTTTATTTATTTACTGTCCGGCAAAAGTAGGCAATAAGAAAGGCCGTTCGTTATCGGTTTCGATTATATATTTTTATCTAATCATAAGTTCTGGCTATGTATTTAAACCGTAAAGCCATAACTGTTTTCAAGTCATGGCTTTACGGTTTATGCTGATACGTTAATGTCTTTTTGTTATTGTTTTTCGTCCGTAACCAACTGTCTTATCTTGATATTGAACGCTGCAAAGATTAAGGTCATAAACGGGCTCAATATATTGAAAAAGGCGTAAGGTAAATAGTCAAAAGTGGAAACCCCTAAAGTCCCGGACTGATAGGCACCACATGTATTCCATGGAATCAGCACCGAAGTTACCGTTCCTGCGTCTTCTAAAGTTCTACTTAAATTTTCGGGCGCCAGACCTTTGTTTTTGTAGGCTTTGGCAAACATTTTTCCGGGAACCACAATGGCTAAATATTGATCGGATGCGGTGATGTTTAAGGCCAAACAACTTCCCACTGTAGAAGCGAACAATCCAAAGGTGGTGTGTGCCATTTTCAAAAGGGTCTTACTTATTCTGGATAAAGCTCCGATTGCATCCATAATTCCACCAAAAACCATCGCGCAAAGAATCAGCCAGATGGTGCCTAACATTTTTTGCATCCCTCCTGATGTGAATAGGTCGGCAAGCGTTTTGTTTTCGGTTGCTATGACCACCTTCCCGGTAATGGCATCCATCACCCCTTTGTAAGCGGATTGGAAGGTCATTTGTTCCACTCCAGCAATTTGATTAATGATATGGGGCTGAAATATTACCGCAAAAATAGCGGCCAATAATGTGCCTATTAAAAGCGCAACCAGTGGTTCCGTTTTTTTGATGATCAAGCCTATAACAATCGCCGGCACTAAGAATAGCCATGGCGAAATCGTAAAGGAAGCTTCTATGTCTGTTAAAAGACTGGCGATATCTACATTCCCCTTTATGTCAACTGTTAAGCCCAAAATAATGAAAAGAATAAGGGTAATAACGTAGGTTGGTATCGTGGTCAAGGTCATGTATCTGATGTGTGTAAACAGGTCGGTTCCGGCCATGGCAGGCGCCAAGTTGGTTGTGTCTGACATCGGAGACAATTTGTCCCCAAAATAGGCTCCCGAAATTACCGCTCCAGCGACCATTCCCAAGTCGAAACCCAATGCCCCTCCAACACCTATTAGGGCAATCCCGACGGTGGCGCTTGTTGTCCAGGAACTTCCCGTGGCGATAGAGATTATCGAACAGATGATCAAAGTGGCAGGCAAAAATATCGCTGGACTCAAAATTTGCAATCCGTAATAAATCATCGAAGGGATTATTCCGCTAACTAACCAAGTTCCCGCCAATGCGCCAACCATAAGCAATATCAGGATGGCACCCACGGTTGACTTTATGTTTTGGGCCACTTCCTCCATCATTTTCTCGAAGCTGACTTTGTTCAAAAAACCAACAATCGCGGCAACGGCGGCACCCAACAACAGAACAAATTGATTACTCCCGCTCAAAGCTTCATCCCCGTAAACCGAGACGTTGTAGCCTAGCATGGCTATTAATGCCGCCACTGGTATCAAGGCTTCCGTTATTGACAATTCTTTATTTCTGATTATTTTGGTATCCATGCTATATCGTTTGAGATTGCAATATAGATAAAAAAAAAGGTATCAACCTAACGATTTTTTTTGATAATAGGGTGTTTCTAAAAATGGAATTCAATGGTTGCAAAAAGAAAGTTCTGCCGACTAAAAACCATTTGGTGTTCGCCATGTATCGAACTATCGCAAGTTCATTTGCTTATGGGAGGAACTTTTACAAACGTCTGTTTTTATTTGCGGGGTTCTATAAGTTGCTAATGTGCACAGGGAGAGTTCCTTTGCATTCCAAATTCTGCAGCAACTGATCGGCCGCGCATTCTTGGAATTCAGTAAAGTTTTGGTAGACTTGCACAAGGCCTTTAGCTGATTTTAAGTCTGGAATAAGCTGTAAAACATAGGGGTTTCCAAAAACATATAAAAGACACTTTTTAGTCAAAAATAAATTTTTCAGGAGTTCCAATACGGAATCGTCAATGCCGAAATTATTCAACGGCTTTGCATTTGGGACATATAATGCAATTAAAACAGTATCGAATAGCCTAAGCTCGTTTTTCAATAATGCAACGGCTTGTCGCTCTATTTGAGCAACTGAAAATAATGGCGCTTTTAATTCGGGAGTCAGGGAATTAAAAAAGGGATTTTCGATGCCCTTGTGAAGACTTAGCAACACCAATTTCCCTTTTTTGGACGCTTCCAAAACCATGGTGGTGTTGCTACTGTCTTTAATTTTGCTAATGCTGCTTTGGGCGATTTTTCGGTTCAAAAGGGATGCCTTTTCAAAACCCAGTTTTGCCGAAACATTTTGTTGACCATCCAAAATCCCTGCCTTTTGTTTGCATTTCATCAAACGGGTATAACTGGCTTCAATGCGTTCCGGATCGGCGTTTTTGAGAATTTCCTGGATGCCTTCGGGCACATTTTCGGCAAGCACAATACGTCATTTCCGGCATTGAAAGCTTCCCATTCCAACTGCCCTTTTTTGTCGAACAATTTGGAAACGCTGTGCATGTTAAGCGCATCTGAGATCACCAATCCTTCATATCCCAATTGCTTTCGCAAAAGGTTTTCGATCACTGATTTCGACAAAGTGGCCGAGGTATCTTTCCCTTCGTTTAAAGCGGGAACCGCCAGGTGGCCTATCATGATGGAATCGACGTTGTTTTCAATTCCCTTAATAAACGGATATAGTTCGTTTGTCATTAACTCTTCTAAACTTTCCTTTAATACGGGTAATCCCAAATGCGAATCTACATTGGTGTTTCCGTGCCCCGGAAAATGTTTCAGGCAGCCCAAAACCCCCACATCATTCATTCCCTTCAGGTATTCAAGCGCAAAACGGGCCACTTTTTCCTTGTTTTCACCAAAGGAACGGTATCCAATTACCGGATTATTTGGGTTGTTGTTGATGTCGGCCAAAGGCGCCAGATTGTAATGAATCCCTGCCGACTTTAGATCCAAACCAATTTGCTTGCCCACTTCATAAACCAAATGGGATTCACTGTCGGGCAAAGCCCCCAGCGTGATGGCGTAAGGATATTGCGGCGTTTTTTCGACACGCATGGCCAGTCCCCATTCTGCGTCAATACTCATCAACATTGGGATGTTTGCGCATTTTTGGTAACGTATGATCAAGTCTTTCAGCCGCTGATAGCTGTCGTCGTTGAAAACGATTTTCTTTTTGGCTTCATAATTAGTTGCGGCACTGGCCCTGCTGTGGAAAAAAGTGAGCCCGCCTATATTATGTTCCCTGATCAACTGCTCGGTTGCCTGAATGTTTTCTTCCGTGTCGTTTATAAAAACGGCCGGAAAAAAGAACTGACCTATTTTTTGTTCTAATGTCATAAATTATGTTTTTAACCATATAAGCCACATTAGAATAGCTAACATTTTTTTTCTAAAACTTATATGACTTATATGTTAACGAATTTTGTTATTCCGACTTTTTTCCAAATTCCTTCGGGAATATCAAGAATCGTGAAAGTATCAGCCCTGGTACAGTAGCTAGGAATACCCAAATAAAGAAGTTTCCATAACCCAAATACCCCTGTATAAATCCGCTTAGCATTCCAGGCAACATCATTCCCAAGGCCATAAATCCAGTGGCAATGGAGTAGTGCGAGGTCTTTGATTCGCCATCGGCAACGTAAATTAAATACATCATAAAGGCAGCAAAACCGAAACCGTAGCCGAATTGTTCCGCAATCACGGTCGCATAAATATAATAAACAGAGGCAGGATGAAAATGAGCAAGCAGTATGAAACCGATGATGGGCAAGTGCATCGCCAGAATCATCGGCAGCATCCATTTTCCCAAACCATCCCTGGAAATAACGATACCCCCTATGATTCCCCCAACGGTTAATGAAAGTACGCCAAACGTGCCATAAATCACACCGACATCTTGGGTGGTTAGCCCCATCCCGCCGACGCCTTTGTCGTCAATTAGAAATGGGGTTAACATTTTTAGGAGTTGGGATTCGCCCAACCTGAACAATAGGATAAACGCCAGAACCAAGCCGATTTGCTTTTTTTTGAAAAAACTCGCGAATACGGATCCAAAACTCGCTTTCGGTTCAGATTTCGATTCTTTTTTGGTTGCGGAAACTTCGGTTTTTGGCGTAGAAAAGTAATTATAAATCGTCAGCAGAGCCATAATGAGCCCGACGATTATCATGGTATAGGACCATGCTTTCTGTTTGTCCCCATATTCCTGTTCCAAATAACCACCGATAATTACGATCAAACCATTTCCTGTAAGCATTGAAAGGCGGTAAAATGTGCTGCGTATTCCCAGAAAAAAAGATTGTTGTTCTTTCTCTAATGCCAGCATGTAAAAACCGTCACTCGCCACATCATTGGATGCCGATGCGAAAGCGGCAACCCAAAAGACGGCCAGGCTTATAATGAAAAAGTTATTCATCGGAATGGTCAATCCCACCAGCAAAAACGCAATCGAGATCACTAATTGCATGGCTAAAAACCACTTTCTTTTGGTCGCATACAGATCAATAAAAGGGCTCCAAAGGGGTTTTATGACCCAAGGAAGGTACAGCAAACTGGTGTAAATACCAATATCCTCATTGTTGATTCCTAGGTTTTTATACATGATTACCGAAACCGAAATAATAATAGCGTAGGGAAGGCCCGATGCAAAGTTCAAAAATGGTATCCAATACCAGGGTCTATTGTCTATTTTCATTATTTAAAGAACTTTGGGTTGTTTTGGTTTCTGGGGTTGTTTTTAACAAAGTCGCTGCGCTCTCATTCCCATAATAATCGATAAATGAGAGGGCGTAGTTATTGTTTTTTTCTAAATTGTTTCTTTTGATAACGATAGAAATGGTGTCTTTTTTTTCCTTGAAAGCAATTTTGTCTATGATTTGACTCGGGTCGTTAACGTCTATTTTCTCGGAATTTTTGGCAGCATAAACCAAAACGTAACGCACCTTGCTTTTCATGGGATAGTTGATGGTATAGGTGGAACAGTCATTGTCTTTAGTGACGTTACAAACCGTCGGGACATCGATCACCGTTTTCTTCGAAAGAGGAACCACCGTAGGGAGTGCAGGGTATTTGTACTGGTTATCCATAAGTAAATCGGTTACCGCCTTGTTTCTGTTGACAAATGATTTGGCACTAAAAAAAGCGTTTCCTCCGATGTTTTTGAATGATCGGGTTACATCAATCTGATTTGGTATTTCAGAAGGAATGTTCCATCTTTTATCCGAATCGGTGTTTATTTTGTAGCTGCCGTTTCCGATGTACACCGCAGTGTTTACGGAGTTTTCTGACCACCATCTCAATAGTTTTGTGTACGAAGCAGTGCGGTGGTCCATACTCCAGTACAGTTGAGGAAGGATATAGTCAACCCAGCTGTTTTCCATCCATGCCATCGGATCGGCAAACAAATCATCATAATTGGTTTGTCCGGAATTGGTGTCGGAGCCTTTCGGATCAACTGATTTGTTGCGCCAAACCCCGAACGGACTGATACCAAATTGTACCCATGGCTTAATATTTTTTATGGAATAGGAGCAATACTTCACAAAATTATTGACATTATAACGTCTCCAATCTGCCAGGCTCATTCCAGCCCCGTATTTCTTGAAAGATTCTGAATCATTAAATTCTTGCCCGGTTATTTTGTAGGGATAGAAATAATCGTCAAAATGAATGGCGTCAATGTCATAGTTTTTTACCACCTCGTCCACAACGGCAATCAAATGGGTTTGAACCTCGGGCAAGGCTGGATTGTAGTAATATTTTCCGCCGTATTTAATCATCCATTCGGGATGTTTATAGAAATCATGCGTAGGACTCAATACCGCGGTATTCAAATCCATAGTGGCGCGATAAGGGTTCAGCCAGGCATGAAATTCAAAACCTCGATTGTGAGTTTCAGTGATCATCCATTCCAATGGATCGAAGTATGGGCTTGGGGCTTTTCCTTCCTTTCCTGTCAAATATTTTGACCATGGAGCCAATTTTGATGGGTAGAAGGCATCGCCAACGCTTCTGATTTGAACGATAACGGCATTGTAGTTTAGCTTTTTGTAGGTATCCAAAATTTCTATGAAATCCGCTTTTTGTTTTTCAATGGGGTCGGTACCCGCTTTTGGCCAGTCAATGTTCACGACCGTGGCAATCCATATGGCTCTGAATTCATTTTTAGGGTTTGCGGAGGTTTCTTGAGCCCCTGCGGTACAAAACGACAGTATGAAAATTGCAAACAGTAGTACTATGGAGTTGTTTAGGTTCATTATAGGTTTGTTTTTATAGAATTCAAAAATAGTTTTTTTAGTGAAGTTTAAAGATAAAATAGTATTAAAATTCTGCTTATTTTATCGCTGCAATTTCTTTGCCAAAACTGATTTATGAAAACACATCGGTTCTTTAATTGTATCATAAAACTGTTGTAAGATAAATACTTAAGCTAATAATTATTTTTTAAACTTTAAAAAACAATTTTTTTTTATAAAAATACCAAAGCAATAAAGACCACAAGCCAGTGTAAGCTAGTGCATAAACCAAAGATGCTGTTTTTTCATCAATAAAAAAGGGTGTTATCCAAAACTGGTACGCATAATTTAAAGGTGTTATGGTTTTATTTAAATCGTTGGGATTTTGAATCGAAATCATTCCTAATGCTCGAGGAATTATCGCCGACAAAAAAAATAGTATCATAGGATTTACTCCTCATAATAAGAAATATTGAAATCCGTTTTTAACTTTTTTTACTTCACTTATGTAATATAGCGGTATTAAAATAAATAGGGTTATTCCAGCACTGTATAGTGTATATGAGCTTGTCCAAAGTTCTTTGTCCAACGGAAATATAAGGGACCAAAGTAGTCCTGAACCTGTTAAAAGAAAAGCGATAACCACCATTTTTTTCAGGACAATTTTTTTCGGTTCATTACTGCTTATTATATTTCCGATAATCAAACCTATTAATGCGGTTGCAATTGCGGGAAGGGTACTTAAAACACTTTCGGGATCCCATGTTTTTGTAACGGCATACATATGTCCTTTAAGTAAAATGCTATCTAACCAAGAGGAAAGATTAGTCCTTTCGTTATAATTTGCCAATCCGATTCCAGGTACGGGGACGATTGTTAATAGCGCCCAATAACCCACCAATAGCGCAACTGCAATCGCCATTTGAGTATTTGCACTGGTTTTTAGGTACACTATTGATGCGAAAAAATAGACAATGCCAATTCTTTGCAAAACCCCGGGTAGCCTTACATCGTTAAAATCCTTAATTCCGCTGTAAGCCAAAAAAAGTAAAATAGTAAAAATGGACGCTGCTAAATAGAGTTTTATTTTTGGGTTAAAGTTTCCCAGTAATGCATAACCAACAACGATGGTCATTGATATTCTGATTAACAAAAGAATAGGTTGGTCGTCGCTGTAAATATGGATACTTGTGAAATAATTCAAAAACAAGCCTAAACAGATGATCCGGAGCGAGCGTGTTACTATTTTAACAAAAGTTGCGGTGTTCCATTTTTTTATTGGCATAGCCAAAGGTATTGCGATTCCCAAAACGAGAATAAAGGTTGGAAAAACTAGATCGGTGGGAGTACATCCGTTCCATTTTGCATGTAGTAAAGGGCCATAGACCGTACCCCAATTCCCTGGGTTATTGACGATAACCATCAGTAGGACAGTCATTCCTCTTAAAATATCGACAGAAATTATTCGATCTTTTAGCATATCAGTTGTTTATATGAGATTTGGCGACCTTTAATTCGAAATTAAATTTTGCTTTTACCAATGTTATTATCCTATTTTATAATCGATTCATATATGATTTTTTGAATATCCTCCCTGATATTTTCCTTGGCTAAGGTATTCCCTGCAGCACTGACCTCAGGATAGGTCCTATTGGATAAGAAGACATAAACAATTTCATTTTCGGGATCTGCCCAGGCCATGTCACCGGTAAAACCGGTATGACCAAAGCTGGATGGGGAGGTACATTGACAAGTGGAGCCGTCAGGCCCAAGTCTTTTATCAAAACCCAAACCTCTTTCAACTCCCTCGGAGCAAAAATAGCAGGTATTGAATGCATCAAAGGTTGCTTCAGAAAAATAACGTTGGTTGCCATAAGATCCTTTTTGTAAATACAATTGCATCATTTTGGCCACATCCATAGCATTAGAGAATATGCCTGCGTGCCCTGCAACACCGCCTTGCATGGCCGCTGCCATATCATGGACATAGCCTTGAATAACTTGATACCTAAAATAATTGTCAACTTCAGTAGGCACAATTACTTTTTTATCGAACTTCTGTAGGGGATTGTATAAAGTATTATTCATTCCGAGCGAGTTGAAGAAATTGTCCTGGCTTAGAGTCTGTAACTTCTTATTTGTTATGTTCTCCAGATATTCTTTTAAAATGATGAATGTAAAATCACTGTACCGGTATTCTTTTTTGAGTGCTAAGGGTGTGTCGGCAATGATTTTCATGATGGTGTCTTGATAATCGGTTCGTAAAAATAGATTGTCGGCCACCTTTACGGAGAAATCAGAACTGGATATTTTGCGGTAATATTTTTCGGATGATCTATTATTGCTGTCTAAAGTGGCTTTGTAGAATGGAATCCATGCTTTAAGTCCTGCATAATGGGTTAGCAAATCCTTAAATAGGATATCTTTTTTATTTGTGTTACCAAAATAAGGAAGCATTGTTCCTAAGCGCGTATCGAGGGTAACTTTCTTTTGATCGTACAATTGCATCACGTTGGGTAATGTCGATATCATTTTTGAAATGGAGGCGACGTCATATAAGTCACTATTGATAACTTTTAGTTTTTCATCGTAGGTATGATGCCCATATGATTTTTGAAAGACAACGGTTCCTTTTCGCGCCACAAGGACCTGCATTCCTGGAGCCATTTTCCCATCGATGGCTTTTTGTGCTATGGCATCAATTTTGGCTAGAACCATCGGGTCCATATCCATATTTTCAGCTGCGGTGAATCCCAGACGATTTAATTTTCGGGTGGTTATTCCAGTGTCGACAGTGAAGATGTTGTTTATTGATACAGGTAATTTCCCTTTGGCTTCAATGGCTCCGAAAATTAATTCAGCCGAAACAATTTGAGCAATATCGGAGTTTTGATAGGAAACGATTAGTCCTTTAATATTTTCAAAAGTAGGGATTGTCAGCAGGGAATATGGTTTAGTAAGGACATCCAAAATCACATTGTTATGCTTTGCGATTTCCTGTATCCACGCTAACTCTGTCGCAGAAAAGTCATGGTTTTCCCAGGCCTTATCTTTTTTATGAAAGCCAATAATGACCGTATTGAATACCTTAAGTTTGGCATTCAGTTGGCCTATAATGGTATCGGAAATTTCCGTTACATCGGTATATTTTTTCAAAGTCGTTAGAAAAGAGCTGTGATTGGCGTCGCCTAGTTCTACGTAAGCAATTTTTTGATTCAGGTCTTTGATAGGAAGTATTTCTTGTTTGTTTTGTAGTACCGTCACTGCATTTTCGTACAGTTGATATTGTAGCGCGTCTTTTTTCGAATCATTAAGATCCGAATACAAATCCGCTGTATCTATGGGGGTATAATTGTTTAAACCGGCTTTGAATTTGTAATGCAATATTTTTCTAACCGAGCGCGCGAGACGCTTCTCAGTGATTGTATTTTCATTGTAAGCTTTTTTAATTTTTTCTACCGCTAACGGAACATTTTCCGGGCAGAGTAAGATGTCATTTCCTGCTAAAAAAGCGGCCAAATCAACTTCGCCAGCTGCTTTATAATTACTGGCTCCCTTCATTCCCAACGCATCTGTGAAAATCAGGCCCTTGAAGCCTAATTTTTTCTGGAGTAGTCTGGTGACTACCTTATAGGACAGCGACGTCGGTTGGTTCGCTCTCCGTTCCAGACTTGGGATGTTAAGGTGACCGACCATAACGGAAGCAAGACCCTCATCAAAGAGTTGTTTGTAAGGATACAATTCGACTAAATCAATTCTTTTTTTAGAAAAACCAACGGTAGGGAGGGTTTTATGCGAGTCGGTAGAGGTGTCTCCATGACCCGGAAAATGCTTTCCGGTGCTAAAAACGCCTTGGCTTTGTTGCCCTTTCATTAGGGCCGAAGCTTTATCGGCAACATTTATTTTGCTTTCGCCGAATGATCTATTTCCTATAATGGGATTTTTCGGGTTGGTATTGATATCAATAACTGGCGCAAAATTAAAATGGATGCCCATCCTTTTGCTTTCTTTCCCCATATTTTGACCTACCTTTTCAATTAGACTCAGATCTTGGATTGCTCCTAAAGTCATGTTCCAAGGATATCGATAAGTAGAGTCCAGACGCATGCTTAACCCCCATTCTCCGTCAATGGCGATGAATAATGGAATTTTAGAGCTCGCCTGATAGCGATTGGTTAAATTAGCCTGACGAACAGGGCCTCCCTGAAAGAAAATAATGCCTCCTACTTTATAATCGGTGACTAATTTCTCTATTGTTTTTTGATGAGACTCATCTTTGTTTGAGTATCCCGCAATCATAAAAAGTTGGCCTATCTTTTCGTCAATTGTCATAGAACGATATTTACTGTCAACCCATTTATTTTCTTTTTCTGAATCGTTAAAAAATGGTTTGTGTGAGCCTTTATTCTTTGAAATATATTTTTTATCGTTAGCGGCAATTCCTTCTTTTTTTATGGTATTTGCCTTTTTATAGTTGGCGCAATTGATCATTAAAAATAATAGTACAAAAGTGCTTCCAATTTTTAATATTTTATTTTTCATCTTAATTTTATTTTTGAAGGATTTGCTCTAATAAGATTGGTTTTCAGTGGCTTTTGAACTCGTTAAGTACAGCCCTATGAATGTTAGCATCCCATTAATTATAATTAATTCATTGTCAAAAACATATCCGTTGAATAGAACTTTAGAATTTTCACTGATTAGATAGGTAAGAAATGGTGCTAGCAAACAAATTATTGGAACCAGCTTATCCTTTACTGTTTTTGATTTTTGAAAGAGCCCAAAAGCATATAGCCCTAATAATGGACCATAGGTGTAACTCGCAACTCTAAAAATCATGCCTACGACGGAACTGTCATTTATAGCGTTAAATATCACTATGACAATAAAAAGGATCACTGAAAAGGCAAGGTGTACCAGATTCCTATTTCGAATGTTGTTGACGTTAGCGGCATTTACTTTTTTATCCATTGCCAAAAAGTCAATGCAAAAAGAAGTCGTTAAGGCGGTCAAAGCCGAATCGGTCGTTGCAAAAGTGGCAGCGATAAGACCTAATAAAAATACTATTGACGGGATTATAGATAAGTGATTTAATGCAATTTCAGGGAACAATAAATCAGTTCTGGGTTTTTGGGTAATAGTATCTATGGGGATCGCAATGCCATTTTTATCCGCATAAATATATAACATCGCGCCTACACTTAGAAAAAAGATGTTTATTATCACAAAAATTGCCGTGAAACTTAGCATGTTTTTTTGTGCCTCTTTGATGTTTTTGCAACTCAGATTTTTTTGCATCAAATCCTGATCAAGTCCCACCATGGCAATAGTTACGAACATGCCACCCAGTATTTGTTTTGCAAAGTGGAATTTGTTTCCAACAAAATCGTCAAAGAAAAATACTTTTGAATAGGTACTGTTCTTCACTTCTTTAAATGCTTCAATAGCGGTTAAATCAAGGCTGTCACAAATGAAATAGATCGTTAAAAAGACAGAGCTTACCAGAAAGAAAGTTTGCAAAGTATCCGTTATTATTATTGTTTTCAATCCGCCTTTGTAGGTATAGGAATAAATCAGTAATAGTGAAATCATTACCGTTACCGCAAATGGGATGTTATAAAAATCAAAGACAAAACGCTGTAGAACGATAACTACTAAATAAAGCCTAAAAGCAGAGCTGATTGTCCTACTTACTAAAAAAATGGTTGCAGCAGTTTTATAGCTATAGTTCCCCATTCTTTTTTCTATATAACTATAAATGGAGGTCAAATTCATACGGTAATATAGCGGCAACAGAAGCTTCGTAATTATGATAAAACCTATTGCGTTTCCCAGTACAAACTGAAAGTATTTAAACTGCTCGCCACTTTGGGCACCCACTTCACCAGGAACCGAAATAAAAGTTACTCCCGATAATGCCGTGCCGATCATCCCGAAAGCGACCAAGTACCATTTTGAATTTTTATTCGCTTTAAAAAACGCATCATTTCCACTATCATTTTTACTGATATAGTGAGATATAAAAAATAAAACAGCAAAATAGATTGTAATAAGAATTAGGATTGCACTGGGAGTCATCAATTTTATTTTTGAATTGGTATTAACGCATTAGGGGGTTGGTGCTAGATTTTTTCCATAATAAAAAGTCAAATCAAACACTGCCGTTTTAGAACAAAAGATGAGTTTTGCTATAATTTTAATAGGCAGTGTTCAATAAGACCAAACTAAACCAAACCAGTTTATTGTTTTTCAAACTATTTTGAATTGAAATAGTTTTATTCTTTTTTCATGGCCATAAGCACCGCTCGAACACTTTTGTGCTCTTCCAGAAGTATTGCCGCTTCCTCTTTGCTGATGTCCAATTCTTCAACAATCATTTTAACACCTCTTTTTACGAGTTTTTTATTGGATAATTGCATGTCAATCATCTTGTTACCGTAAACCCGTCCTAATTTAATCATCACCGAGGTAGAAATCATATTCAAGGCTAATTTTTGAGACGTTCCCGCTTTCATTCTTGTGCTTCCTGTCAGGAACTCGGGGCCCACAATTAATTCGATTGGGTGATCTGCAATTTCAGATATTTTGCTTTGGCTGTTACAGGATATACTTCCGGTAATCAAATGGTGTTCCTTTGCTTTTTGAAGTCCCCCAATGACATAGGGAGTGTTTCCTGAAGCCGCTATCCCGATCACAACATCCAAATCAGATACGGAGAATGCCGATAGGTCTTTCCATGCCTGATCAAAATCGTCTTCCGCATTTTCCACCGCTTTTCGAATGGCAGTATCTCCCCCTGCTATGATACCAATAATCCAATCATCCGGTACCCCAAAGGTGGGTGGGCATTCGGATGCATCCAGAATACCGATTCTACCGGAGGTTCCCGCTCCGATATAAAAAAGCCTGCCGCCCAGCTTCATTTTTGCAACAACGGCATCCACGAGTTTCTCAATATTCGGTATTTGTTTTTCAATGACGTCAGCCACTTTTTTATCCTCGGCGTTGATGTTTAACAGTAGTTCTTGGGTACTCATCTGGTCTAGATTAGTATAATAGGATTCCTGTTCTGTATCGAGACTGTTTTTTTTCATTTTTTTTGATCTGGTATTAAAAATTAGGTCTGATGGTTCTTCAGTTCCAAAA
>Ga0209519_10000266_pt1 | contig 22047 bp, 32 predicted proteins | sample Rifsed13ft1_FD_184005 | JGI IMG/M metagenome (GOLD analysis project Ga0209519, IMG submission 184005) | Soil microbial communities from Rifle, Colorado, USA - sediment 13ft 1 (version 2) | ecosystem: Environmental > Terrestrial > Deep subsurface > Rock core/Sediment | place: Rifle, Colorado...
GGTTAAAGCATGATGTTTGAATCTGGGAGGCAAAATGATAAATTGGGATCGTGTTAGCTATAATCAGCTCAAGGCAACCATCCTAGTGTACGCGAAATCACTACAAGACCAGGAGATCGCAGACAGTCTACGAGCGTTGGTGGCTAAGGTGGATAGGGAATCAGGTTATGGGCAAATCACCGAAGCCTCTTAGCTTTATGATAGATCCTTCATTGGTCCAGACGGAAGAGGATCGGCAGTACTTACGTGAACTAGAGGCGCAAGGACACTCTGTTATTATCAATAATGTACCCGTTGAAATCCTGCTGGCCCCGAATGCCTGGAGAGCGTTCGACTTACGATACCTGGACCTAGCAATCAAGTCTGCTCGGAGCGTAAAGTATGGCAAAACAAAGTCTATTACTACTAAAACAAAGTCTAAAGGGAAAAAGTCTCCTGGACACCGCAAGACTGATAATGAAGTGGATGCTGCCCAATTACGAATTGATGACACCAGTAACGAAGGCGGTCTCATGGCAGGCGGCAGCGGGAGCAGAGAATGATGAGTGGGGCAATATCCAGTGGTATCCGCCGCACGGTCTACATGGGCTCTTACACGAAATTGGGCATGCCAAATATCGTCACTATAGAACTGGTCAAACTCCCAGGGGTACTGAACTCTTACAAGAGGCTCAAGCGTGGCTCTTTTCTGAGCACTGGTGTAAGAAGCTGGGAGTCAAATTTGATTATAAAGATGCCAATACATGCTTTGGTAGCTACTTTCGCCAGAAGCGCCGCAAGGGTGGACGAGGCAGAGTCAGTCGTCAGCTCGTCACGGTGAACTGGAGATTTAAGAAGTAATGTGGTATATACGATGGGTATTAGCTAACTTGTGTATCTCAGTAGTGGCATATTGGATATTACGCCTCTGGAGGCTCATTTGAAAATCTATATTGCCAGTTTCTATGACACTCGGGCACGACTACTGCCCCTAGTTCCCAAACTCCAAAAGCTGGGGCACCAAGTTGTTTCAACCTGGCTCTGGGAGCCTCAACAAACTACTCTGACCCCTGAAGACTCGGTAAAGATCGCTTGGCGAGACCGTCAAGAAGTCGCCCGTGCTGAACTATTACTAGTGGACACTCTTGATATTACTCCAAGGGGCGGGCGTGAGTGGGAATACGGTTACGCCTCTGGATTAGATATACCTGTATGGATTATAGGCCCAAAACGTAATGTATTCCATTATATTGCTCAGAACAATTTTGACACGTGGGAGGAATGTCTAGATGCCCTATGTTACACAACTTGATCGTACCCTGATGAAACCCCAGATTGATTACCTTCTCCTATTCCTGAATGAGAAGGGCTACAACCCCGGCTGGATTAACTATATTATAACTACTATAGTATACTATTGGTGGAAGTCATCTGCCCAGAACTACGCAACCCTGGCAGTGATCTGCGGAACCCTTGACAACGTCAAGAATGAGTTCTACCGACGAGTTGCTAGTCCCTACGAGGACCGTAAACTGGAGGAGCATGGAGATGTCTTTTGATTCATTAGTGCCCTCAGACTCCAGGGCCCGCAAGAACCTCCCAGTAACCCGTGGTGTTATTGATTACTTCCCCCTTGCCATCCTTGAAATTGCTCATGTCTCCAAGGTCGGCAATGACCAACACAATCCAGACCAACCTTTACATTGGGCCAGAGAAAAGAGTACCGACCACGCTGACTGCATCCTGCGTCACTTGATAGATAGAGGTAAGATTGATATAGATGGCATGCGGCATACGGCTAAACTGGCATGGAGAGCCTTAGCACTTTTACAAGAGGAGATGGAGGCCATGCGTGGAACTCAATCCTAAATATATGTATGGGTCTATCACTATTAATATAGAGGCAGTAGAACGTCAGAATGCACTACTTACTCTATCACGATTCCTAGTATATAAAGCCCTACAACAGACAACAACAGGCTCACCATATCGACAATGGAAATGGGCTTGTCGGGCTGTACCAAGTTTCTTTGCACGTTGGATGCGACGAGAAATGAACACTCTCGTAGATAGCATGAAAAGGCATATGGGGACACTAAATGGTTAATCCGCTCAAGATCAACCCTAACACTGACCTAAAACGCTGTTGGTTTGGTATATATGGTGATCCAGACTCACGCTGTCCAGAGAGAGGCACCTGGGGTTGGACGAAAGCTGCTGCTGACAAAGCTGAGGCCGCTAAGACAAGTGTATTACGCTTGTCCCGTTGGTGTAAACTCCACGCACACCATGACGATACTCTATTGCCTGAAGAGGAAACACTATGCTCAGACGAAGCATAATCTTCTTAGGTTTACTACTACTGGCGACTACTGAGGCTGAGACTTACCATGCCCCTGTCTATTTGCTAGATAGTGACAGAATCAACTGCTCTGTTACTAATGTTAAGCAAGAGCCGTCTGGACGTGTCTTAGCACTAACAGCTAGTCATTGTATAAAACCTAATCGACAGTTTGATACGGTCAAAGGTGCTTGGGAGGATTTGCCCGGTTATGCCCCATTTGTTATTATGATAACTGTCACCCATGAACCGCTAGGAGAGGGGGCCGTTATATCTAAAGAGGGTGATCTAGCCTTAATTGCTTATACACCACACAAGCCTGTAGTTATCTTGCCCTATAAACCCTTTAGTCCAGAAGAGTTAAGGGCATACCCACCCGTTATCGCCTGTGGAGTAATGATTGGTGGGGACGACCCTGAGCATCAATCATTATGTGTCAGTGGGCTGTGGTTACATGATATTATAAGATATGAAGGTCTGACTTTCTGGGCTATACAAGTGCCTGTTCGGGCAGGCATGAGTGGGGGGCCTATTCTCCACAAGGGGGCTGTTATAGGTATTTACTCAATACAGGTTATAACAGGGAGTGTCGCTGGAATGACGCCTATCAATGCTGTTATACCATATTTGGAGGGCACGAGATGAAAAAGATAACCTGTGGTCAATGCGGCAACAAAGATGACCTTAGTGAGTCTCAATGGCCTATACGCACCCGAGCAGGTAGGGTTAAGACGATTAGTACACTTTTATGCGGGAGTTGTAGACGACAAGCTCAGGTGATTATAGCTAGAGCCTTCAGACAGGGCACCATAGCAGTATAATATACTAATATAAATGGCCCCAGGAGCATTTCACTCTTGGGGCCACTTTATTCTGTGATAGACTATTCTTCTAATCTATCCAGTCTCTTATTTATACTCTCTATATCTTCACTAATATGCTTTAAATCATTAGCTCTAATCTCTTTCAACTCCGACCATATCCACTTCAGCCCACCTAGCATCATTCCGTATGAACCCACCAGTGCAGGTAGAATAACATAAGTCAGTGTCCACCAGATAGCGTCAATCTGAGCCTGAGTGACTTCTTTAATAATCTGTTGTTCCATTATTTAGTCCCTCTGCCAAAGAACATTTGCTCTAGCTCAGTTGATGTTGGAGACTCAGAGGGGGTCTGAAGCCGTCTATCCTGGACAGGGGTATCCATCATTTCTTTTAATGATACCTGACTTTCAGCAAATAAGGCTGTAAGCCAAGGATTGCCCAGTTTGCCCTTGGACTCAGCGAAAGTCTTAGCTAGAAAACTACGCCCTCTCTCGGTCAGTACAGCTCGTGCAATACGATCTGAGATGGCCCTGTGTAACGCTGGTCCCCCCATAGCACCAACCATAGCCCCAGGCACGCCTGCTACAGCCGCTCCAGCCCCTGATGTGACCCCAGAAAGGACTAACATACCTGAGCCTGACCCTGCGCCCCTAAGTTTGGGCAATGAGGCTTCCATTACGTCTATCATCTTACCAAGTCGGGCCACGTTATCCGCCCCTAAAGACATAACCAAACTTCTGTCCATCCGTAGAGCACGATTTAATGCTCGTGGGACGACTTCAAAGATGCCTGGGGCCCCTTCTACCTCTTTAATAACAGACCTTTCAATAATAGTTGTCAGCTCTTCAAATGCCTTAGATACTCGTGTGACTTTAAGTGCGTCTTTGAGGGCTTCAACAGCAGGCCCAGACTGCTTGCCCACAGCATTTTCAATACTTTCCATGATACCACTATAGAGGAGTTTCATAGCACCATGTCTAGGGCCACCTTTTCTCGCTGTTTCACCAACCCAGGAGCCAATACGTTGTCTCAAAGTATTAAGTTGATTGATACCTATAGACTCCATATCACCAAGGCCCAGTGTAAGCTTCTCTATGCGTTTTAGGACCGGCCCAGACTCAGCACCAAGGAGTTTAAGCAGACTTTCATCCTGTCCAGCCTTCTCAATAGCATCTTTTAGCGGCTGAAGGGGGACTCTGACCCCTTTGCCCATTTGAGCGGCTTTAGTAAAGGCATCGTCTATAGAGCCTGTCGCTACAGTCATTTCAGCAACAGTATTCATAAGAGTTTGATGGGCCATCTCATGGAACCATTGGGCCGTACCAGGTAGCAATTTGGTAACTGTTCGTTTAATGGCACCAACAGCGGCCCCAATACCCCTAGCTGCCCCCGGCAACGCTCCTGCTATAAGGGCCTGTAACGGGTCAACTGCCCCTTCAGTTAAAGCTTGTCCAGCGACTTCTGCCCCAGCCTGAGCAGTCATTTGTATAGGCAGACTAGCCCCTCCTGTTGCAAAAGCAGCAGCGGCTGGGAGCCCATAACGGACATTTCGCTGAAGCGCCTCCCGTGTTTCTGGTTTATCGCCAGGCAAAGGATTGATAAACTCAGCTACGTCAAGTGCTGTCCTTCCGACAGTCTGACCAAGCCCAGCAAGTGTGTCTAAGATCGTGCCAGGCGCTTTAGCAGACTCACCAACAATGTTAGCTTGAGCACCAGGCTCAAGAGTCTCAAACTCTTGTATCATTGGGCCAAAGTGGGGGTCTTGACGCAAGCTGTCCTTAGCGTCAGCAGGAAGTGTTACATACTCCCTAAGCATGTCCATATTTGCCATTTACTTACCCCACTTATTACGGAAGGCTTTCTCGGCCTCACTTGGGGAGCCACCACCCATATCTTGTTTAATCATAACGTCATTAACAGGAAATGGATACAGTCTACGATACTCAGCAGACAGACGCTGAATGTCCTTTCTGGGCTTCCCCTCTAAGAACTGCATAAGACTATCATGCCATTTATCCAAAGCCAGGTTCATTTGTAAGACAGTCCGTAGCCGGGCAGGAGACATATTCATATTAGGAATGATCTTGTTAGAAATGACCTGCTCTCCAGCCGACAGAGTAGCACCAAACATTTCATGCCGCTCTTTTAACGCCATCTTATCAACAACGCCCTGTAGAAACCTCTGCTCAGGAGAGAGCCAATCAGCAATATCTAATGCTCCACGGATTGCCCCCCGTCCGGGTACAGCACTCGGCCCACCCCATGTCTTCTCAACAGCATTCCATATATCAGGGCTAAGAACAGCTTCAGTCTGAGAAATACGAGTCTGACGGTCTTGGGCAATTTTAACATCAGCCGTAGTCGTAGACACAGGTTGCCGACGTTCAACATTAGCGCGGGCTTCAGGCGTTTGTTCTAGGACTCGTTGGGCGTGCTGTTGAGGTGTTTCACCTGGCAACAGCGGGCCAGCCGCTTGCTCGGCCCATTGCATAGAAGTCATAGTAGGACCACGTTGAGCCTTACCTAGAGCTTCAATGGCCTCCCCAGTCAGCTTCATGGACTCAGCAGCAGTCTTTTGTAACTTAGCCTGGCGTTCCTCTTCAACTGTACGTTCAGCTTGTCGCTTGCTTATCCTGCCAACAAGTATATCTAAACCCTGAATGCCAAAATCCCTAACATACTTAGCGGCCTGCTTACGCTCAAGCTCCTGCTGCTCATCGTCGCTAATAGCGCCTGACAAGCCACCGCTTGGGCGGCTGCCAGTAAAGTCAGTCCCAGTTGCTCGTAATGAGCCTTGCGGTGTATACACCTCAGTATTAGCTCTAGGGTCTAAACCAACGTATTCAAATGTATCGTCATACTTTGGCATATTAGAACCCCATAGACCTACGATAGTCTTCATTCATACCCATTAAGTCATAATTCCCAGATAGCGGATCATAGTACTGAGACTGCCCAGCAGTTGCACTCCCATAAGGGCCGATCAGCCCACTATCTCCACCCCCAAATGACGGGCCAAGTGAAGCACCACTTGGTCCTGAAGCCCCCCAACCCTGCCCAATATACTTGCCGTCTTTATCATACTGAGGGCCGAATGTATTGCCAGCAGTCTGAGTAAAGCCTGACAGGAAGTTCTCTAGTGACCCGCCAGAAGGATTAGTTGGGAAGAATCCACCACTTGTCCTACCCCCACCACTGACAGTACTTCCACCTCCTCCACCACCGCCTCCACCAAATGGACTAGATGGGATATATTGGAACGGACTACCGCCAGCAGCGCCCGCTCCACCAGCAGTTGTCTGTGTAGGGCCTTCTTGGCGCATAGCCTTAGACAGGACTGGCATTTGCTGAGTTCGACCCTGACTGACCGCTGTGCCATAATCACCAATTAACTTCTGCATGTATTCAGCCATTGTAGCCGCTGCACGAGGCTCAAACTGTCCTAGAAACTGTGAAGCTGCAGCGACACCAACACCTGACCGAGAGCCTAACCCACGGGCAGCCTGGGTATTTCTTAACTGTTCCAGACCCGTCTTGCGCTGTAAGTCTAAGTAAGATTGAATACCTCCAGCACCACCACCTAGTAATGCCTGATACCGGGCAATTAAATCACCATATTGCGGTGACGGAGCACTAGTGACAAATGGACTATACTCACGGGTTTCCTCAGCACTACCAGGAACGCCCAGACCAGCATATGGTTGAGACACACCTAACGGAGTAGGTATGTATTGTCCCCGCTGATTCATTAAAGGGTTAAGCAGAAAGGTAATAATTTCTTTTACCATTTTGTACCTCTAAAAGAGCAGTAGTGTTACCGTTACTGCAGCAGAAGCCTGTAGAAATATACTAGATGATGTCCAAGCTGTCGGTCCTCGAAAGACATTACCGCTTCCAGTACGATTAATAACAAAGGCGTCTAATGGTACACGCCCAAGTGTATGAGAGATAGTAGTCTCTGCTGTTCCTACAGCAGCATCAAGGGTATGAGCGTTAAGACTGGGACTAACCGTACTCATTGTATTCTTACACTTCTATACCGTTTATATACATCTAACATAGTCTTGAACAGAGCATACGGTGTGTCTCGAAATGGGTCTGGAAGGGTGAACCCGCCAAAGCCTGTATCACCCAACAGGGCAGCAGCAGGGGCCCCAAAGTCCTTCATTATTACATAGCCATAAGTGTTATCTGCGGCCCCAGCACCATTGACCTGAGTGCTAGTGCCGACTTGGAAGCCGTCAGAGTTGAATGCCTGGATAAGATCAGCCGTGCCACTTGCCGTCTGAGGGGTGAAAGTCGAATCTGTTCCCTCAGTATTATGACAGCCCCGGAGTCCTGCTGAGCCCATGTGTGTAACTTGGACCCAGATTGGAGTAAAGGGATCAGCAGCTACGATGTTTCTGTTGTCGGCTCCGTCACCAGTGTAACTAGTAGAGTATATATTATTAGTAACTGTGTTAATATGTACCCAATAATATGTATCACCTGCTACTGCATTAACACTGGCATCTGTACCGACTGTGAACGTGGACCCGACTGTAGCAGCTTGAATCCTGTTTGCTGCGGCCAGTCCTGTGCCCCACATAGTTCGGGAGTTATCACCTTGGAAGCCGTAGCGTAATGTCCAATCCGAAGAAACACCCTGATCTCGCATAATCAGAGTAAGGGCAACAGCATTTCCAGTCGTTGCGTTATGCGTAAGAGTACGGTCGTCTACGCCATTCCCGGTGTAAGTACCAACGCCCAGATTCGAGTCGGCTCCAAAGACGATCAGTCGATACGCAACTGTATTTGCATTAACAGAAGTATTAGTCCCTAATGTGATTCCATCTGAGGTAAGTGTCTTTATACCATCAGTAACAATACCTGTAAGGTATTGATGTGAGTTATTACCTGTCATTGCACTGGTCTTACAGGTAATGTTTTCTACAGTTGCTCCACGTTGGACAATTGCTACTTCAACTGCAAACCCAGCAGAGACTGCACGGTTATCAACACCATCACCAGTATATGCAATAACAGCTACTCGCATCAGAACACTAAGATATTCACAGTAACAGTAGCTGCACTAGCCTTAAGACGGATCGTTGTACTAGTCCAAGCTGCTTCATTGTCGGCATAAATGACAGCACTCTTGTTTGGAATACCCACCCATATACCTACAGGAAGACGACCAAGATTATGGCTCACAGTATCCTCAGTATTGGCTGTCCCATTGGATACATAAGCAACCCAAACTGCATCCAGATTGTATGATCGTGTCCCGCCAGTAACAGCTCCATTTATATTCAAGAACGTCAACCGAAAGGACATATCCAGCAGTTCTTTCATAAACTGTTGGACAAGTAGCTTCTGACGGGGATCGTCAAAGTTGGTTATACGACGTGCATCTAGCATTACGCCCAGGCTCCAACAGGCCGTGCATATAACGTGATAGGAAACTGAATATCAAACATTGTACTTGTTGCTCTGAACTCGACCTGAATCCAGTTAGCGACCTCGCCAATATACACCCAGCCTTTAGTGCCAGAAGCTGTTAGATCAACTGTGCCTAGTGACACGAAAGACGCTCCAGCAAACTCTCGTGGGTGGTCGGCTATACGGTACTGACAGGTAATAGCTCCTGCGGATTGAGACTCAAATAATACTGTTAAATCCTTCCAGAAGGTTGCATAATCAGGGGCAATAGCAACCCAAGGAAACCTAACAATACGCACACTTGCTGTTCCATCATGTGTCATTACAGATGAATCATCTAGCCACATAATGTCGCCAGCTTCGTCTATACCGACAAGTTTCTCCTGCCCACTCTCAATAACTGACTTGAGTATATTCAGGTTCAGGGCCGCACTGCCATCTTCAATCCCGGTGAAACCCCGACCGTCGTACTTGAATAACCGTGTGTTATTTGTATCGCCATTGCCGGGATAGGCTGTCCAAATCTCAGCCTCACGATTGTAAACAGTAGCAGTTTTCTGTCGTAGAAGAGTAGCCGCGTGATCTCTTAGGTCAGGCTGTATACGATCACCTATCTCAGTTGTGCCTGTACCATCATACTCAAAGTAACGGTTACGCCAGGGGAATAACAGTTTACGGTCTTTCTCAACCACGCTACGGTGCCCGTCACAACCATGCTGTAATGTAATATCCAAGACTTCATAGTTGAAGTTAGGGTATGTTGTGCCTGCTGTCGTGCCCCCAAGGGAGTGTATACTATCCTCTTTACCTATAAATACCTGATTAAAGAATCGCTTGAGGCATCGAATAGGCCCACCCACATCTTGGCTAACTGAGATGAAAGCCGTAGCATCATACTCATCTGGAGCGCCTACAGGAGCAAAATGTAGATCAGACGGTTCTTGTCCAGTCTGGTTAGCCCCCGCGCCAAGCAATACGTCATTCCAGACGGCCATTGACTCAACACCAGGCATCCTAGAGTTATACGCAATATAAAAACTGTCTACAAAGTAATCAAACGTCAGACCATCACTAGTCATGCTGACCGTTAGAGTGTCTATATCGGCCAGGTTGAGATTCCCTGTCTCTGTCATATCACTTAGTCTAACAAAGACATGAAACCATGTGTTATCAGCAAAGGTGACTACTGTACCGCCCCCGGATACTCCAGCAGGATCAAATGTCTTAAAGCTGGCACTATTGAAATTGATCTGGCGCTCATTAACACCAGATGATGTAGCTATTTCAAAGAAAGATGAGGCTTCATTAACTTCACTAGCATCTGTAACACGGATGAAGAAGCCAATACCAGCATTAGTTTCACTATAAGCAGTCGCACTAAGTAATGCCGTTGTTAAGTCTAGATTGGCTGTTGGAGTAAAGACTAGTGTAGCCGTGCCAGCAGCACCGACAGTCCGTTTATAACTCTGAAGTCCCTCTCGAACTGTAGTAGTCTCAGCCGTCTCACTGGCCCACTGACCATCCTGGTCAGATTCACAGTCTGTTATATTACGTGCCCCAAGTGGAAGCCAGTTAGACCCATCCCACTTCCAGTTACCGTCTGTCGGGTTAGCCCAGATCAGGTAACCTGCATAGTTAATCTCATTCCAGGTAACATCAATCCCAGCATCGGATGTCATACCTGTATGTGCTTGAACCCAGGCATTGGTTGAAGCGTTCCAAGTGGCTGTCCGTCCACTCTGCTCAACAATAACATAAGTCTCAGTACTGCCAGAGCGATACTGACCAAACCCTTGTGGGGTGGCGTTATCGTCAGCGTCCATATTAGTATCGAGCAGGGAATACCCGTTAAGCCCCTCTGGGCGTCCTGCTGTCAGGCCCATATTCTGAGTAAAAGCTATATGCCCGTCAAACAGTCGTGTATCACCGGAGTAAGTGTCTACTCCGATAATCGGTACATTCCATTCAACCTCAAACAGCCCCTCGCTATTTGGGCGTTCTGAGAGCTTCCAGCTCATACTCTACCTGTTGTCGTATTGAAGCAATAAGGCATTCTAAATGGCGTAGGACTGCTAGACGATCTTCAATGTCGTCTGGTAGCTCAAACTGTTCTAAGAAAGGTTGTAAATTATCCAGAGAAATCTTCAACAAATTCGGCTTCATCAGCACGTCGAGCAATGTCATAGTCAAAGGCACGCATAGCCACTGTAAACTCGCCCATCGCAGCTTGGGCACCAGTCTTGTCACCAATCTCTAATTTAATCTTTGACTCTAAGTATTTAATGACAATATGATAATGGTCTTCTAAATATTGTGGTGCTGAGGCAATTAGATAACCAATGCTGGTGTCAGTAGCTAATGGAAATACTGCCTCTAAGGTTATACCTGTATTAGTATCAAAAGACTCGATTGGGAAATGTCTAGCAGCCGCCCCACGAACACCTGCTGGCTGTACAAAGTCGTCTGTACTCGTCTGACTCATCGTTACTGGAGGTGCAGCAGCCCCACTCGTATTCAGAATCAACTCTGATGGTGTGACCAGCCCCTCATCTACAACTGCGCCAGTCGTTAGTACCTGAGCAGCAACAGCCGTTGTGATATTTGCAGCACCCGTTGCATCTGTGTAAATACGCAGTTTGGGCAGTCGAGCATTATACATAATCTCAATATCACAGGTAGCGGGCATAGGATGTGAGATACGTAATGTCCGTCGGCCTATAACATCCCAGTAAATCTCCGAGCCACCAGGATTATCAGCATCCTCTAATGACCTGAACACAGGATGGTTCACATCAAGTGGTGTAAAAATATACTCACGATAGGTGGATGTTATTGCTCGAATGCGCTTGAGAGTAATTAGGTCTGGCGGTAAGGTATACACCCTGGTTGTGGATAGTAACTGATAGCCAGAGTTGTTAAAGGTTTCACCCTCAAATGTAAATGACCCATCATCGGACTCTCTAGTGACAAGGTTGTAATCTCTACCAGACTTACGCCAAGCAGCCTCCATGAGCCGTTGGGCGTCATTGGCCCAGGAGAGCATATCCCCCTGTGTAAACCTAGCACTTGATGTCCCGTTTTGACGGACGACACCTGCATCAATAAGGGCTCGTCGTATCACAGATGCAATGTTCATTGTTTCCTAAGGCCCCGTAATACCATTCTGCTGTTTAAGTGTGCTAAACCCACAGAGAGCACAGTATAGCCCAATGCCATCACTGTATCTTACCCAGGTATGCAGCCGACAATGACCAGACTTGGAGCGTAACTTCCGTCTAAGCCATCTCAGTCGGATATGGACATTCCTCCAAAACATGCTTCACCTGGTTTAGGGTGATAACCTTCTGGGAGTGTCCTTACTGTATTCATATAACGGTATGCCTCACGGGCATTACCTGCAACCATGTCACCGAATTCAGCTCTAGACTTCTCACGGGCACGTTTGATACGGTCAACAGTCTCAGCAGCCTTCCGATTAGGATTAGAGTCAGCCATATCTGTTGCCCAAAGAGTGTAAAAAATACGCCCATCCATCTGATTCGGCCACACATCGAATAAGAGAACATAACGCTCCAGGGCCGCTCGACGGTCAGAGGGGTCCTGTAGTGGATTAGGCGGATCAATAATAACCTGTACACGGTCAGGCAGTCGTCGTTCAATCCTGATCTTGCGGTAAGGAACAATTAGAGTAGCACCTGCATTAAGACGCATTGTATATTCCATGTCAAAGTAGGGCAGGCTCTCAATGGCCCTTAGAGCAGTATCGTGTAGCTGGAGTCGCCTATTCAGGGCGGTTAGATTCATATTAGCCCTAAGTCTAACAGGTCTTGGACAGTGACAGACTTGTTAGGTTGGAGCAGCAGACCGGCCTTCTTGTCAACCTTTGCCTGGTCAGCGTCCTTTAGTTTCTTCTCTTCAGCCAACACATCAAAGGCAGAGATAACAGCCTGTGCATCGAGTTTCTGTTGGGCCGTGGCTTCTGGCCTGAAGTCGATACGCCAGGTGGATTTATCCAACAGATTCTCAAACGAAATACCGTGGGTAGGGCAAACCGCCGAGACCTTATTGGTCGCAACTTCTTGTAATAGCATCAGTATTTCCTCACCCACGAAAGCCCGTGTTGTACAACTAGCGGTTCGGCGTTATCCCCAAAAACCGTCACGGCATTAGCCCCCGTTGAGTTATATTCCATGAACTGGAGGAAATGAAAACCAAGACCAGGGAACCCAGCATACATCGATGAAGTACCATGATAGATCGCCGTCGTTCCAAGTGTTCTTTGGTTTACCACTCCCGTTGCTAGGGCTGTCGTTGAATCCAATCCAATGCCCGCAAGGTATACGTCGCCGCCGCCTCCGGCCGCTGCAAACGAAAAAGTACCATATACCCAGTCCATATCTTCATTTAGTCCACGAATGAAGCTAATCCGGTTCGTAGCATCGGCGTTTAGGGACCTCCAAGCCGCCGTTGAATATGTCCAACTTGTTGCTCCCTCCTGCACAATTCCGCCAGCACTAATACGATTATATGTATTCCATAGTAGATGCGAACCTGCAGTATCAACCCCACCAAAGATGAACGTAGTAGTTCCTGCCGTGCCCGTGGTACGGAAGGAACCGACGTAGAGACCTCGATTAGCCGCAACAGTGACAGTTGACGCTGCCCCATATCGACCAGTCATAGAGGCATTGTTGGTCCAGCGGCCGTTGACACGGGTAAGCGTTTCGCTACGGGTGGTATCGTCGGTCCAAGCAGCCCCAGTTACTAACCGTAGCGTACCAGCGTCATTAAAGATATAGCAGTCAAAGTTAGAGTTGGCTGCCCAGTTAGCCGAGGCTGCCATTGCGATGGATAACTCGGTAAATCGAAATACATCCCAGTCAGTACCGTCGAAGAGAGGAACCAGATCATGTTTGTAGAGGGCATAATAGAGCGTGGTCTGATCGGCTGCATCAGCGACTAGCACCGGAGTAGCACTAGTCAGCGTCAGTCGCCCCCCTGGGTCAGGATACATATTCCTGACGCTCAGGATGTCATTCCCGCCCATGTCCAGATCGCCGGTCATGACACGGGCGCCAGAAGCTAGTAAGTATAAGTTCAGGTTTACTTCAGTCTCATCGCCACCAGGGTCATCGGTAATAAGACCTGCACCAGCACTAGTGTCAATGAAGTTAAGCCCCGTCCGGTCAGTTTGGTCTGTACCATTCTCTCGAATAGTGTGACCGCCAGATGTTACAGTATCCTCAAGCTGCCCACCAGCACCGACTGTTACAGTTCGACCTGCAACAAAGGTAGGAATAAGGATACCGTCAGCATTAGTCCGAGCAACTTCTACCCCGTCTGAGACGAAGTTATTCTCACCAGGGACCCGCTGGTAAATCCCAGTATCTTCATCATTCTGATACGCAATTGCGGGGCGTGAGGTTGATCCAGGCTTTAACTGGACTCCACCAATCTTTTCGCCAATCTCATGCTTTTCGTCAGACATCTATGTATTTCCTAATAAGGAATAAAGACGACAAGCGTAAAAGGTTCTCAAGTTCAACAGGAGCTGGATGTACCTGCCACCCAGAGGGCAGGGGTTTATCTTTCATCCAAAACATAACTGCATTACGGGGGATAGGCTCAGGTGGACAGCCACCCTTACAGATACAATCCCGTCCAGCCTGTCCTTGTGGGCCAGTGGGTCCAGGCATTCCAGGTGGCCCAGGTTCACCCTGCTCACCCTGAGCACCTATAGGACCACGATCTCCTTTAAGACCTTGTGGGCCTGGCTCACCACGGGGGCCACGTTTGCCGATAACCCCTTCAGCACCCTTTTCACCACGAAGACCTAGCTTACCAGGCTCACCTCGGGGACCCTGCTCACCTTGCTTGCCCTGGTCCCCTCTCTCACCCTTGAACCACTCACGGGGGATTTCAATAATAACTTTATCTGTCATAGCCATTCAGGGTGCTTAATATACCAATCAACAGTACGGGATAGAGATTGACTAAAATCTACTGATGGTTTCCAACCCAAGTCTGCCATCCTGCTGCCGTCTAAGGCATATCGTAGGTCATGCCCAGGACGGCTGGAATGAAAATCTACTAACTCACTCCTGAGCGGCTTACCGACGAGTTTAGCTATAATAGCCGCCAGATCAAGGTTATCAACTTCCCGCTCACCGACGATATTATATTTCTCGCCACAGGAGCCTTTTTCTAAGAGAAACAATACTGCCGCTGCAACATTCCTTGCGTGAATATAGAATCGACTGCCTGGTGTCTGTTTAGTTGCATCAGCATGGACAATTACAGTCTCATTATTGAGTACTTTACGAATAGTAGAAGGAATATACTTCTCTGGTGCCTGGCGCTCACCAAAGACATTCATTGTATGAGTAATGATAATAGGCAGTCTATAAGTATTAGAGTAGGCCACACATAGCTCTTCAGCCCCAGCCTTTGATGCAGCATAAGGATTACCTGACTTATATCTGTCCCACTCATGGTAGCATATACCATTAGGGGCTGGGCCAAACACTTCGTCCGTAGAAAAAAATAAGAATGTATGTAGTCTGTCTATTGTTCTAGCATATTCTAGTAAATTGCACGTCCCAACAACATTATCCAGTACAAAACTCATAGGGTCTTCAATACTACGATCTACATGAGATGACGCTGCTAGATGCAGAATAACATCAATCTCACCGATGCGCTTGTTTGTATGTGCATTCAACTCAGCTTTAAGGTCGTGATGAACAATACTGACGCGGTGCTTCTCTTTGGGCCAGATAGCTAGATCAGACAACCGATTGAGATTACCGGACGTATCAAGTCTGTCTAAAGAGACAACAGACCAGTCTGTACTCTTTAGGATATGTTCAATCAGGTGGTGCCCTATAAAGCCTGCTCCACCTGTCACTAGGACTCTCATTTAGCCCTCTTAGTAATAGTACAAATTATGTCTTGGGCAGCTTCTTTATAGAACGTCAGGGCGTGTTGCTGGTATTCTTGATTCTTAACAAGAAGCTCATTATGTAGTGCATAACCCCATACTGCGTCAAAGTCACAAGTGTAAAAGTCATTATGAGGAGCGTTTACAGCACGCCAGGTTTTCAACAAGTAGTAGTAAAACATCTCTGAAACAGGGGGCCATTTGTGTGATAAGTCGCCATAGGCCCGGTTAGAGGCCCAGTTGGGGGTGATAATGGTACATTTGCCACCTGGGGTTAGTACTCTGTATAACTCATTAAAGAAGTGTATACGTTCAGCAGCGTCCAAGTGTTCAATGAAGTGTGATGCATGGCCTTCTTCAACAGAGGCATCAGCCCAAGGCCACGGCTTGGTAAGGTCTGTGACATAATCTACGCCCTCAAACGGGCGCACATCCACACCCTCAAAGCCCTCTTTCTTATTAGGGCCACAACCAAAGTCAAGTTTTAATAGTGGCTTATTTGGTTTCTGCTTACGCTTTGCCATTACCACATTGTATCTGTTGTGTGATCGTAATGCCCAACTCGTACGTTGCAGTCTATAGCACACCGATAACCATACTTTCGAGCATCGCCCCAGAAGTACAAGTCTTGTGTGCCTATTCCAGTACCCTCACCACCATTAAGTGTCTTAAACCAAGGCTGGCGAAGGCGAGTATCCTTGAACATCTTGAGCCTGAACAGGGTAAAGCCCATTCCTGTTCCACAGCATTCTATCAATTGTCCTGCTACAGGTACTTGTGGTCTGAAATTAAGCACAGGGTCTTTAGGGTCTCCCCAGACTTGAGCACAGCCACCAAGCCCTTTGCAGAAGTACAGTCCGCCTAGTGTGGCAAGTTCTGGATGGTTCTCTAGCCCCTCAACCAGCTTTATAACACCTTCAGGGGGTGGGGCGTTGTCGGCCTCAATCGTTAGAATGTACTCCCAAGTTGACAGTTCAGGATGATTCAGTATCCCCTGTATTGCTTGTGAGTAGGCGTCCCCGACTTCCATACCTTGTGCTAGGATACGCACCACACCATTGTTAGGCGGAAAAGCCAGATTCCAGTGTGACAGAGCGCACTTAGCGGGCATTAATGTGTCAGCAGGCAGAATGACGATAATCCGCTGACGTTTCCATGAACCCCCACGGATAAGCCGAGCAGAGGTTTGTTCTGGATTGCTGTTGTTAAGCCCGCCGAAGTCTTGGATGATAAGCTGTGGGCTAGTCATTGATTATCTTTCGCTGCCGCTTTAACTGTGTGGTAGGTTTATAAATACTGCGTGCAAACATGAAATATCAGTTAAGGCACTGACGATAGTACCTGCCATTGTCGTAGTTGTCGTAACAGCCGTAGCGGCACCCAAACCGATTCCTGCTAGTGGGTTTGACCGACTCAGAAGCGTTACAGCAGGCATTCGTATTGTAAAGTTGGACTCCCCCCTTTCCTGTAAATGGGAAAAACTCATCAGGGTGAGGTTGCTATTGACCGTTGCCGTTGTGGACGAGTGTCGATGAGCAATAAAGTATTCTCCAGCGGAAAAGGACGTAACAAGCGGGATTGCAAACATCCGGTTCCCAGTAAAAAAGCTCGACCAGTTATTACCTGCCGAGGTTGTGCTAAATGAGCTTGTTCCGCCAGTTGTATCTGTAATCCATGCCATCGAAACGCTATTATTATTACTAGTATGACTTCGGCTCATGGAGATTCCAAGGCTGGCCGTAGTCACTGTTGTCAAGTTTGAGGAACTGGCTCCATAATCCTGTCGACTCCATATAGTAATACCATGAGAGTAACTATAGGATTGACGCCCTGAAGAGTTAGAAGATGTCCCAGTTCCGACGTTTACACTTTTAACAATCCACACATTCGAACAACTCAACGGATTCGGGAGAACGTAGGGGTAAAAGTGCCAGGACGTGCCTTGGCTTGACTGAACCATACCACCAGCTATCTCTGGATACGGGATCATATCAAATCGAGAAAGCGTGACTCCTCCTCCACCAGCATTTACACTTGCCGTAATCGTAGAGGCATTTAATCCAAAGGTCACACCATTGGCATTCGAGAAAGTAATATCTGATAATAGGTTACTCGTAGTCCCTGCTGAGACTCGGATGTTTGTCAGCCCGCCCCCAGCAGCGTCGATGCTTGCCGTGATTGTTGACCCGTTTAGGCCAAATGTGACAGAGTTCGAGTTGGAAAATACGAGTGCTGATAGGTTATTTGATGTTGTACCCGCGCTAACATTGATGTTGGTTAGGCTGGTAGCCACTGAGCCCGTCAGTGTTGATGCATTGAGCCCAAAACTCACACCATTAGAGTTTGAGAATGTAATGGCGCTTAAAAGGTTTGACGTCGTTCCAGCGCTTACTCGAATGTTACTTAAACTGGTTGCAACGGCGGCAGTCGCCGTAACTGTAGAACCATTTAGCCCAAAACTGACATTATTGGAGTTTGATAGTACAAAAGCTGATAGATTATTGCTGGTAGTTCCCGCAGACAGGTTAATGTTAGTCAGACTGGTTGCTACCGACCCGGTTAGAGTTGAAGCATTGATTCCAAACGATACACCGTTGCTATTGCTAAAGGTGATAGCTGATAACAGATTAGATGTTGTACCTGCGCTGACCCTGATATTGGAAAGGCTTGTGGCTACTGTCGCAGTTGCAGTGATGGTTGATCCATTCAGACCAAAACTGACGTTGTTTGAGTCGGACAACACAAAGGCAGAAAGGTTTTGGCTTGTAGTGCCTGCAGAGAGATTTACATTTGTAAGACTGGTCGCTACTGATCCAGTCAACGTGGATGCGTTTATCCCAAATGACACTCCATTACTGTTACTGAACGTGATGGCTGAAAGCAGATTGCTAGTAGTTCCAGCCGACACACGGATATTTGTTAGACCGCCGCCAGCGGCATCAATGCTGGCTGTGATTGTCGAGCCGTCTAGCCCAAATGATACCGAATTAGAATTAGAGAATACTAATGCAGATAAGTTATTAGATGTAGTGCCAGCACTAACATTAACATTGGTGAGGCTCGTTGCCACGGAGCCTGTAAGAGTAGAAGCATCTAGTCCAAATGAGACGTTATTGGCATTGCTAAAAGTAAGAGCCGATAAAAGATTACTAGTCGTCCCTGCTGAGACTCTGATGTTTGACAGGCTAGTTGCAATAGACGCTGTCAGCGTAGAGGCGTCCAGCCCAAAGCTGACATTGTTTGCATTTGAAAAAGTAAGTGCCGACAGTAAATTACTAGTGGTCCCGGCGGAGATTCTAACGTTAGTGAGTCCTCCACCTGCCGCCCCACCAGAAATAATAATCGTGTTGGAATTGCTAACGCCTGTAATCTGAGACAGGGTAATATTATCCCCACCCTGAAACACAAAAGTTCCAAGGGTCGTCCCAGTATTACCAGCAGTATTCCCGCCAGTCGAGACTCCAAGAGCCTGAACTATGGGGGAGACACGCATAACGTCAGGCTCCTATATCTTGCGAATCATCTTGGGAGCTACTCCTGGAAGCCAAAGTGCATCCCATAACGACTTGTTAGGTGGTGGTATCTCTTCATAACCTGGCGGCACCGAGGGGTGGAACACAATAGCCCCCGATGGTATATATCCTGGATCACCCTTATCTCCCTTATCTCCCTTTAGCCCAGAAGCGCCACGGGGGCCTATTTCTCCTCTCGGCCCCAGAGGACCAGGAACAGTACTATCCTTACCGGGAGGGCCCTGTTCGCCCCGAGGCCCAACTATTGAATCACCTTTGTCCCCCTTTGGTCCTCGGATGGTCTCTAGTAATGCTGGATTCTGAGACTCTAGGGAAACAATCATAAGAAGAGGTGGAGTAGTTATCTTCATCCCGCATGCACCCATTCTGCCTTAACGTGATTACCAGCACCTGACACACTAAAGAAGGCCACGATAGCATCACCAAACGGCTCCCACATAAAGCAGAACTCTTCGCTAACGATCTGATTATCAAGAACATTCTCTGCTAGGACTGGCATTGTTCCAATCTCAATAGCTGTTGCCAGAGCAGCAGTTGTTACGGGGGCTGTGGTAGAGCGACAGTTAAAGGCATACCAGCCATCTGAGATACCTGTCAGGTTTCGTGTCTTACCCCAGTCCTGCGGAGGACTCCATACTAATAGATTCTCGCCAGTAGCGATATTGTCTGCTGTCCCAGTAATATCATCTGCGTAGATACCGGCTGCTGCTGGTGCAGCCGCCCAACCAGAACCTGCAGCGTTTGAGTAACGGAATGCCCGTGTAGAACTGGCATCGTTAGTTGTGCCTACATTGATAGACAACCAATCCCATTTGACGCTGGACAGAATAACAAATCCGTCACTGTTAGTAAGAGTCTCTAGAGCAAAATCACTAGCCCCAGTGTCCTGAGCGTCTACTGTATCATCCGTATAGGTTGAAGAGGCGTCAGTCCACTGTCCAGCTTTCCACTGGTCATTCCGCAGTTTGAATCCCAGTCCAACAACCGCTGTTGAGCCTGATCTATTCTGTAACGCATAATTAACAATTGCCATTGCCCCAGAAATAGCAAGTGGGGCTGAAACCACACCAGTATCTGGGTTCCTTGTCGGGATGTAGTTCATCCGTGCCCCGATCGCAAGTAACTCGTCTCCGGCCTGATGATCGGTGCCCCGGAGCCGCACGTCCTGCAAAACTCTAATTACATTACCCATTACTTCTCCTTATGCCGCTACAAGGGTTGCACCGTCATCGAACGGAGCCCACCAGGCAGAGAATTTAATTGATCCGGCTACGTTTTCATCACAGATGAACTCGATGGCACCGATAGGTATAATCATGGGATTTGCAATCAAAGGTGCCCGAACCCCTCCATGCTCAGTACGGAGCATGGCATCCGTGATAACTCCTGTAATCGTGTAGATGGAGCCAACGTCATCACTGGCGATGTTTAAGGTCGCACAGAGGTCTGTGGTGGTTCCTGTGGTCGGGTTTGATTGAAACTTCGCATCAGGTGTGGTCCCTGCCCCAATGATAGTTGTAACTTCACCAACAATCCCAAAGAGCCAAATACGGCCAGTGCCAATTGTGTAGATGGGCACAGCCGCAGCAGTCTGCACATCTGCCGTAGTCCGGTCCACTCGTTGAACTGAAAGCCCCTCAACTCCGCTAATTCTCATAGCCCTATCCCGCCAGCCCAGCAGCTTGAAGGTCGTCGATGACTGAGTTGACTAACTGCTTCAGGTCTGTCAAGTCCACAATTATCGCATTGTTTGAAGCAGCCAGGTCCGCAAAGTTGTTTCGCAGGGCGGGCCAGTGGACAGCCACCAGATCATCCCGCAGGGCGTCAGCCGTTGCGGGTGCATCTGTAGGGTTTGGAATAGCTTCAAGAGTTGTAGTGGCCGTACCCGCAGTATTGTCCGTAAGGGTTGCTGAGGTCAGGTTGGCGTGTGTCTTATCCGCCGTTGCATAGGTCTGCGTATAGGCCGCTCCTTGTGCCGCTGGAGTCGCTCCGAGCAGGCCAAGCCCTGTATTATTTATCTCAAGGATGACAGTCCCATCTCGCTCAAAGCGCAGGGATTCACCCACTCGGACTAGGGAGTAGCCCTCGCCAAAGTCAATCCCGTTATCCTTAACTCTAACATTCTCACCCATATTACTCGCTCCAATTTATCTTGTCGTAGTTCTCACGATAGGCGTCCTGAGCAGCTTTCGTCCCCTCGCCCACAACAGCAAAATGAGGCCGTTCAAACTTAGAATGATTGTCCTGGGCGGACAGGTCAAAGCCTGCATGGCGCTCGTCGGCGGCAGCCTGTGAAGCCATAACACGTTGGTCTTTCTTACGCTGATCTCTTTCGTCCCAAGGCACGGTTGAAGCTGGGGGGCTGGTTGTCCAACCCCCCATCCTCGGTTAGTTAGCTAAGGTTAGCTAGTTGTAAAGAGTGTGCCACCAGTAGTCGGCATGTAGTTGGTCACAAAGGAGTAGTCAGCAGCCGTTCCACTGTGTAGCGCAGCAGCAGTAGGACCTGCGCCACAACTGATAACATGGTGGATTCCAACCACGTTACTGCCAGCCATGTCATCCTGTGAATCTATTAGATTGGTCAGTGAGGTACTTGCAACATCTGCACCAGTCATGATAAGCCCTGGACCAATGTCACACGAGGTCAGGTCGCCACCTGTGAGTACGTCGATTAGGGCGTTTAGGTAGGCTGCACCCACTTCATCGATCATAATCAGGAAGCTACCAAAGCGGACTTGCCGCACAGGTGTTGCGCTGATGTCGAGTAGGGGGCCCTGGGCCTCGTCAACGAGTGACGTGAAGTTTTCCCAGCAACTGAAGTTCACAGCGCCCGACCAAAGTTGGAACGTGGTAGCCACGTTCTCGGCAACGCCATGATAGTCCACCATGAAGTCGTGCCAGTACAGGTTGACCTGTGCAGCACTAATTAAGGTTGACTCGTCAGCAGTGATAGGCACGAACCGGATGTAGCCGAGTTCCCAACCATCAACAGCGTTAGCTGTAGAGGCT
>Ga0209519_10000273_pt1 | contig 21859 bp, 23 predicted proteins | sample Rifsed13ft1_FD_184005 | JGI IMG/M metagenome (GOLD analysis project Ga0209519, IMG submission 184005) | Soil microbial communities from Rifle, Colorado, USA - sediment 13ft 1 (version 2) | ecosystem: Environmental > Terrestrial > Deep subsurface > Rock core/Sediment | place: Rifle, Colorado...
CCAATCCTGAGGCGGTTGCAGCTGAACTTGGAGTTGTAGAACTTGTAGAAAGGGCAATGAAAAAAACAATGTCATCAGAGGTATCAAGGCTTGAGGGCTCGCTTATCTTTCTTGCTACTACTGGAACCACAGCTCCCTTTATCGGTCTCTTTGGAACAGTCTGGGGAATAATGACTTCTTTTATAGGTCTTGCTAGCCGCGAGGGTGTGCCAACCCTTCAGGCTGTAGCCCCTGGAATTGCTGAGGCTCTGATTGCTACTGCTATTGGTCTTGCTGCTGCGATTCCAGCAGTTGTTGCTTATAATTATTTTGTAAATAGGGTAAGAAGAATATCTGTCGAGATGGAGAATTTTTCAGCCGAGTTTCTAAATATAGTAGAGAGATACCTTGCGAAGATTTAGGGGTAATCCAATATGGGTATGAAAAGTAATAATGAAAGAGCTACATTACTTTCGGAGATCAATGTAACGCCTTTTGTTGACGTTATGCTTGTGCTCCTTGTAATTTTTATGGTTACGGCGCCAATCCTATATCAGGGTGTGGATGTCAATCTTCCTAAGATTGAGTCAAAACCTATGCCAGCAGCCGAGCGGGAAAGAAAGGTTGTCGTGACAATTAATGACAAAGGGGAAATCTTTATAGAAAAGGGGAAATATTCATTAAGTCAGCTTAGAGTTGAGATTAGAAAGCTTATAATAAATCAAGGGAAAAGAATAGAAGATGGAGATGTATTTCTTAGAGCGGATTCCGATGTGCCATATGGAGATGTGATGGAGGTGATGGCGGAGATAAAAAAGGCAGGTGTAAAAAAACTAGGGCTTGTTACAGAGCCGCTATCATCTAATAGCTCTCAAACTAGACAGAAAAAATGAGTGCATCTAAAGATGGGATTTCAGGGGTTTCTTGGTTTTGGGGGATAGTCCTATCGCTTTCCCTTCACATTGTCATTTTTTTAGTGGCTATCTTCTGGGGATTTGGACCTATGTACTCAGGAGAACCCGAGTCCATAGAAGGGACTTTGGTCTCCATTTCCGAACTTGGACAACCGGGTGGGGAGGTGGCTACCAAAAAAGAGGAAGTAAAGCCACAAGTACCTGAGACAAAGGAAGAACCTACAAAGGTTGAAGAAAAAAAGCCTGAAGAGAAGATTCAAGTTTCTAAGCCAGAGAAAAAGGAACCTCAAGAAGAACCAAAAAAAACCGAATTAAAAAAAGAGGAAACTCCAAAAGAGAAACCTAAAGAAGATGAGACAATAGTACTACAAGAGAAGAAAAAGGAGAAAAAGGAAATAGCTAAAAAACCGGAGACAACTGAACCTCCTAAGACTAAACCGTCAAAAGAAATTGAGAAGAAAAAGGAAGCTTTTAAAGAGGTAAAGAATAGCGAAGAGGAAATGAATAAAGTGATCAAGGAGATACGGCAACAAAAACTTCTTAAAGAACTTAAAGATAAAAGAGTAGCCAGTTCGGATTCTTCAGGAGAACAAAAAGGGATTCAGCAAGGTGCTGGCTATTCAACTGGCGGATCGAGCGGCGGTTCTTCAGGTGTAGTCGCTGAGCTATTTGTGAGAAGGGTTCGTGAGGAAATAAGAAGCAATTGGGCGATTCCTGAAAACATTCCTATTGATGGCTCCCTTAAAGCAGTGATAGTTTTCAAACTCGATGAGAGAGGAAGGCCATCTGATGTTAAGGTAGATATACCATCAGGAAATACAGCATTTGATGATTTTTGTGTCAAGGCTATACGTAGAGCTTCGCCATTAACTCCTCCGCCTTCTGAGCTTCTCGAAGAGGCAAGGAATGAAGGATTGGAAATTACCTTTACTAACGATTCGTGATGAGCAAATTAAAAATCAAATTTATACTAACCCCAATGTCAGTTTTTTATATTTTTGTCTTAAGATAAAATTATTTTAATGGGAAATTAAAACATGGATCTTATTCTTGTTCGTCATGGAGAGACTGAATGGAATCGAGTAGGTAGATGTCAAGGGTTTTCTGACACGGAATTGAACAATAATGGTAGGGAACAGATTAGGGAGTTAGCTAAATCTTTGATGAATGAATCTATTTCTGCCGTTTATTCGAGCGATCTAATAAGGGCGCTCGACACAGCAAATGCGATTGCTCATCACCACAATCTTACAGTTGAGGTTGATCCTGATTTAAGGGAGTTGAATCAGGGTGATTTTGAAGGGCTTACATTTGTTGAGATAAGAGAAAAATATTCACCTCTCTTAAATAAGTGGGTTGAGAGTCCCGAGGTTGTAAAACTCCCGGGAGGAGAATCGCTCAAAGAGCTTCAAGAAAGGGCTTGGAGAGCTATTGAGAGAATATATATAAAACACCAGAATCAAACTGTTGTTGCTGTAAGCCATAACCTAACAATAATCACCCTTCTTTGTAAATTCAAAGGTATAGGACTAGAGGAATTTCGGAGCTTTAAACTCAGAGCTGCCTCGAAAAATACAATACTATTTAGAAATGGCCATTTTAATGTTAATGTCCTTAATGACGTATCACATCTAAGACAGGAGCTCCTCACGGAGCAATAGTGTTTAAACTGAACCTCAAGCTATAATCATTAAGCCATTTGTTGTTAGTCCAAAAATAATTATGTAGTTTGTTAGTTTAGATGAAAGAAGAGGTTCAAAAAATAGTAGCCGAGTCAGTAAATATTTTAAGAAGAAGAAACTATTTTGAATCTACTTCTCGAGAGATTGAAATAACAATTCCTAAAAGAAGAGAATTTGGTGATTTCTCAACGAATATAGCTATTATTCTTGCTAGTGAGCTAAATAAGAACCCCCATGAAGTCGCAGAGCTCATAATAGATAATATACCTCTTGAGGGAAGGGATCTATTTAAAAAGATAGAGATTGCAGGGCCAGGCTTTATAAATTTCTTTATAAACGAAAAAGCCATTACCAGTAGACTCATGGAAATAGAAAGATTAGGAGAAAATTATGGGAAATGTAATCTTGGTATGGGAGAAAAGGTGCTTGTAGAGTTTGTAAGCGCAAATCCAACTGGGTACCTTCATATGGGTCATGCGAGAAATGCGGCTGTTGGAGATGCGATTTCTAATATTCTAAATGCGGTCGGTTATGATGTAATAAGAGAATTTTATATTAATGATATAGGGAGGCAGGTGGAACTTCTAGGTCTCTCTGTTTATAGAAGGTACGAGGAGCTTTTTGGAATTAAGGAAGAATTTCCAGTGGATGGGTACTGGGGTGAATATATAAAGGATATTGCTAATGAAATAAGGGATAAAAGGGGGAAAGAGCTACTTGTTGACGGAGCCTTCGAGCAGGAAGCCATAGATTATTGCAAGGATTATGCTAAGGATAGGCTTCTTGGGGAAATAAAAAAGGACTTAAATGATTTTGGGGTGGCTTTTGACAATTGGTATAGTGAACAAAATGAACTTCATAAAGCACCTCCTGAATTTAGAGGTGGAAACAGGATCGGTGCAATAAAAAATGAGTTGTTGTTAAGGGATGCTTTGGAAGAAAAGGATGGCGCGCTTTGGTTTAGAGCTTCTGAGTTTGGAGAATCTCAGGATTGGGTGCTTATAAGGAAGGACGGTACGTCTACATATTTTTTTTCTGACATCGCTTATCACTATGATAAAATTAAGAGGGGATTTAAAAGACTTATAGATGTGTGGGGAGCTGATCATCATGGGCACTTTTCGCGTCTTTTAGCGGCACTTAGAGCATTAACGCTTAATGATTTCTCGCTTGAGGTTATTCTTATACAGTTTGTTAGGCTCATAAAGGACGGACAAGAAATCTCTATGTCAAAACGCGCTGGCAGCTATTTAACAATGCGTGAGGTTATGGAAGAGGTAGGGCGTGATGTAATGCGCTTTTTTCTCCTCATGCGAGGCTCAGAAAGCCATCTAGACTTCAACCTAGATTTGGCAAAGCAGGAGTCGAGCGAGAACCCTGTGTACTATATTCAGTATGCTTATGCTAGAATTGGAAGCGTGTTGGAAAAAGCGAAGGAAAGGGAATTATCACCCTCAAAAGAATTTTTGAATCTCCTGAGTCACCCTGAAGAAATTGATATTATAAAAAAACTCTTAACATTTCCGGAATTAGTCAGGGAGAGCGCACTCTCTCTTGCACCACACAAGTTAGTATTTTATTTGCAAGAAATTGCGTCAAATTTTCATGTTTATTACAACAAAATTAGAATAATCAGCGAAGACCCGGAGCTGAGTTTAGCCCGCCTTTATTTTGTTAATTGTATAAGAACGGTTATCAGAAATGGGCTTAGGCTACTGGGTATTACTACACCTGAGAGGATGTGAAAAATGGCAGATACTGAGAATAACCCTAGCAATCGTCAGATTGTATATCTTTTCCTTGGTTTTGTTATTTTATTTATTTTTACGTTTAGTCTTGGTGTGATTGTGGGAAGGGGGCTCGGAGGTTCTGGGACAGAAATAACAAGCGAAGAAGTGCCTCCAAAAACCTCAGGTAAAGACGTTCAAGAATCTGAGGAAACAACTCAGATAATTACAGGTAAGGAATTACCAAGTGAAAGCCCCACTGCTCCTATTCAGGAGGAAATGATTGAGGTTGAGGAAGAAGTAAATATTCAAATACCTCCAAGTGGGCCTTTTGAAAAGCAAATTGAAACCAAGACAGATAAACCTACAAGCGGTGAGTTATTATCTGAAAAACCACTTCCTACTGTTGAACCAATAGAAAAGAAATCCCAATTAGAAACCAACAAAGTAGAGCCTATAAAAAAAGATATAGCTGCTTTACCTGCTATCCCACCTACCCCAGTTGCACCGGCAGTAAAGGAACCTGAGTTAGAAAAAAAAGAGATTGAGGCGAAAATAACTCCAACCCCATCACCTATTGAAAAGCAAACAAAATTAGAAACCAAAAAGGTAGAACCCATTAAAAAAGATATAGCTGCGTTACCCGCTATTCAACCGGGGGGAAGATACACAATTCAAATAGGTGCCTTTCAAAAAGAGGAAGAGGCAAAACAGATTGTTAATAACCTGAAGTCTAAGGGATACCCAGCATTTATAAAAACGGCAGAGGTTCCTGGAAAGGGCACATGGTATAGGGTTAGAATAGGGACGTTTACCACAAGAGTGACGGCTAAACTCTATGCGAATAATTTGAAGAACCTTGAGCCGTCTATAAAATTCGTGTTTATCACAGTTAATAATTGAGGTTTTAATTGTATGGAAGCGATAAATAATGTTATATCTGCTATAGAGGCTTTACAGCATATAAATGATCTGATTTATCTGTTTTGGTAAAATCTTATAAAAATGTTTTATGTATAAAAGATAAAACGATTTAAATTTCTTTTTAAAGGTAAAGGTTAAACATATTTTTGGAAAATCACCTGATTAATGGAGTCTCTAAGTTATGTCTACGCCGGAGGAAGTAGTAGATAGAGCTAAAGGTGGCAAAGGCCCCTCAGCATCAAAACTTCTTGGACGTGAGATTAAAACTTGGTGGATACTTTTAATGCGCCCAATTGAAGACTATCTAATTGATAAGAAGGTCCATCCTAATGTTCTCACGGTTACATCATTGATAGTTTCTGCAATTGCAGGGTTTTTATTCTATAAGGGGTGGATTTTTTTTGCTGGAATAATTCTTCTTACAGGCTCAAACTTTGACATGCTTGACGGACGTATAGCAAGGGCACAGGGCTTAAGCAGTGAGCACGGTGCTTTTTTTGATTCCTGCTTGGATAGGTTTGCGGAGATATTTATATATTTAGGTCTCCTTTGTTACTTTCATACTAGTCTCTTTTCATATGCTGTTTTTCTCATTCTAGGCACAACTACAATGGTAAGTTATACGAGGGCAAGAGCAGAAGGCTTGGGTGTTGATTGCGAAGTCGGTATAATGCAGAGAACGGAAAGAATCGTCTATTTGGGTGCGTTTTCAGTTTTTAACCTTTTTGGCAATTTGGCAACCTCTGCATTTGGATATAAACCTGGTGACTACTTACTTAAGTTTGCCTTGGCATTGATTTTAATATTTTCTTCTTACACAGCTATTGAGCGGATGATTCATGTTATGAAGCGACTTAAGGAAAGAGAAGGCAAAAAAAGAGAATAATTATGTAACTAAACCCAATTTAAGATCAAGCTCTATTGATTAAGCCCCTTTTTAGATTATATCAAGGCTAATCTAAGGCAGAGTCAAAAAAAAATAAATAAGAAATTAGTATACTAACTAAGATTGGCTATTATCTTTAATTTCCTTATCGAATATTGTTCTTTCCTTTATTCTGCTTGCCTTTCTTGAAAGTCCTCTCAGGTAATAGAGCTTTGCTCTTCTTACCTTTCCTTTTCTTTTAACATCTATCTTTTTCACTAGAGGCGAATGTAGAGGGAAGATTCTTTCAACTCCTACACCATAAGAAACCTTTCTTACAGTGAAAGTCTCTCTTGAACCGCCACCTTTTTTGGCAATCACAACGCCTTCAAAGACTTGTATTCTATCCCTATCTCCTTCTTTGATTATGTAATGCACAGCTACCGTGTCACCTGGACGAAATGATGGTAAACCCTTTCTCATAGTAGCCTTTTCAATTTCATCAATAACATTCATTTCCGTTTCTCCTTTTTCATCTTTTAACTGAGTAACCTATCGAGTATAATAGCCGCGGCACTTCTTACCGAGAGATGATTATAATCTGTTAGTCCCTCTACCGGCTTAAGAACGTAATCAGAGCTTTCGATGATCTCATTAGCAATACCCCAGCCAGTGCCGAATAGTATTAGATAGGGTTCATTTCCTAAAAGGATCCTTTCTTTAAGTTCCGTGTATCCTATCATATTCTCTCTTGGTCTTCCGTCAGTCACAACAACCTTTGGTCTTAGACCTTCTATACTTTCAATATCTTTCAAAGCCTCATCTAGTGAGCTTTTTATCTTAACAAGGCTCAGTGCTTCATTTCTTGTAGGATTATAGGAAACACCCGGTCCCTCCATCCAGTGCCATATCACTCTTTTAACTAGCTCTCTTTGCTCTTTAACAGGATGAATAAGAAAAAAATCTTTCACTCCATAAGTCTTGCCCGCCCTTGCTATATCATGAACGTCGAGGTTCGTAAAAGCGGTAGTGATAATTTTAAGGTCTTTATTGTAAATGGGATAATGAATTAAGGCAATATATACTTTGAAATAATGTGGATTCTCTTTTTTGAGCTGATTTACAAATTTTATATCTTCGAGAGTGAGTCTAGTTTTATCTATTAAATCCGGTCTTCGAAAAAATGTCCTTTTTATACTTTCTCCTCTTCTCCACCTTTCAATCTCCTTATGATTTCCTGAAAGTAGCATTTCAGGAACGGTTTTTCCTTTGTAGGTCTCGGGTCTTGTGTACTGTGGGTGTTCTAGAAGCCCTTCTTTAAATGAATCATCGTAGGGTGATGCTTCGTTTCCGAGAACACCAGGGATAAATCTTGATACTGCATCTATAATTATAGAGACAGCGTATTCTCCTCCTGTAAGAACATAATCACCAATTGAAATTTCCCTATCTACGTAGAGTTCTCTAACTCTTTCATCCACCCCCTCGTACCTTCCTGAGATTAAGATTAGCTGTTCATATTTAGAAAGCTCTCTTGATATTTTATCTGAGAACCTTTCTCCTTGTGGTGTAGTAAGAATAACAAGAGATTTCAAACCGCATGTTTTTACTGCTTCTAAAGCACTGCCAAGAGGCTCAGGCTTTATTACCATGCCGCTTCCACCGCCGTATGGGTTATCATCTACTGTTCTGTGTTTATCCGCAGTGAACTTTCTTATGTCGTGGATGTTTATTTTTATAAGCCCATTCTCCTCGGCTTTTTTCAGGATTCCAAGGGAAAAGAAGGACTTAAAGAATTCTGGGAAAATAGTAAGAATATCGTATCTCATATAGGGTCTTAATAAAAATAGGAAAGATTTATAAATGCATTAGTGTCAACTTGAGCAAAATCCTGGATACGATGGTAAGGGTTTGATTAATCAAACCCAAGGATAAGTTGGCTTTCCAACCCATTGCCTTTCGGCTGAGCTCACGACGAAGCCAATAGGGATTAGTAATTCCCAGCTATCCTCGCCTGATTGGCATTCGGATAACACTTTAATCATCTCTAATTGTTTGACCAAGGCTCGCGAACATCCCTACAAAGATCTTAATAATATTTTAATCTAGAAGTCCTTTCAAAGGAAAGATAACTATTCGCGAGTCTTCAAGGTTTATTTCTCTTACTATTGTGTTAATCATTGGGATTAGGTGTTCCTTGCTTTCGTCCTTAACTATAAGAAGGGTTTGCGATACCCTTTCAATTAAATCTTCAACCTTACCTACATATTTATCCTCAGTAGTATAGACCCTAAGTCCAATTAGTTGAAACCAGTAATATTCATTCTCTTCTGTTTCTGGAAGGTCAGAGGCCTCAACCAATACAATGCATCCTTGAAGTTCCTCTGCAGCATCAACTGATTTAATGCCTTCAAGCTCTACTATGGCTGAGTGTTTCTCTAGCCTCCTTCTTGCGATTTTAAACTCGAGGGGTTTTTCTTCCCGGTTTTTTTGTATAAAGATCCTTCCGATTCTCGAAAGGTTTTCTAACTTTCTGCTAAACGGGAATATTCTAACTTCCCCAGAAAGCCCATGTATTTTTGAAACCCTTCCAAAGGGGATGAGACCCAATTCCGCCTTTTTGAATGGTTTTCTATTCAAGAATCTCAAGAACCGCCCGCTTTCTTATCTTGGCAGCAGCAGCGCTTAGTATAATCCTTATGGATTTAGCTGTTTTTCCCTGTTTTCCAATAATCTTCCCTAAATCCTCTTGGGCAACCTTTAGCTCTAACACCGATGTCTGCTCACCAGCAACCTCCCTAACCTCAACCTTCTCAGGGCTGTCAACAAGCGATTTCGCGATGTAGATCACAAGCTCCTTTAGATTCTCCATATCGTTTACCTCCTGGTTTTTAGAAACCTTATTCTGCTCTGACATCTGATTCTAACTCAGTTCTTACATGAGTTTTGATAGAAGTTTCTCTACCCTTTCTGTAGGTTTTGCACCACGCTCTATCCAACTCTTTACCCTTTCGATATTTACCTGAAGTGTTTGAGGGCTCTTTCGTGGGTCAAAATAACCTAAAATTTCCAAAAACTTTCCATCACGGGGAGAACGTGAATCGGCAGCAACAATCCTGTAAAATGGCTGCTTGTTTGATCCCTTCCTTGTAAGTCTTATTTTAACCAAAAGTATTTTTACCTCCTTATGATAAAACAATCACCAATGACCATATTACAAATCACAAACAAATCCAAAATTCCAAATTTCAAACTTATTTGTAACTTAGAGTTTGGTACTTGTTTGTAATTTGGTGCTTGTGATTTGGATTTTGTAGTTTCATTAGCTACATATACCTCATCATTCTCTTCGCAAGCTTTCCCATTTTTCCCATGTTTTTCATCATATCACGCATCTGCACGTAGTTTTTAATAACACGGTTTGTGTCTTCAACCTTTGTACCGCTTCCCTTTGCGATCCGTTTGCGCCTGCTTCCGTTTAGTATCGTATGACTCCTTCTCTCTTTAAGGGTCATAGAATCAATAATGGCAATCGTTTTCTTAATCTCTTTCTCGGCCATCTCTAGGGCCTTAGGGTTCTTAGCAATCTGCTTCATCCCAGGAATCATTTCTGTCATGCTATCTAGAGTGCCCATCTTACGTATCGCAATCATAGCTTCTCTAAAATCTTCTAATGAGAACTCATTCTTTAGAAGCTTTTTTGCCATCTCCTCCGCTTTTTTCTCTTCAAAGGCGACCTGGGCCTTCTCAATAAAAGTAAGAACATCGCCCATTCCTATAATTCGGGAGGCAATTCTCTCAGGGTAAAACACCTCTAGAGCCTCTAGTTTTTCTCCAACTCCAAAGAACTTTATTGGTTTTCCGGTTACAGCCTTAATCGAAAGGGCAGCCCCGCCTCTTGCATCGCCATCCATTTTTGTAAGTATTATTCCATCGATATCGAGAGCTTCGTTAAAACTAGTTGAGACGTTTACAGCATCCTGACCCGTCATTGCATCAGCAACAAGAAGTATCTCATGTGGATTTATCTCAGCCTTTATCCTTCGTAGTTCATCCATGAGTTCTTCATCAATATGAAGTCTTCCTGCAGTGTCAATTATTACGACATCATAGCTGCTGTAGGTAGCTGAAGAAACAGCATCCTTACAAATATCAACTGGATTATCCCCTTGCTGAGAATCGTAAACACCAACTCCAATTGTTTGAGCTAGCACCTTAAGCTGTTCTATAGCGGCAGGTCTATAAACATCTGCAGGAACAAGGTATGGCTTCCTTTTCAGATTCTCTTTAAGTAATTTTGCTAGCTTTGCAGCGGTTGTGGTTTTTCCTGAGCCCTGAAGTCCTACTAGCATTATAGCTACGGGAGGAGTAGCCCTGAGGTCGAGATCAGAGCTTTCTTCTCCTAAGATTCTGACAAGCTCTTCGTGGACGATTTTTATGAACTGTTGGCCGGGGGTGAGGCTCTCAATCACTTCTTGACCGAGAGCTCGATTTTTAACTGATTCTATAAAATCCTTGACTACCTTAAAGTTTACATCTGCTTCAAGCAGGATAAGACGGACCTCACGGAGTGCATCCTGGATATTATTTTCGCTTAGTTTTCCAAAGCCTCTTATTTTCTTTAAGGTTGAACTTAGCTTTTCAGAAATCCCCTCAAACATAGCCGCTTAGATATACTACTCCTCTCTAGTCTAATTAGAATCTTAATGACTAGCATAACCTACGTCCAATGTCAAATAAAACGTGGTGTTTACATATTGTATGCGCTAGGTTTCTAGGATCGTAATAATCTGCAGAGCAGTAAATAATTTTAAAGTAAGGATTATTAATGCAATCTCAAGATTTTGGATTAGAAACATTTTATTGCCCGATCGATAATACGGAGTAATGGCAGTGCCATTGGATGTAGTTTTCTGGCGCTTAAAAATGGTTAGTTCTACTATGGTTAATGGACATATCCATTTTCTTTATACCATTCAATCGTTTTTCTTAATGCATCTTCTAGAGGTGTAAAATTTAATCCCAATTCTTCTCTCGCTTTTCTATTTTCTCCAATAGCTCCGATTTCCATTGCTCTAATAGCATCTGAAGCAAGCCTTGGCGGCTTTTCCGTAAAGATTGATTTTAACTCTGAAATATATGCGATTAACTTAATTAAAGATGGCGATATTCGCTTTTGGGGAAGAGGAACTCCTGTAATTTTATTTATAAGCTTGAAAACTTCTCCTAACTTGATATTGTCTCCAACCAGTATGTATTTCTCTCCGATTTTCCCCTTTTCTGCCGCAATTATGTGACCCTCTACAGTGTCATCAATATAAACAAGTGGAACTATGCTATCTTCAAACAATAGTGCTTCAAGCTTTCCGTTAAGAAGTTCTATAATTGTTCTTCCAAAGGTTTTTAGGTCGCCTGGGCCAATTACTACACCCGGGTTTAGAATAACAACTGGTAGTCCGTATTCTCTGTAAATTCTGAGAACTTCCCTTTCAGCAAGGAACTTCGACCTTCCATAATGGCTCTCAAAATCCCTTTTGTGTTCTTTCTCTTCTGTGGCAATTTCTCCCTTAGGTTGTCTTATAGCAGCAAGGCTGCTCGTGTAAACGACCTTTTTAACACCTTCATTAAGCGCTTCAATCAATATGTTTTTTGTACCCTCAACGTTGATTTTATAATAGAGGCTTTTATCCGGAAGCCACCAGCGGGAAACGTTACCGAGATGATAAAAGATATCAGAGCCTTTCATAACACCTTTGAGCAATGTTTTGTCCATCACATCCCCTATTATAATTTCTACTCCGAGTTTCATTAATTCCTCAACATTACTCGAATCTCTAGCAAGAGCTTTGACACTTGCCCCATCTCGAATGAGTCTTTTTACTAAATGACTTCCTATAAATCCGGTACCTCCTGTTACAAATACCTTCAAAAGTTCACCTCAGATGTTTGAATACGTTTAAGTTTATAACATGTATAAAATTTTTTCATGCTCAAACTGCGCTTAAAAACTTTCCCGAATTATTTAGAGTCTGCAAGTGGATTTTCAACTCAACAGTTCCGTGTAGTTTACTAGAGGGTTTCCACGGTCATCACAATGACGGCACGATTTGTCATTCCGAACGTAGTGAGGAATCTAGATCTCTCACGTGCGTTCGAGATGACATCTAGTGTCAGATTGCTTTGTCATGGAGTTTATCGTTCGACTGAGCTCACGACGAAGTTCTGAGCAAAGGTCCCCCGGTTAAACCGTGGGAAGAGCTCCTCGCAATAACAAAAGGGAATGTCTCTTTATATGCCGATAGCAGCTTGCCGCAAGGTATTTCATTAGTTTTTAATTGTGTAAGGTAAATATAAAAAGCAGGTGATATATGGATCAAGATTGGTCAAATTATACTTCTAGACCTAAATATTTCTTTCTAAAGAATTATGACTTTCCTTCATTTGACTCTTTAGGAGAAAGTATATCCGTTCAAACTCCTGACGGGGGACTACCCCTTTATCAAAAAGCGCCCCTACCAATGTCCAAGTAAAACTCTTTTCATCAATTTCAACGCCATTTTGTTTGAGGATTACCAGTATAGCATCTACAGCCTCCTGAGCTGAGTAATCTCCGTATTCGTCCCTGAAATTCATCTCTATCCTCCGTTAAGATAGGCTAATTATATCGCTTAAATAATATCTCCCCTAATGCCTAGGGTTTATATAATTTATTGGAATACTTGTCAAGTCCTATTTTTTAGACGTAATCAAAACCAAATTTGTTACTTTTTTACTTAAAATGGTTTGAGTTTAGCGAAAAAATGAAGCTTTTATACTTATTCTAAACTATCACCTCAGCATAAGCCATTCTTAAAAATAGAACTTTTGACTTGCTAGGACTTTCTTTAATTCAATATTTGCTTCAAGTTAATGCTTAGTTCTTTTTTATTTTTCTTATCTCATCAAGAAGCGATTCTAATTTATCTACACTTATTTCAAACTCTTCTGAAATCCTCCTAAGCTCGCTTGGAGGTAACTCAACCTCTTCTGGTGATGGCTCGTTTAAAGGAACCTCGGGAACCCACGCTTCACGCCTCACAGAAAGGCGTGCAACATCCCATCTTGAGTAATGACCAAGTGAATCGAAAACGGCTTTTACAGCTTTTATTTGATTTGCATAACACTCGGCATAAAGAATCGCATCCTTTTCAAAATTAGGCTCAACCAAGAATCTCCCAGCTGGATTTACAATAGCGCTCCCACCCGATGCCCAACTATAGTTTATGTGATTGCTATCCCTAATGTAATGCCACCTTTTGGGAAAGTCTTCCGGGGTTAAAAAACCGCATCCGCTAAGGACAAAGGCACCTGCTTCAAAGGCATGGACTCTTATCAATGACTGAAGATTACAAAGCGCTCCTCCCGGACTTGTATCGGCATCGAGTAGCTTAGTTTCGCCCTTTTTCCAGTTTCCAGGCCAGACTGCGATATGAAACTCTTCTCCTCTATGAATCATTGCGGCTCTTATGAGTGTCATGTGGTTTTCCCAGCATATTAGCCCTCCGATTCGACCAATATCTGTATCAAACACCTTAATGTCGCTTGCATCACCCTGGCCCCAGTAGAGTCTCTCTGTGTATGTGGGCATTAATTTTCTATGCCTTCCCATGAAGTTGCCGTCTTTTCCAATAAAAAGAAGCGAGTTGTAAACTGTACAGCTTCCAAGACGGCTGTCTAACTCGTTACAGCCAATAACAACATAGGATCCAGCCTCCTTTGCAGCTTGTCCCAAAATCTCTGTGTCTTTGCTTGGAATTACAACTGAGTTATCTTGAAGTGCAATCATATAGTCTGTCCATTCATGTGGGTTTGTTTCGTAACCAACTGTATAGTAGGCAGGATAGCCAGGGATGAAGGCTTCTGAAAATGCAATAAGCTCTGCACCGTTTCTTCCGGCATCCTTTATTAAATCACAGGCTTTTTCAATTGTCTTCTGCTTATCCATAAATACAGGCGAAGCCTGCACGACGGCCACCTTTACTTTATCTCTACCACCTAGAATCTTTTTGTTCATGTTTGCCCTCTGCTTTTGGGTGTATTTAAAGTATAAGTTATATTATGCTAAAGTTTAAGAAAAAAAGGAAACTGAATGAGTAATATAAGGGATAGAATCAGAGAGGCTGTTTTGAAATCACGGCTTCATAAGGATTTTTCAAACATAACGAACGAACTACTTAAAAACCAGACTGTTGAGGCAATTGAGTTTGCAAATAAGATTATATCTGATGAGGTAGAAGAACTAGCTGAGCAGATTTCTATGCTTATAAAGAAATAACTTTCATAAGCCTTTTTGCTCTGTCAAATGTGATCATGGAAGAAAGCTTTTATGTAGTTATTATACTTCCACCCTGTGGGTTGCTTTGTTTCGGTTGAGGTTGAGTAATTTTAGTTTCTATTAAAGCAAAAAGACGGTTTTTAAGCTCTTCATCATAAGCACAAACACCTGGGATTATGTATCCTAAAAGAGCTATTCGAAGGAAAAATTCAGTGTTAGCACGGAGATATTCTTCTGGAAATTGATTACCATAAATGCGAGAAATATTGGAATAGATAGTTTCCCCAAGCTCATTTGCTAACTCAATTACACTTTTATTTCCTCCTGTTTGCTGATGGGCAGAAACCCCGAGGTTGAACGCCATCAATACCGAGTTCATTGTCCCGCTTGCTTGACCTAAGTCTTGACCCTCCATTTTTCGTTCCTCCTTTCAACTATTCTAACAGCATTATTATTGTGTTCAATAGGTTGCCTTTTTGAATATTTGATTTATCAAGAGATAAAGTGTAAAAAGTATTATTAGAGCTGGTGGTCTAGATGGCAACGAGCAAGCCTGTCCCGAACTCAGTCGAGGGAACTGGTTGCCTACCCAAATCAATTTAAGCGAAAAAATGTATTAATAGTAATATTCCCAAAAGGAGGGAGAAAAGATGGCTAAGGTTCACGGTGGATGGCTTGTAGTAAGAACCTTATATGAACTCGGTGTGCGTGAAATATTCTCACTGAGCGGAGGACACATCAATCCCATCTATGACGCATGTGTGGATTTTGGTATAAGGATTATTGATACTCATCACGAGCAAGCGGCTGCAATGGCAGCGGATGCATTTGGAAGGGTAAAAAGGCAACCAGGTGTTTGTTTAGTCACGGCAGGACCGGGATTCACTAACGCCGTTACAGGAATAGCAGGGGCTTACCTTTCAAATTCCCCATGCCTTCTCCTCTCAGGAAAATCGGGAATCGAGGAAAACGACAGACTACCTCTTCAGGACATTGATCAGCAATCAGTAATAACACCCATTACGAAGTGGGCAAGAACTATCTTTGATACAAAGCGCATACCTGAGTACATTAGCACAGCATATAAAAAGGCGATTTCTGGAAAACCCGGACCCGTGTATTTGGGAATGCCCTATGAGGTTCTTTACGAAAGTTGCAATGAAGAGGAAATAGATCGCTATAACACAATAATTCCCTCTTACAAAGTTGAGGCTGCAAGAGAAGCTATAGCGCAGGCTGTAGAGATGCTTAAATCAGCGCGTAGACCCGTAGCAATTGCGGGAAGTGGTGCATGGTATTCAGGCGCGGATAAAGAACTGATTAGAATCTTAGATAAGGTTAAGATTCCAATATTCACCCTAAATTTTGGGCGGGGAATCGTCTCAGACGACCATCCGCTCTGCTTTGGTGCTGCAAGCCCTTCTGCTCCTGTTGCCTTTAAGAGAATAACCTCTGAGGCTGATTTGATTTTGCTTTTAGGGATCAGGCTAAGCCTCTATATAGGGTTTGGAAGGACTTTTAACCCCGAAGCAAAGATTATTCAGGTGGACATTGATCCGGGAGAAATCGGGAGAAACAGACCTGCAGATTTAGGAATAGTAGGGGACGTAAGCAAGGTACTCTCTCAACTGTCAGATTACGTAGAAAAGCATTCAATAAATCTAAATTACAAATCATGGGTAGATCAGGCAAAAGCATGGCGCGAAGATGAGTGGAAGAAGGTAGAAGAGATAAGAAACTCTAATAAAACCCCAATACATGCACTTAGGGTTATCAAGGAGGTAGAAGATGTGCTAGGGGAAGATGGAATGCTTGCAATTGACGGCGGTGACACACAGGTCTGGACTGATACGACTTATCGCGTGACAAAGCCCGGCCATTACGTAAAGGGTGGCCCTCTTGGCTGTATGGGAGTAGGTGTTCCTTTCGCGATAGGGACGAAAGTGGCTTGTCCAGACAAGCAGGTTGCGCTTATTAGCGGGGACGGCGCAATAGGTATGAACTTTATGGAGTTTGAAACGGCAATAAGACATAAAATTCCTTTTGTAACAGTTGTCTGTAACGATCAATCCTGGGGAATGACAAAGCATCAGCTATGGATTACTTACGGGAGGGAACGCCCAACAGTAGGAGTAGACCTTCCTCTTATTCCATTTCATGAAATGGTGAAGGTTTTAGGTGGATATGGAGAGTTAGTGACTGAACCTGCTCAGATTCACGGAGCATTAATCCGTGCATTTTCTTCTGGTGTTCCTGCGCTTCTGAACGTTACAACAGACCCCGAAGCGATAAGTCCGGCGACTTATGCTCTTACACAGATGATGATGCCGAAGAAGAAATGAATTGGTAGGGGTTTGATTAATCAAACCCCTACAATATAATTTAGAGCTGATTTAGAAATTTTGAATAAATTTTATTAAATTTTCCCTCTTTACTTACCGTTGTTCCAAGGAATACTTCCCATCATCTTGTTCTGCTATTACAAAATTGAAACGCATGGGCTGATCCGTAGAAATAACATCAGTTTCCATAGTTTGCTGCCTATAACTTATAGTGAAGGTACAGGGTCCTTCTTTACTCATTGTTAATTTATATTCACCGGGTATTCTAACACTCTTTGACTTAGTTTCACTTTCACAACTAATTTTGACATTTGCCATTTCAGGTTGATCAGAGCTACTAGGTTCTCCATTTTCTGCTTCATCTTCATGTGCTTCTTCTACTTTTATCGTTCCATGGATTACATCGGCGGGAGCTAATGAAGGGAAGAACATAAAATGCAAAGTAATTATAAATGTTAACTTCTTCATTGTTTCCTCCCTTTAGAAACATCTCCTTATAATTTATTGAAATTACATAACGCAATCACACATGATGACTACAGAGGCTATTTTATGGACTTTCACTAGATAAGGAATCCTTCGTTAACTTCTTTAACATTTCCTCAACATAGGGTTTCTCTTTCAGGCTTGCATAGGATCCAGGGAAATATAGGAGTGTAATCTGAGCACCGTAATCTTTAAATGCCTTCAGTACTACTGAGCATCGTTGGTCATTTGAAAGACGGATGTGGTCAATTGTTGGAAGGTCAAAAAAATCAACCCAGAAGACATGTGCTATCGGTGTTTGTTGATATACCGATGATATATAGAGTCTGATTCTTACACGTTTACCTTCCAGGTCTCTTTCAACAGCTTCTATTTCGAATGTTCGTTCGATACCATTTAATGTAAGTTTTCGTGTTGTCACATCATCTAATTGAGGTTTGGACTGATCGGTATTTTTAAAAGGGATTGTCATATCAAATTTCTGTCCTACCTCTTCCAATATGTAAACTTGTTTATTAATTATTTCTTTCGCAACCTTTTGTAAGCGGTCTAGATATGTCATCTTTTCTTCTTTGCTAATTTTTTCGCTGTTTATTTGATTTTTCAAATGTGTGAAGAGTGGCTTAAGGTTGAGGGATTCATGGAAATTATAAGCAAGAAGTTCCAGATTGAGTACCTTCTCTTCAAGAGAGGCTGATTCGGGATTTAGAAATGAATTGATTATTGATGAGAACATATCTTTTCTAAGACCGCTCTCTGATTCTTCCCGTTGGCTCATTAGCTGGGTGTAAAGTTGGGTTCTCTGTCCTCTTTGCTCGTTTTTCTGTATAATGTGATTACCTAGTAGTCCTAGACCTACTATTGCTAATGGTGTTAATACAGCGCCCACTGATTTGCAAATAATTTCTGCCTTATCCCATTTGTCTCTTTCTTTGTCACCCATTGTTATTTTCTTAACGGTAAGTATCAGATATAAGCACTTATGATTATTGCCATATTGCAACTCTTCTTCTAGCAAATCAATTAGTGGTTAAGAGATATCCTCCCTGTCCATTTGGTCTTATTGAGAAGTTGTATCGGATGGGTTCGTCAAAAATAATAACTGTGAAAGGGTCAGTCAAAACTCCGTTGTAATTAACCTGAAGTGTGCATGTCCCAGTACTTGGGACAAATAAGCGAAAATAACCTCCTTGATCGGTATACGTATTTTGTTTCAACCCATTGCAATCAATGACTACCTGATTGTTTTTTATCGGGGGTCCCGGGAATACTATCGTCCCATAGATTTGACTCCCTCCTGATAAAGCAAAAGAAGTAAAAAGTGTAAGGATCAAAAGTGTGCTCAATAATATTTTCATTTTGTCCTCCTTGCTGCCATTGAATATTTCCTAAACCAATTATGTTTAAGTAATCGTCAACACAAAAGACAGTCTGAGCCTAGAGTAATTATTTTGTTAAAAGATTCGTGTTACTTGTGTGACCCCCCTTTGAAAAAATCTTTCTAATAGCCTTCCTAGTTTTCGCCTGAATCCTCTCACTATATAAAATAATTATATGTTAATTCACTGGCTTAAATCAAGAGACGATTTTAAAGGGTCTAAAAAGAATAGGCTCACTAAATTAGGGGTAAAAAAATAAAGTGATAATAATAAGACTAATGTTATGTAAATTAACCTAGGATTATGAACTGATACGGGTTCAATTTTTGGAAATATGGACACCGAAGCTATTGGCACTGCAACTTACGCCCTTACACAAATGATGATGTCTAAGAAGAAATGATTAATAGTCGTCAGCCATCAGTTGTCAGATTGTGCAATACAGTCAGCAACAGGTAGGTGTAGATTATTTGTCTTTCCTAATAACTGACGGCTGATTACTGATGGCTGATAGCCAAATATCACGTTTTTAGCACTGCCAGAAATGCCTCTTGAGGGATTTCGATTTTCCCGATTTGCTTAAGACGTTTTTTCCCTTCTTTCTGCTTTTCTAATAGTTTTCTCTTCCTTGTAATGTCTCCACCGTAGCACTTTGCTGTAACGTCTTTTCTTACGGGTTTTACAGTTTCTCTTGCGATTACCCGATTTCCGATTGCAGCTTGTAGGGCAACCTCAAAAAGCTGCCTTGGAATTAACTTCCTTAGTTTTTCTACAAGCTCTTTTCCTCTATCATAGGCTTTTTCTTTGTGGACTATTATTGATAGCGCATCTACAGGGTCACCATTAATGAGGACATCGAGCTTAACAAGCTCAGAAGTCTTATAACCGATTAGTTCATAGTCCATTGACGCATAGCCACGAGAGACTGATTTAAGTCTGTCAAAGAAATCAAACATTATCTCAGAAAGTGGAAGCTCATATTCTACGATAACCCTATCCTGAGTTATGTATTTGATATTCTTCTGGGTTCCTCGCCTGTTTTCACAGAGATCGAATATTGCTCCAAGATAAGCGCTCGGTGTGTGTAACATTACGAGGACGTATGGCTCTTCTATAGTCTCTATTTTCTCAGAAGACGGGAGTTTACTAGGGTTGTCAACGTAAATCTCTTCACCTTTCGTATCTGTAACCTTGTAGATAACAGTTGGGGCTGTAGAAATAAGCTCAAGTTCAAATTCTCTTTCTAGTCTTTCCCTTACAATTTCCATATGAAGTAGACCAAGAAATCCGCAACGAAATCCAAATCCTAGCGCAAGAGAAGTTTCGGGTTCATAAATGAAAGCAGAGTCGTTTAATCGGAGTTTCTGAAGGGCGTCACGGAGTTTATCATATTCTCCGGGGTCTATTGGATAAAGACCGCTAAACACCATAGGTTTCATCAATCGAAATCCAGAAAGCGGAGCGTCAGTAGGTTTTAAAGCGTCGGTAATTGTGTCTCCTACTTTTGCTTCGCTTATCTCTTTTATTGCTGCGGTTACGAATCCTACTTCACCTGCAGAGATCTCATCTACTTCTAATGCCCTTGGCGCGAAGATTCCTAGCTTCTTTACTTCATAGGCTTTGCCAGTTGACATGAGTTGAATCTTCATACCGAGTTTGATTCTTCCTTCGAATACCCGTACAAGCATCACAACACCCTGGTAGGAATCAAACCAGCTATCGAAGATTAGGGCTTTAAGTGGAGAATCCCCACTACCAAGAGGCATCGGGATTTTCTTTACTATAGCTTCTAGGATGTCCTTTGTACCGATCCCTTCTTTTGCGCTTGCAAGGATTGCCTCTTCTGCACTTATACCGATTGCTTCTTCTATCTCCTTCTTAACTCTTTCCGGGTCAGCGGCTGGTAGGTCAATCTTGTTTATAATAGGAATGAGTTCGAGTCCTGAGTCTGATGCAAGATAAGCGTGTGCAAGTGTTTGGGCTTCAACACCTTGGGAGGCATCAACTACAAGGAGAACACCCTCACAAGCCTCAAGGCTCCTCGAGACCTCGTAGCTGAAATCCACATGACCGGGGGTATCTATAAGATTAAATTCGTAAGTGATTCCATCGTCTGCTTTGTAGTTAATCCTCACAGCCTGAGCTTTGATTGTTATTCCGCGCTCCCTTTCTAATTCCATCTGGTCAAGGAACTGCTCTGTCATCTCACGCTCGCTTACAGATCCCGTGTATTCAAGGATTCTATCTGCAAGCGTGGATTTTCCATGATCTACATGGGCGATTATAGAGAAATTCCTAATATATTTAGGTTCCATGCCTTGTGTTCAATCTTTAAGAGTACTGTGAAAGGATATTATAAGGGAAAAGGAGGGGTATGCAAATTAAGGGAACTGGTGTTACGCACTTATACGCTCAAGGGACAGAAGATTGTCTCCCGCATGTTACCCGCTTAAAGTATGCGGGTACAGGCTTATGCGGGAATCTGTCATTTAATCCTGTATGGATGCCCGATAAATAAGTTCGGGCATGACAAAATGTAAAAACTGTCATCTCAGCCATTGTATCTTTATAGTTTTCTCAAGTCGTTTAAAATCTGGGTCACCAGTAACTAGGATAGCTTTCTCTTGCTCAGCCAATGCCGCTGCAAACGCATCGGCATATGAAATGGGATATTGAGCCTTGAGATACGCAGCACGCATGACGAGTGTTTCTTCCACAGGTGCTATTATATTTATAGGAAGAGCCCTTATTCTCCTTTCAGTTCTCGTTGCCTCTGCGATTCCTTACAATTTCCCGAAACGATAGATAACCTCTCCAAAGTTAATAACACTCATAGCCAATTTTACTTCTTGCTCTTGTGCCTTCTCAATTAATTCTCTAACTCTAAGATGTCCGTTTTCTCTTTGCAGCCAAGCGACCACCGCCCAAGCGTCGAGAATATATTTCATCCTCTTCTATCTCCTTTCTGTGTTCTTCTTCCAACTGTTGCAGTGCATTTGTGCCCTCAAGAATTCCTTCCAATTCCTTAATCAAGTCTTTAATTACTGTTACCTCAAGACGCTTGTCGTCTATTTGCCTAAATTCAAGAAAGGCACCCGATTTGATTCCCATTTGCTTCCTTATTTCCTTTGGTACTACAACCTGTCCCTTTGACGAAACCTTTGCTATCATCTTACCTCCTCATAGTTGTCTTACTATTAATTATAGGTAAGACAAATAAGTTAGTCAAACCGTGCCATAGCTAACT
>Ga0209519_10000275_pt1 | contig 21742 bp, 22 predicted proteins | sample Rifsed13ft1_FD_184005 | JGI IMG/M metagenome (GOLD analysis project Ga0209519, IMG submission 184005) | Soil microbial communities from Rifle, Colorado, USA - sediment 13ft 1 (version 2) | ecosystem: Environmental > Terrestrial > Deep subsurface > Rock core/Sediment | place: Rifle, Colorado...
CCATTGTAGGTCCACCAACATATCCAGCCCCAATGCAACAAATTTTTGTAATTTTCATTCTCTTATTTTTTCTATTCGCTAATTTAACTCCTCTAGTTTAACAATTAATATCGTACATCATTCTTTTGTAATCATCCATCATTAACAATCCATCATTCATAACTTATAATTCATAATTAATTATTCACGCAAATTTTTCCAATACCACTCCACAGCCTCTTCCAGTCCCGCTTGTAAGGAAAATTTTGGCGCATAGCCCAACAATTCCTTCGCCTTATCAATACTGGCTAAAGAATGCGGAATATCCCCCGCTCTATTGGGACCGTACTCAATGGCAACATTCCCTATTTCGGGATCGTATTTCGATAAAAATTCCTTCAGGTAGCTTACCAAATCGTTCAATGTATTTCTGTCCCCGTAGGCCGTATTGTAAACCGTATTCACGGCCAAATCGTTCTCGGTAGACATCGCCAATTCATTCATTTGAATGACATTATCAATATAGGTAAAATCGCGCGAGTAGTTCCCGTCCCCATTAATTACAGGGCTTTCATGTTGCATCAACTGCATCACAAATTTCGGTATCACTGCTGCGTAAGCGCCCTTAGGATCCTGTTTTCTACCAAAAACATTAAAATAACGCAAGCCAATAGTTTCCAATCCGTAGGTTTTGCTAAAAATATCAGCATACAACTCGTTTACATATTTGGTTATGGCGTATGGAGACAACGGTTTCCCTATGACTTCTTCTACTTTTGGCAATCCGACAGAATCTCCGTATGTAGACGAACTGGCGGCATACACGAAACGCTTTACCTTGGCATCCGTTGCAGCTACCAGCATATTTAAAAATCCTGAGACATTAACGTCATTGGTCGTAACCGGGTCATTGATGGATCGCGGAACAGACCCCAAAGCGGCTTGATGCAATACGTAATCCACTCCTTTGACTGCGTTACTGCAATCGGTTGCATTGCGTATGTCTCCTTCAATCAGACGAAAATTGGGATTATTTATGAAATCCTTTATATTGTGTCTGTGCCCGGTGGCGAAATTATCTAAACACACCACCTTATGCTCTTTTGATAAAAAATATTCGGTTAGATTAGAACCTATAAATCCTGCCCCTCCTGTGATTAGTATCGTACTTCCTGTTACTTCCTTCATCATTAGCTAATCTATTTATATGCTTAATATTTTGCGGACTTTTTTGACCGTTTTTTGAATAAATGTTTTGGCATCCCCTTCATCATCATACCCATTTGAATATGTCCCGTAGCCGTAACCGTAACCATAGCCATAGCCGTAACCGGTACCGTACTTGGCCTTATTCTCAAAGCCATTGAAAATAATGGACGCATTATTCAATTCGCCCCTTTTTATCCTATTGTTAAGCAAGGTGATCATTTCTTTCTTCGAAAAATTCTGTCTTACGATATATAATGTAACATCGGAATATTGAGACAGTTCTAATGCGTCTGACACCAGTCCCACCGGTGGTGTGTCCAAAATGATATAGTCATAGGTGTTCTTCAATTCTTCAATTAATTCGGCCATGGAATCTCCCATAATCAATTCCGACGGGTTGGGCGGTATCGGCCCTGACAGGATAACATCCAGATCTGGAATCTGGGTGTGATTAATGATTTCCTGCAGACTTTTTTGTCTGATCAGGTAATTTACGATTCCAACATCATTAGATAAATTAAATTCCTCGTACAGTTTAGGCTTCCTTAAATCCAGTCCGATAACAACCGTCTTTTTCCCGCTTAAAGCAAAAACAGTCGCTATGTTTATGCAACAGAATGTTTTTCCTTCCCCACTGACAGATGACGTAATCATCAGCGTTTTTGCACCATCTAGGTTTTTCTGCTTGTACAAATACTGTAATGAAGAACGGATAGCCCTGAAAGACTCTGACAAGGCCGACCTTGGCCTGTCAAAAACCGCCAATTCGGAGATTTCCTTGTTGAGACCAACAACCCCAATTAAAGGAATTTGTGTCAGTTTATTAATGTCATCAGTGTTCTGAATGGAATTATTGATAAAGAAAATAAAGAATACAAAAAGTAAAGGAAACAGAATACCAAGGAACAATGCCAATACATAATTCACTGAAGTCTTTGGGCCTACTAAACCTCCACCCACGTCTTTTGCAGGATCAATAAAATGGATGTCGGATAGATTTGCCGCTTTAACAATATCTGCCTCACTTCTTTTTTGAAGAAATGTGCTGTAGATGTTATCGCTTAAATCGTACTTCCGTTTTATCTTAATCAGTTCTTGCTGGTCATCCGGAAGGTCCTTAATGGTACTTTCAGTCTGACTAATCTTGCTGTTCACCGTTGCCAGGTCAAATTGCAATTCGGCTTTTGCGGAAGCAATATTAACCAATAATACATTTTTAATGGCTTCCATCTGATTGTCAAAATCCTTGAATATCTTATCGCTTTTTACGGCATAAGCCATTTCTGATCTTTGGGTGGAAAGCGAGATCAACTTTGAAACATTAACAACCACATTTGGGTCTTCAATTCCAGCTACTGATGGCGCCGGTAGTTTAGAATAATCTACGCTGTTTTTTAAATATGATTTCAACGAGTTGTAATAGGTGATCTTGCGGGTCACCTCGTCTCTCTTAACATCGAATTCCAGCATCTTATCCGAAAATTTCGCACCGCCCTGTTCTATGTCATAAATATTCTTGTCTTTCCTGAATGATTTCAATTCATTGCCGGTTTCTTTCAACTGCGATTCCATGGCAACCAAGGTGCTGTCAATAAACGAAATCGTGTTTGTCGCGAATTGGTTTTTGCTATCCAATTGCCTTTTAATCAGCATCTTTACGGTCGAATTCAGATATTCAACCATTCTTGCCTTGTTTGAACCTTGCATAGCTAGCGTAATGATCGAGCCCCCTTTGTCATCAGATCTCACATTTACACCTTTATAGCGAGCCACTGTGCCATTAAAATCATTAAACTGTACAAAATATTGGTTCCCCTTGTAGAAACCGGGCTCGTCATTTATTTGTAATTTCCAATTTAAAAAAGGGAGCGAAACTTGTTCTCCCACCTTGTATCTTTTGACAAAATCCCCGACTACAACTGAAGTGTTACTATAAGAATTATCTGAATAGTTAATTAGGGATACTGAGTTGGTCTCAAATGGCATCGTAATCTCATATTCCGTATCGCTCACAAAAGTGATTCCTATCTGCTTGCCGGCGATTTGCCCCTTGGATTTATCGATCTGCACATAAAAAGGAACCGCACCGTAAGCATCTTCCATATTATACTCTCCCTGAACCAGATAATCAATGTAATATTGCAACTTATCGACTACCAACTCATTGTGAGATCTTGACTGTATAGTGGTCGAAATGGTTTGTACTTGGTCAGAAGTGCCTCCCCAGTTGAAGACCAAACTGGTATTGGAAGTAAAAAGAGGGTTGCTTTCTTCCTTTACGGAAATAAGCGTTTCCATGCCATATATTTTCCCTTTACGAATGTTCACCTGATAGGCGATCGTAAAAGTGATGAGCAAACTCAACAAGAACCATTTCCAGTAGCTTCCGATTTTAATCAAAAACCCTTTAAAGTCAAAGCTTACCTGATTTTCAAAAATCGAAAAATCTTTTATATCTAACATTCTTTGATTTCTGTTTTAATTTTTAAATAGTAAAAAGAAGATTGTTGTCGCCAATGAGAACAATGTGGTAATGGTACCGAAGGATTCTATCCCCGTTTTACCCGTACCCCATGTTTTTTGTTTCAATGGTTTAACATAGACATAATCATTGGGTTGCAAATAGAAATAAGGCGAATTCATCACCTTTATATCCGTAAGATCCAGATCATGCATTTGGACCCCGGTAGGCGTTTTCCTGATGATTGTGACGGCTTTCCTATCGCCGGTTATGGTAATATCGCCAGCATTTGCGATAGCTTCCATAATAGATACATTCTCTTGGTACAAGGTTTTAGTTCCCGTACTCCCTATCTCCCCGTTAATGGTATATTTGAAACCGGCTAGTTTTACGATCACGAAAATATTAGCTTCCTTGTTAAAATAGTCGGCAAGCAATTGTTTCTCAATTTTTACTCTTACTTCATCCAAAGTAAAACCAATCACGTTTAAATCCCCTAAAACTGGCATTCTTATGTTACCATGGTCATCAACGGTAAAGCCCTCAAAATACAATCCCGATTCTGACTTTCCCGCTTCACCTTGATTTGTCGTATTGAAAATCGCCACCAGTTTCGGGTCGATCGCTTTGATGCTTACGCTCAACACGTCATTGGTTTGCAATCTGTATGGTTTTGCCATTACGGCAGAAATTGAGTTCTCCACTTCAGCACTATCCTTTTTTTGTAAATAAATTAAATCCTGAGTTGGAATACATGACGTAAGCACTAAGCTGATACTTATGAATAAAAAGAAAACGCACTTCTTCATCTTAATGTTTTAGGTAACAAATATAGCTTTTCATTTATTATATTAAAAGTTTAACAATTTATTAAGCGAATTAATTATTTTTAAACGACTTTTCAAACGGAACCCGCTGCAATATGCTTCGGCCTAAAGTAACTTCATCGGCATATTCCAATTCATCTCCTACGGCAATTCCTCGAGCAATTGTGGAAATAACAATATCTGCATCGGCAATTTGTTTGTAGATATAAAAATTGGTGGTATCCCCTTCCATCGTTGAGCTTAAAGCAAAAATCACTTCGTTGACGCTGCCCGATTTTACTTTTTCAACCAACGTGACAATTTTCAACTGACTCGGCCCCACTCCGTCAATGGGCGAAATCTTACCGCCCAAGACATGATAAATGCCCCGGTATTGCCCCGTGTTTTCAATAGCCATTACATCTCGAATATCTTCCACAACACAAACGATTTGGTGATTCCTGTTCTTATTGGAACAGATTTCGCAGACCGAGCTATCAGAAATATTATGACAATTCTCACAATACTTAATGTCCTCTCGCATGTTCATTAACGCTTGAGCCAAAAAACCAGTTTGCTCTTTGGGCTGTTTCAATAAATGCAACACCAATCGCAAGGCGGTTCTTTTACCTATTCCCGGCAATTGGGCTATTTCATTAACCGCTTTTTCTATTAATTTTGATGAAAATTCCATAACTGCAAATGTAGCAATTTGTTTATTTGTTTGCTTCGTTAAATGCCTAATCCCTAACTTAAAACAGCTCTTTTTTAAATTTCTGAATCAAGAAATATCCGATTAAACAAAAAATTGTATTTTGGCCGCACTAAATCGACAAAATGACTCCATTCGCCATACTCTCCCTTATCGTAGTTTATTTCGGGATATTATTTACAATTTCCCATTTCACCAGTAAAAAAGACAGCGGAAACGATGCTTTTTTTAAAGCCAATAAGAATTCGAAGTGGTACTTGGTCGCTTTTGGAATGATTGGAACGGCGCTTTCTGGCGTGACTTTCATTTCGGTACCTGGAGAAGTGGGGGCGCCAAGCGGAGAACAATTCAAATACTTCCAGTTTGTGCTGGGAAACGCAATTGGGTTTATCCTTATTGCCAAAGTCCTGTTGCCATTGTATTATCGGATGAATTTGACTTCAATTTATGGCTATATAGAACGTCGATTGGGGACTTACTCCTACAAAACTGCTGCCACGATATTCCTGATAAGCAGAACTATCGGTTCCGCCTTCAGGCTTTATCTGGTTGTGATTGTCCTGCAGCGTTATGTTTTTGATTTTTACGGTATCCCCTTTGCCGCGACCGTCCTGATTTCATTGGCCTTAATTTTCGCCTACACTTATCGTGGCGGTTTAAAAACCATTATCATTACGGACACTTTGCAAACCTTTTTCTTAGTCACTTCGGTCTTCATGACCATCTATTTCATATGCCGAAGTATGGACCTGAATGTAATTGAAGCGTTTTCAGCCGTCAAAAACAGCAATTATTCGAAAATATTTTTCTTTGAAGATTTTATTTCCAGCAAATTCCACTTTGTAAAACAAATATTGGGAGGGATATTTGTCACGATTGCCATGGTAGGATTAGACCAGGACCTGATGCAAAAGAACCTGAGCTGCGCGACCATTGGCGAAGCCCAAAAAAACATGTTTACCTTCACGGGCATATTTGTGATGATCAACATCTTCTTTCTTAGTGTTGGCGCCTTGCTTTATATCTATGCCGGTAAAAATGGTATCGAAGTCCCTACAGATTTGGTTACGGGAAAACCGAGAACTGACTTGCTATTTCCTGAAATTGCTTTTCATCACCTAACCCTAATTCCATCTGTAGTTTTCCTATTAGGATTAACAGCTGCAACATTTGCTACTACTGATTCAGCACTTACTGCACTTACGACTTCATTCTGTGTTGACTTCTTAGCAATGGATAAAACTGAAAATGCAAATAAAACCAACGCTGTCAAAACAAGACATTTTGTTCATCTTGTTTTCTGTTTTTTAATGTTTCTGGTGATTGTATTTTTTAACGTCATCAATGACAGCTCCGTTGTGGGAATGATATTTAGAGTAGCTTCCTACACCTATGGACCATTATTGGGGTTGTACTGTTTTGGACTTTTCATGAAATCAAAAAAGGTCAGAGATAAATTTGTACCATTAATATGCCTATTGTCTCCAGCACTAACCTTTTTGATTAGCGAAAATTCGAAAACATTGTTTTTCGGATACGTTTTTGACAATGAGCTCATTATTATCAACGGTCTAATCACCTTTATTGGTTTGCTGGTGATTAGCAAACCAACCTCCGAGAAAATGAGTTTCTAGATTTTTAGCCTGATAGAAGTGTAAATCCTTTTCCTTTTTTTCTTAAAAAAGGAAAAGATTGAAACGGATAGCAGGAATTAGCTCCCGAAAAAATTAATACCTATTAGTAGTCAACAACACTAATGTGCATGCCACCTCTGCCTTGATATTGTTTAATTCCAAAAGCTGGTATAACTCAGGGTTTTCGGTTCCAGGATTAAAAATCACACGCTTTGGTTTAGCTTCCACTATATAATTGTAATAGTCGCGTTGACGCGCCGGATTTAAATATAAGGTGATCGTGTCAATGTTAGATAAAGGAATTGCTTTAGTTTTGATTTTTATTCCCGCCACTTCCCCAGCATTCTGACCAATTGCCAATACCGAATGCCCTTTATCCACAAGCATTTCTATTGCTTTGCATGCGTATCGTTCGGGTTTTGTGGTAGCTCCTAAAACTACCGTTTTTTTATTTTTCATTTTCTGAATTATTATTTTTTGCAAAAGTAATAAAATACTATAGCCCCTTTTCATTTTTAATCAATATCTTTCGTTTTCAATTGGTAACATAAAAAGCTGGAATCATTTTAATTATAACATTTTATTAATATTTGACGTGCTGTTTACATTACTCAATCTCCTAATTTCGCAAAAAAACATGGAACTTTTTATTTATTTATTTGCCGCTCTGTTCTCCGTTTTGAACCCAATAGGGACTGTTCCCATTTTTGTGGGACTTACGATGGACGATGATAAAAAAGAGCGCTCCCGCATTTCATTATGGACGGCCATAAACGTTTTTCTCATCTTGGTAATCTCTTTCTTTTTCGGTGAATATGTTTTGTCTTTCTTCGGAATTAGCATTGAGGCGCTCCGTATTGCGGGTGGTATTATTATCGCCACGTCGGGATTTTCGCTACTTACAGGGAATTTTAACAAGAAAAGAGGCGTAAGTAAAGAGGTGGAGGACGATGCCCAAAGAAGAAATGACATTGCTTTAACGCCTCTGGCTATTCCGATGTTGGCCGGTCCCGGATCAATCTCCTTATTGATTGCCTTTTACCATGAACACCACGAAATGCTAGAAATTGTCATTTCGGTTTTAGCTATTCTAGCCGTTGCCGTTGCCATTTTTATTACCCTAAGAAGTGCTCATTATTTGGCTAAAATATTAGGGGCTTCAGGAATTGTGGCCATTTCAAGAATCGTGGGCTTTATTGTGATTGCAATTGGGGTACAATATATTATTAGCTCGATAATAACGATAGTTCAAACTAATTTAATGTAAAAAACATTGTCGCAAAAAAAAGACCTTCATTTCTGAAGGTCTTTTTTTTATGCTTTTGGAAGGAAAATCTCCGCCATCATGCATCGGGCGCTTCCGCCGCCGCATGCTTCTATAGTATCTAGACTTGAACTAAGTATCGTAGCATGTTTCTCTAACTGCCCTATTTGTTTAGCAGTCAAACTCTGATGTGCAGCCGTGCTCATCACCAAATATCTTTTATCTCCAGCCCCACGCACTTCCAACATATTCCCGGCAAAATTATTGACTTGGTCCTCTGTGATTAAAATGATTTCTTTGTTGTCCTTTTTCAGATTGTCCAAAACCATTTTGCGCTCCTTTTTGTCATCTATGCAATCTGCACAAATTACGGCAAAGGTTTCGCCTAAACACATCATCACATTGGTATGATAGATTAATTTTCTTTCACCATTTACCGTTTGAAAAGCTTCGAACAGTACCGGAGCATAATCGAAATCCTCACAGAATTCTATAAAAAGTTCCTCGTCAGCTCTGGGTGACATGGCGCAGTATGCTTTCTCATTCGCTCTATCAAGAAGCAGACTACCTGTACCTTCAAGGAAGAACCCATCGTCTTCCGCTTCAGTATAGTCAACAATGTTTTCTATTTTAAATCCTTTCTCTTCTAACATATCCAAGATTTCCTCACGCCGTTCTTCACGACGGTTCTTGGCAAACATAGGATATAAAGCTACGTCGGCGTTTTCATGGAATGAAATCCAATTATTAGGAAAGATGCTATCTGGCGTATCCGGATTCAAGGTGTCATCCACCACTGTTACATCAACACCTACAGCCGTTAGTTTTTCAACAAAAGCATCAAATTCTTGTTGTGCTTTTGCATTTACGGTAGCCGGCAAAAGGCCATCCAACACTTTTTGATAATAATTGTTTACCGCCGTCTGTTCGTTCATTCTAAACGCAACTGGGCGAATCATTAATATGGAGTTTGTCGTTTGTTTCATGTTTTCTTTATTATTTGTTTTTTGCGGTATAAAATTAATCTCTAATCAACGGCAAAGTGGAGCATCGTAATAAACCTTCTTGCTTAGAAATCTCGGCATAAGGAATCTCCTCTACTGTGAATCCCTTTGCACGCAACCAATTGTTTAACCTAGTGAAGTTTTTCTCGGAAACCACCACATTGGAATCAATAGAAAAAATATTTGAATTCATTTTATACATTTCTTCCCTTGTGATATGAAATAAATTTTCTTCCCCAAAAAGATCCATCAAATAGATATAGTCTGCTTCTTCACGAAACCCATTTTTATATATAATCGCCTTATCAGTACCCACCGGTTGAAAACAACAATCCAGATGCAAGGCATTGTCCCTTGCTTCAATTTTGGATTTAACCAAATCAAATTCTTTAACAATTTTATTTGGAAATAAATCTTTAATAAACTGCACTCCCTGTAAATTTGTTCTGGCCGTAATATAAGACGCATAATCACTTCCTTTATAGGTACCAATAAAAATATGGTCGTCCCAAAGCATAACATCACCACCCTCAATATGAACTTCTTCAGGGGGTCTGACCACTTTTACAGGGTCAATTTGATCAATCACATATTGGATTGCATCTAACTCCCCTTTGCGTTCAGGCAAAATATTCGATTTAATAAATATCCCATCAACGACAAAGCCTATATCTCTGGTAAATATCTGATTGTAATTCTCAATTAATTCCGGTCTAAAAACAGTTACATCATATTTCTGGAGCACTTTATTAAACGCCTCCATTTCAATGACCATGTCTTTTTCCAACGGATAGGTTCCTGCTAAAATATGTTCCAGTGATTTCGGATCATAGGCTTCATCAACAGAAGGAGTTGGACCATTATTAACCGCAGTTCCCAACACTACAGCTCTCAACCTTGAAGTCTCGTTATTTACTTTTAATTCTAGCATATATTTATATAAAATTTAGAGCAAAGATAAAAAAAAAGCTTCACCAGTTAGTGAAGCTTTTTAATTCCGTTTTTTTTATTCAGGCTTCTTAAAATCCCTTAAGGTAGCGCCTGTATATATTTGTCTTGGCCTTCCAATTGGCTCTTTATTTTCACGCATCTCTTTCCATTGTGCAATCCAGCCCGGTAAACGTCCTATGGCGAACATCACGGTAAACATATCAGTAGGAATACCTAATGCACGGTAAATGATTCCAGAATAGAAATCTACGTTTGGATATAAATTTCTAGATTTGAAATATTCATCTTCCAACGCCGCTTCCTCTAATTTTTTGGCTATAGCCAAAATAGGATCATCGACTCCCAAAGTTTCTAAAACCTCATTTGCGGCTTTCTTTATGATTTGCGCTCTTGGATCGAAACTTTTGTAAACTCTATGTCCAAATCCCATTAAGCGGAATGGATCATTTTTATCTTTGGCTTTAGCCATATACACATCCGTATCCCCACCATTCTTGTGAATTTCTTCCAACATTTCAAGAACGGCCTGATTCGCACCACCATGAAGAGGTCCCCAAAGTGCAGAAACACCCGCAGATATAGATGCAAATAACCCAGCATGAGAAGAACCCACCATTCTAACCGTTGAAGTGGAGCAATTTTGCTCATGATCAGCATGAAGAATGAATAATTTATCCAAAGCATCAATTACTATTGGGCTTGCTTTATAAGGCTCCGTTGGTAACTTGAACATTAAGTCCATGAAGTTTTCGACATAACCTTTGGTATTATCGTAATAATTCAAAGGATAACCCATACTTTTTCTGTAGGTCCATGTTGCAATAACCAAGAATTTACCCATAGTCTTACAAACGGCCTGATACATTTCCTTTTCGTTGTCAACATTTACCGATTTAGGGTTAAACGCTGTCAAAGCACTAGTCAAAGCAGCCAAAACACCCATCGGATGTGCTGTTCTAGGAAAACCATCAATGATGCTTTTCATTTCTTCATTGACTAACGTATATTTTCTAATATCAACTTCAAATTGTTTCAATTGAGCTGCTGTTGGCAATTCCCCAAATATCAAAAGAAATGAAACTTCCAAAAAATCAGCTTTGTCGGCCAAGTCTTCAATTGAATATCCTCTGTAACGCAAAATCCCAAGCTCTCCATCCAAGAATGTAATTTTACTGGTACAAGAACCTGAATTTTTATACCCTGGGTCAAGAGTGATTACCCCAGTTAAATCTCTTAATTGTTTAATATCGATAGCCTCTTCGTTTTCGCTTCCTTTAATTATTGGAAACTCATATTTCTTACCATCAATTTCTATTGTAGCTGTTTTTGACATAATATTTTGCAAATAAATCTTTATATTTAATAATTTACCAAATCTAAGGATAATAAGATGAATTAAAAAGAGAAATTGTCACTGATATTGTTAAATTCAATAAAAAAGCCATTCGTTTGACGCGAATGGCTTTTTAAAATATAAAATTGAAATATTATTTTATTTTAAAGGCATTTTTACCCGGAAAATAAGCAGTTTCTCCCAATTCTTCTTCTATTCTTAGCAATTGGTTGTATTTTGCCATACGATCGGAACGAGACGCTGAACCTGTCTTAATTTGTCCACAGTTCAAAGCAACTGCTAAATCAGCAATCGTGTTGTCCTCTGTCTCTCCTGAACGGTGTGACATTACTGAAGTATAGCCCGCATTTTTAGCCATGTTTACAGCCGCGATTGTTTCGGTCAGGGTACCAATTTGGTTTACTTTGATTAGAATAGAATTTGCGATTCCTTTTTCTATACCGGTAGATAAACGTTTTACGTTTGTAACAAACAAATCATCTCCTACCAATTGTACTTTATCGCCAATTTTTTCGGTCAACAATTTCCATCCATCCCAGTCATTTTCGTCCATACCGTCTTCAATGGAGATAATTGGATATTTAGCGGCCAATTCAGCTAGATAGTCCACTTGTTCAGCGGAAGATCTTATTTTACCCGTTACTCCTTCAAATTTAGAGTAATCGTACTTTCCGTTCACATAAAATTCTGCAGCAGCACAATCAAGAGCAATCATAATTTCGTCTCCAAAAGTATATCCTGCAATCTCTACGGCTTTTTTGATCGTATCTAACGCATCTTCGGTTCCACCGGCTAAATTTGGTGCAAAGCCACCTTCATCACCTACTGCAGTTGAAAGTCCTCTATCATGTAATACTTTTTTAAGGCTATGAAAAATTTCGGTTCCCATTTGCATTGCTTGAGTAAAAGAAGTCGCTTTTACGGGAAAAATCATAAATTCCTGAAATGCGATTGGCGCATCGGAATGGGATCCTCCGTTGATGATATTCATCATTGGAACAGGTAATGTGTTTGCAGAAACTCCACCCACGTATCTGTATAATGGCAGACCTAACTCATTAGCGGCAGCTTTTGCAACAGCTAGAGAAACGCCTAAAATTGCATTTGCCCCTAAATTTGACTTGTTCGGAGTACCGTCCAACTCAATCATCGTTTGATCGATTAAATTTTGTTCGAAAACCGACGTTCCCAACAATTCTTCAGCAATAACGGTATTAACATTTTTCACCGCATTCAAAACTCCTTTTCCCAAAAAGGCTTTTCCTCCGTCACGTAATTCTACAGCCTCATGTTCTCCAGTTGAAGCTCCAGATGGGACTGCCGCTCTTCCCAAAACTCCATTTTCCGTAACTACATCTACTTCAATAGTAGGGTTTCCTCTCGAATCGAAAATTTGTCTTGCGTGAATTTTGATAATAATACTCATACTACTTTATTTAAAATTTTAATACTACAAATATATCCTATCTTTTTAAATGATATTATTAAAATAATGAATGTTATTAACGAAAACGTTATAATTCTTTTTTAAAAACAAAGAATTGGCATCTTTTACATAAAACAGGTTAACAGTTCCCGTTTTTTATTGAAAAATCGAGTCAAACTCGCGACAATGAAATACAGCCGATAAATCAGGGCCAATTATATTTTTAACAATAAATCAACATCATAATTATCTTATTACCAGTTAATTACCGTAAATTTATATGAATAAAAACTATTCCAAACTGTTTTTACAAGATAATTTTTCATTTAAAAAAAAATGAGATGGGAACACTAAATAATCCGAATAATTCAACTCAAATAGTCCAATTATTAAAGAGTCATTCCACGCCATTGGAAAATTTAAAAGATCTAGATCCTCTGATGGACTACATAGGAGATGCCAGATACGTGCTGCTTGGCGAAGCGTCTCATGGAACACACGAATACTATACTTGGAGAGCAAAAATAACGCAACGCCTAATACAAGAAAAAGGATTCTCATTTGTGGGAGTGGAAGGAGATTGGCCAGATTGTTATCGCTTAAATCGATACGCTAAGGGCTACCTGAATTCAGGAAGGGACATTTACGGTGTTATGAATGAATTTAAAAGATGGCCTACTTGGATGTGGGCCAATTGGGAAACGGCAGCATTTATAGATTGGCTGAAAGCGCACAATGCGAAATTGGCCGCCGATAAACGAATCGGGTTTTACGGACTGGACGTTTACAGTTTTAGCGAATCAATGAATTCGATCATTCAATATCTAGAAAAAAATGATCCCAAAGCATTGGAAGTCGCAAAAACAGCTATGGAATGTTTTGAGCCTTACTCCAAAGACGAAGGCCAATCCTACGCTAGAGCTTCTGCATTTGTTCCGGTATTATGCGAAAAAGAAATCCTTACCATGCTTACCGAAATCCGAAAAAATGTGCCTAACTACAATTCGGATGCTGAAAACGTAATGAGTACGGAGCAAAATGCATTCATAGCGAGAAATGCAGAAAAATATTACCGCGCAATGATAAAAAGAGGTTCAGCCTCTTGGAATATCCGCGATGAGCACATGGTTTCCACTATAGAAAGACTCTTGAAATTTCATGGCGAGGAATCGAAAGTGATCGTATGGGAACACAATACTCACATTGGCGACGCGCGAGCTACCGATATGGCGTCAGAAGGAATGGTAAATGTGGGGCAATTGCTGAAAGAGGAATATGCCACTGATGGAGTAATAGCTGTAGGTTTTGGTTCATACAAAGGAAGCGTGGTAGCAGGACGAAACTGGGGAGATGAAATGAGAAAAATAAAAGTCCCCGAGGCGGTGGAAGGAAGTTGGGAGCATGCATTTCATCTTGCCAGCAATGACCAAAATAGGTTATTGTTAATGAATACCGTACGAGAAGAAAAAAGCCTTTCTGACTACATCGGGCATCGAGCAATAGGGGTGGTATACAATCCGGAGCACGAAAGATACGGAAACTACGTTCCAACGATACTACCAAAGAGATATGATGCTTTTATTTATATTGATGAAACGACCGCATTACATCCGTTGCACATTCAACCGGAAGGCAACCAAATCCCCGAAACTTATCCTTTTGGAATGTAATTGAAAACAACTTCATAAAAAAAGGGTCTGACTTTATTAAAAAATCAGACCTAAATATTTTAAGTTCTTGGGCTTTGGAGCGACAACTGTTATCTATCCTTTTATGTTTTCAATGAATTGATCAAACAAATACGACGAATCGTGAGGTCCTGGACTTGCTTCCGGATGGTACTGAACGGAGAAACAATTTTTATTTTTCATGCGCATCCCGGCAACTGTTCCATCGTTAAGATGAAGATGTGTAATCTCTAGGTCTGGATTATTGTCCAATTCTTCTTTGTTTACAGCAAAACCATGATTTTGAGAAGTAATTTCACCTTTTCCTGTAATTATATTTTTTACAGGATGATTTATTCCTCTATGTCCATTAAACATCTTATAAGTTGAAACCCCGTTTGCCAAACCAATTACTTGATGCCCCAAACAGATTCCGAATAATGGTTTATTATTTTCGAGTATTTCTTTTGCTACTTGAATCGCACTTGCAAGTGGCTCAGGGTCACCGGGCCCGTTTGACAAGAAATAACCGTCTGGGTTAAACTCAGTCATATCTTGATAAGATGAATCGAAAGGGAATACTTTAATATAACAGTCTCTTTTTGCTAGATTACGCAGGATATTTGTCTTGATACCTAAATCTAAAGCAGAAATCTTATACGCTGCATTTTCGTCTCCATAAAAATAAGGTTCTTTGGTAGACACTTTTGATGCTAATTCCAATCCCTTCATGTCTGGCACGTTTGCCAGTGCTGCTTTTAATTCCTCAACAGAAGAACCGTCCGTACAGATAACGGCATTCATTGCGCCATTATCCCTTATGTAACTAACCAAGGCCCTTGTGTCTACATCAGAGATACAGATTAGGTTTTCTTTGATAAAATAATCCTCTAAACTTTCTGATGCGTCGGCACGAGAATAATTAAAACTAAAGTTTTTACAAACCAATCCGGATATTTTAATCCCAGATGATTCGACTTCTTTTTCATTGACACCATAATTCCCAATATGCGCATTGGTAGCTACCATTATTTGTCCAAAGTAAGAAGGGTCTGTAAAAATTTCTTGATAACCGGTCATCCCTGTATTGAAACAAACTTCCCCGAAAGTGGTTCCCCTGATTCCAATTGATTTCCCGTGAAAAATGGTTCCATCACTTAATAAAAGTATGGCGCTTTGTCTTGTTGTATATTTCATTTGTAGTTAAATATTGTGCAAATTTAATTCTTTAATGCAATGGAAACAAACTTTTGAAATTTATTATGAAAATTATAAGTGCTAAACCAGCCCTGATGGCAGCGGTATCCTTTTACTTTATTCTTTATAAAGTAAAAGATAGAGCGAACAGCAGGAACTCAGGCGAATAAGACCACAATAGTTTTGCTTCCAAAAAAGCAAAAAAAAAGGATAAACTATAAATAGCTTATCCTTGATTCTTATTGAATGATTATTTTCATAACTATTCAGCAGCGTCAGTAGTTGTTTCTGTTTCGGCAGCTGGAGCTTCAGTAGCTTCGTCTGCTTTCTTAGCTTTACCACCACGACGGCTTTTTGCTTTTTTAACTTCTTTTTTACCACCATTGTAAAGTTCATTGAAATCTACAAGTTCGATCATTGCCATATCAGCATTATCTCCTAAACGATTTCCAACTTTAATGATACGAGTGTATCCACCTGGACGGTCACCTACTTTAGCAGCTACGTCTCTGAACAAGTCAGTTACCGCATATTTGCTACGTAAGTAAGCGAAACAAATACGACGATTGTGAGTCGTATCAGTTTTTGATTTTGTTATTAAAGGCTCAACGAATTGTTTAAGCGCTTTTGCTTTAGCAACAGTAGTATTAATACGTTTGTGCTCTATAAGAGAACAAGCCATATTAGCTAACATAGATTTTCTATGTGCAGTCTGTCTGCTAAGGTGATTGAATTTTTTTCCGTGTCTCATGACCAATTTATTTTAACTTCATCTTGCTACAATCCATTATGGAGAGCAAAATATGAAGTAAATTATTCTTTATCTAGTTTGTATTTTGCTAAATCCATTCCGAAGTTTAAATTCTTAATTGCAACCAGTTCATCTAGTTCCGTTAAAGATTTTTTACCGAAATTACGGAATTTCATTAGGTCATTTTTATTGAACGATACTAAATCACCAAGTGTATCAACTTCAGCCGCTTTCAAACAATTTAATGCTCTTACAGACAGATCCATATCAACAAGCTTAGTTTTAAGCAATTGTCTCATATGCAATGATTCCTCATCATACGATTCTGTTTGTGCGATTTCATCAGCCTCAAGTGTAATTCTTTCGTCAGAGAACAACATGAAATGGTGAATTAAAACCTTGGCAGCTTCTGTAAGTGCGTCTTTTGGATTGATAGAACCATCAGTTTTTATTTCAAAAACTAATTTTTCGTAATCTGTTTTTTGCTCTACACGGAAGTTTTCAATTGCATACTTCACATTTTTTACCGGAGTAAAAATTGAGTCAGTAAAAATGGTTCCAATTGCAGCATTCTGTTTTTTGTTCTCTTCAGCAGGAACATATCCTCTACCTTTTTCGATTGTTAAATCGAAGTTCAGTTTGATTTTTGGATCAAGATTACAGATAACAAGTTCTGGATTCAAAACTTGGAAACCTGAAATAAATTTTTGAAAATCACCAGCTGTCAATTGATCTTTACCTGAAACAGAAATAGTAACTGCTTCATTATCTATATCTTCAATTTGACGTTTGAAACGTACTTGTTTAAGATTAAGAATAATTTCGGTAACGTCCTCAACAACTCCTGAGATAGTAGAAAACTCATGATCTACACCTTCTATGCGGACAGATGTAATTGCATAACCTTCTAATGCTGAAAGCAAAACTCTTCTAAGTGCATTACCAACGGTCAATCCGTATCCTGGTTCTAAAGGTCTGAATTCAAACTTACCTTCAAAATCGGTTGAATCGATCATGATAACTTTATCGGGCTTCTGAAAATTAAATATTGCCATAAATTTCGACTAAGTCAATTATTATTTGTTGTACAACTCTACGATTAATTGTTCTTTAATGTTTTCTGGGATTTGAAGTCTAGCCGGTACAGAAACGAAAGTACCTTCTTTAACGTCATTATTCCAAGTAATCCATTCATAAACATGACTTGAATTAGATAAAGAACGTTCGATAGCCTCTAAAGATTTAGATTTTTCACGAACAGCAACTTTATCACCAGGTTTAAGGTGGTAAGAAGCAATATTTACAACATCACCGTTAACGGTAACGTGTCTGTGAGATACAAGTTGTCTAGCGCCTCTTCTAGAAGGGGCGATACCCATTCTGAATACTACGTTGTCCAATCTCGCTTCACACAATTGTAAAAGAACTTCACCAGTAACACCTTTAGTAGCCGATGCCTTTTTGAATAAGCCTCTGAATTGTTTTTCTAAAATTCCGTAAGAATATTTAGCTTTTTGCTTTTCCATTAACTGGATAGCGTACTCAGATTTTTTACCTCTTTTTTTAGCCATCCCGTGTTGTCCAGGTGGGTAACTTCTTCTTTCGAAGGCTTTGTCGTCTCCGAATATTGCTTCGCCAAATTTACGAGCAATTCTTGTTTTTGGACCAGTATATCTTGCCATTTCTTAAAAATTAAATTAAGGTAGAGATTATGAATTCAGGTCATATCCTTCGATAATCGTTTATTCTACCTAGTTATACTTAAATATATTATTAAACTCTACGTCTCTTAGGAGGACGACAGCCGTTGTGAGGCATTGGAGTAACGTCGATAATCTCGGTCACTTCAATTCCACCGTTATGCAAAGAACGGATAGCAGACTCACGTCCGTTTCCTGGTCCTTTCACATACACCTTAACTTTTTTCAGTCCTGCTTCAATAGCTACTTTACTACAATCTTCTGCTGCCATTTGGGCTGCGTATGGAGTGTTCTTTTTAGAACCTCTAAAACCCATTTTACCAGCTGAAGACCAAGAAATAACTTCACCTTTTTTGTTTGTCAAAGAAATAATGATGTTATTGAAGGTAGCAGAAATATGAGCTTCTCCCGTTGATTCAACGATAACTTTACGTTTTTTTGCAGTTGCTTTAGCCATATTACTTATTATTTAGTTGCTTTTTTCTTGTTGGCAACAGTTTTTCTTTTACCTTTTCTTGTTCTAGAGTTATTCTTAGTTCTTTGTCCTCTTAAAGGAAGACCAGTTCTATGACGGATACCTCTGTAACAACCAATATCCATTAAACGTTTGATGTTTAAAGAAACTTCAGAACGTAATTCTCCTTCAATTTTGAATTCTGACACCGCTTCACGAATTGCTCCGATCTCTTCATCATTCCAATCTTGAACTTTTTTATCTTGGCTAACTTGAGCTTTTTGTAAAATCTCAATAGCTCTACTATTTCCTAATCCGAAGATGTAGGTAAGTGCTATAACACCTCTCTTGTTTTTCGGGATATCTACCCCTGCTATTCTTGCCATAACTATCCTTGTCTTTGTTTAAATCTAGGATTCTTTTTGTTTATAACGTACAATCTCCCTTTTCTACGCACAATCTTGCACTCGGGACTTCTCTTTTTTACTGATGCTCTAACTTTCATTGTGAATATCCTTTAATATCTATAAGTAATTCTTGCTTTTGACAAATCATATGGGCTCATTTCCAGTTTCACTTTATCACCAGGTAATAATTTGATGTAATGCATACGCATTTTTCCAGATATATGAGCAATTACGATATGTCCATTTTCTAACTCCACACGGAACATTGCATTTGACAATGCCTCGATAATGGATCCGTCTTGTTCTATTGCTGATTGTTTTGCCATAAAATTAAGCTACTGCTTTTCTATTTTTGCCACTTTTCATTAAACCATCATAATGTTTGTTTAACAAGTATGAATTAATTTGTTGAATCGTATCTATGGCGACACCAACCATAATTATTAATGAGGTACCCCCAAAAAACATTGCCCAAGATTGTTGAACATCCATAAGACTAACGATAATCGCTGGGAACACAGCTATCAAAGCAAGAAATAAAGATCCTGGGAAAGTTATCAAAGACATCACTTTATCAAGAAAATCTGAAGTTTCAACTCCCGGTCTGATACCTGGAATAAATCCTCCGCTTCTCTTAAGGTCATCTGACATCTTATTAGTAGGAACGGTAATCGCGGTATAAAAGAAAGTAAACACAACTATTAAAGTTGCAAATACAAGGTTATACCAAAAACCGAACATATTACTAAAAGCGCCAACAATTGATTGCGATGCATCTGATTTTGATAATCCAGCAACAGCAGCAGGAATAAACATAATCGCCTGAGCAAAGATAATAGGCATAACTCCAGCAGCATTAAGCTTTAATGGAATCCATTGTCTATTACCACCCATCATATCTTGTTCAAAATCTCCTGATGTAGTACGACGAGCGTACTGTACTGGTATCTTTCTAATTGCCATGGTCAACAAGACACATGCAACAATCACCAAAAGCCAAATAATAATTTCGATAACCAATAACATTGGCCCACCGTTGTTATTCGTAACTCTTGTTGTGAATTCTTGTATGAATGCCTGTGGAAACCTAGCAAGTATACCTACCATAATTAATAGAGAAATACCATTTCCAATTCCTTTATCAGTTATTTTTTCTCCTAACCACATGGCAAAAATTGTACCTGTAACCAAGATAATCACTGAAGAAAATAAGAATTCAAAGGAATTAAACCCTAATAAAAATGCACTACTAGGTAAAGTTCTATATAGATTATAGATATAAGTTGGTCCTTGAACTAAAGTAATAACGATAGTTAACCAACGTGTAATCTGATTAATCTTTTTTCTACCACTTTCACCATCATTTTGAAGTTTTTGCAGATAAGGAATAGCAATTCCCATAAGCTGAACTACAATAGACGCTGAAATGTAAGGCATGATTCCCAAAGCAAAAACTGACGCTTTAGAGAACGCTCCACCAGTAAACATATCTAGAATAGACCCGATACCACTTTTGGTTTGACCGGCTAAACTAGTTAATTGTGTTGCATCGATCCCCGGAAGCGTAACATGTGCTCCAAAACGATAAACTAAAAGCAGACCTAATGTAATTAGGATTCTGTTTTTTAGTTCCTCGATTTTCCAAACATTGCTTATTGATTCAATAAATTTCTTCATAAATCCAAAATTACATTGTTACGGCTTCTCCTCCAGCAGCTTCAATAGCGGCTTTTGCAGTAGCGGTAAATTTGTGAGCGGTTACTTTTAATTTTGCTTTCAATTCTCCTCTTCCTAAAATCTTAACGATTTCATTTTTTGTTGCCAAACGGTTGGCTACATAAGTTGTCATGTCGACACTATCTGTAATCACACCATTATCTACCAATAATTGAAGTGTATCAAGATTCACACCTTCGTAATCTTTACGATTGATGTTTGTAAAACCAAACTTAGGCACACGTCTTTGAAGTGGCATTTGCCCACCTTCAAAACCAATCTTTTTAGAATAACCAGAACGAGATTTCTGTCCATTGTGACCTCTTGCAGAGGTACCACCTTTTCCAGAACCTTCTCCTCTACCTAATCTCTTATTTTGACTGTGTGTTGACCCTTCAGCTGGTTGTAAGTTACTTAAATTCATAACAGTATTTGTTATTTAGTTTCCTCTACAGAAACTAAGTGTTTAACTTTGTTTATCATCCCAAGGATTGTAGGGTTTGAATCATGCTCTACCACTTGACCCATTTTACGTAGACCTAAAGCCTCTAATCCTCTTTTTTGATCAAGCGGACAGTTGATTTTACTTCTAACTTGTTTTACTAATAATTTAGCCATAATTTCCTTGAATTAACCTTTAAAAACTTTCTCTAAAGAAACTCCTCTTTGTTTTGCAACAGTATGAGCGCTTCTCATTTGTAACAAAGCATCAAAAGTTGCTTTAACTACGTTGTGAGGATTTGATGATCCTTGAGATTTAGACAATACATCGTGAATCCCTACTGATTCAAGAACTGAACGAACAGCTCCACCAGCAATAACTCCTGTACCATGAGAGGCAGGAATTAAAAATACACGTGCACCACCAAATTTACCTTTTTGTTCGTGAGGAACTGATTGACCATGCAAAGGAATTTTTACTAGATTTTTCTTAGCATCTTCTACTGCTTTCGCAATTGCTTCAGAAACATCTTTAGATTTTCCTAATCCATGACCTACAACTCCATTTTCATCACCTACAACTACAATAGCGGAAAATCTAAAGATGTT
>Ga0209519_10000283_pt1 | contig 21259 bp, 17 predicted proteins | sample Rifsed13ft1_FD_184005 | JGI IMG/M metagenome (GOLD analysis project Ga0209519, IMG submission 184005) | Soil microbial communities from Rifle, Colorado, USA - sediment 13ft 1 (version 2) | ecosystem: Environmental > Terrestrial > Deep subsurface > Rock core/Sediment | place: Rifle, Colorado...
GAGAGCAAATAATATGTTAGTTGAAGAAAAAAATGCTATGACCGAAGAAATTGAACAGTTGATTAAAAAGTTTGGTAAGAAAAGATCCTCTTTGTTATCAATTCTTCACGAAATCCAAACGAAGCAAAGGCATATTTCAGAATATGCTCAGCAGGAAATTGCCCGCTTGCTGGATATTCACCCAGTTGAGGTTTACAGCGTTCTTTCCTTTTATACTTTTCTTAATGTAAATCCAAAAGGCAGAAACCTTGTTAGAATCTGCCGAACCATAAGCTGCGATATGAAGGGAAAGGACAATATTGTGAGAGCCATCGAACGCGAATTAGATGTGAAGATCGGTCAAACCACAAGCGATAATAAATTTACGGTTGAATATGTTAACTGCCTCGGTTTGTGTGATGAGGGTCCTGCAATGGCAATAAATGATCAGATCTTTACAAAGCTCACTCCTGAAAAAGCCGTAAAATTATTAAGCAAGGTGAAGTGAGGTGAATATGGAAACGAAAACTAAAAAAAGGACAGGGCCGGTTATCTTTTCTGGTTACGAGCGAGGAACAGCTATTAAAAAAGCTCTTTCAATGAATAGAGAAGACATACTGCTTGAAATTAGAGAATCGAAACTAAGAGGAAGAGGCGGCGCAGGATTTCCAACTTCTACAAAATGGATGCTAACAGCAGCCGCTTTGAGCGATGAAAAATTTGTTATTTGCAATGCTGATGAAGGTGAACCGGGAACATTTAAAGATCGTATTCTGCTTATTGAATATCCCGAACTCGTTTTTGACGGAATGGTAATTGCCGGATACACAATTGGTTCACAGCAGGGAATTGTTTATTTGAGAGGTGAATACGAATACCTTCTTAAACCTCTTCAAGATTATCTCGAATCTATGCGCAATGATAATTTGCTTGGCAAAGATATTTTTGGTAAAAAAGGATTCTATTTCGACATAACTGTTTTCTTAGGATCAGGCGCTTACGTTTGTGGTGAAGAAACAGCTTTAATTGAATCATTGGAAGGTCATAGGGGAGAAGCCCGTAACAGGCCTCCATATCCTGTTAATACCGGTTATCTGGGAAAACCTACAATTGTAAATAATGTTGAAACCCTCGCAACAATTCCCCATATAATAGTTAAAGGATCAGAGTGGTATAAAAAATTCGGCACTGGAAAATCTTCTGGTTCCAAACTCTTTTCAGTTTCCGGTGACTGTGAAAAGCCAGGCGTTTATGAATTGCCGTGGGGTACAAAAATAGGTGAACTTCTCGAAATTGTTGGTGCAAAAAATACTAAAGCTGTACAAGTTGGTGGGGCATCGGGATTCTGCTACAACAAGAATCAGTTTGATAGAGCACTTGCTTATGAAGATGCAGCAACCGGCGGTTCTATAATGATATTTAATGAAAGCCGTGACATGTTGCGGGTGCTCGATAATTTTATGGAATTCTTTGTTGATGAATCCTGCGGTCAATGCACGCCTTGTCGTATAGGTAATGTTAAACTACTCGAAGGAGTGAAGATGATTCAGAAAGGTGAGTATACTTTTTCTTATATCAATAAATTGAAAGAATTAGGAAAGTCCATGCAGGTAGCTTCAAAGTGCGGTTTAGGGCAGTCAAGTCCAAATGCTTTTATTTCCATTCTCGAAAGTTTCAGTGAAGAAATATTCACCAGCCAAAACGGAGGTACCAATGAAAACTAATGAAACTTCCCGCGCTCCTATCAGCCAGCAGGCACATGTAATTGAAAAACCGGAACATCCGGAATACATTGGCGGCTCAATAACAGTTGAAATAAATGAAAAGAAAGTTACAGTTCCATTTGGAACAACAATTCTGGAAGCTTGCAGAAAAAATCAAATTTATGTTCCCACATTATGCCATCATGATGATCTGTGCGTTGCAGGTGTTTGCAGAATTTGTGTTGTTGATATTGAAGGAATGAAAACTCTGCAAGCATCTTGTGCTTTTCCGATAACAGCTCCAATCAAAATAAAAACATCAACTCCGATGGTTCGTAAAGCAAGGAAACATATCATTGATCTACTGTTAAGCGAGCATTATGGAGAATGTTATTCTTGTTTTAGAAATAATAATTGCGAGCTTCAAGCACTTGCAAAAGAATATGGGGTTGATCATTACAATTTTGGTCACGTTGAACATCCAAGATATGAAGTTGATAGTTCATCCTATTCTGTTGTTCGCGATAAAGATAAATGTATTTTATGTAAAAGATGTGTGCGGACATGTATTGATTTGCAGGAAGTAGGCGTGCTTGAAGCAATTAATAGAGGATATCGAACTCACATCGGTACTTTTGGGGATAAACCTTTAGCCGAGGTTATCTGCATAAATTGCGGTCAATGTATAAATCGCTGTCCAACCGGTGCATTAAGAGCTAATGATCCGCGAGATGAAATCTGGGAAGCAATTGATAATCCCAATAAGCATGTTGTTGTTCAAACTGCTCCGTCGCCAAGAGCTGCAATCGGTGAGGAATTTGGAATTGAGCCTGGTCACTCATTTACAGGCGAAATGAACACAGCTTTAAGAAGAATTGGCTTTAACAAAGTGTTCGATACCAATTTCAGTGCTGATCTGACGATCATGGAAGAAGGAACTGAATTACTGCTGAGACTTTACAAAGCTCTTGTAAAGAAGGATGCATCTATAGTTATTCCGCAATTCACTTCATGTTCACCGGGTTGGGTAAAATATCTCGAACATTTTTATCCTGAATTTATTCCGAATCTCAGTTCGGCAAAATCGCCACAGCAAATGTTTGGGACATTGATAAAAACTTACTATGCCCAAAAACATAACATTGATCCGGCAAATATTGTAAGTGTTGCTGTAATGCCTTGCGCTGCAAAGAAGTTTGAATGCAACAGACCGGAAATGACTTCATCAGGATTTAAAGATGTTGATTACGGCTTAACAGCGCGCGAACTTGCACAAATGATAAAAGAAGCCGGAATTTATTTACCTGAAATGCCAAAATCACATTTTGATGATCCTTTTGGTGATGCATCTGGGGCAGGATTAATTTTTGGTGTGACGGGCGGAGTAATGGAAGCAGCTCTCAGAACCGTGATTGAATTGGTCATCGGAGAAAAAGTCGAAAAAGTTTTTGATAATATGAATATTATGCCTGTAAGAGGATTCGAAGGAATTAAATATGCTGAACTCCCAATTACAAAAGTTGGACCAGTGCCTAAAATACTGGCGCATCTTGTTCCTAATTGGGATTGGCTGAAAGGTGTAACATTAAAAATTGCTGTTGCTCATGGGACAGCCAATGCCAAGAAAATCATAGAAGACATTAAAGCCGGAGGTAAATTCAGCGAATGTCATTTCATCGAATTTATGGCATGTCCTGGTGGCTGTCTTGGCGGCGGCGGTCAGCCGATTCCTACAAATGCTGAGATCAGAAAGAAACGAGCGCAAGCAATTTATGCTGAAGATGAATCACTCGGTGTTCGAAAATCGCATGAAAACACTCACGTATTAAATTTATATGAAGAATTCTTGACTGATGGTCCTTGCGGGCACACTGCGCATAAATTGCTTCATACGCACTATACAAAAAGAGGAAAGTTTATTTCGTAAATAACTTTTGTTAAATATAGTTGACGTGCAACTTCAAAATGTCAGTCAGAGCTTGCCCTCCTTAGGCGGGCAGGTCGAAGACTGACATTGTCAATAAATCTTCGCTTTTACTTGCCCAACTTAGAGCGGAGCGGCTCAGTGAGATAAAGAAATTAATTTTAGAGAGAATGCTATTATGCTTTCATTCTTGACATTGACCATGAAAATTGTTTTTTATGGGTCGAATAATAAATTCTTCTCAGAAAAATCATCTAATCTAGAAGATAGTAAGGTACAAAATGAAAAAAGTTATTTTTTTCTGTTTATATATTTTCCTTTCAAATCAATTATTTGCTCAGTCATTCGAGAAAAAACAGATTACTAATTTTAATTACGATTCGAGGGGAGCGAGTTTTCCAATTTATCCAATGGGATATTCTACTCTTTCAAAACCACCATTATTCTATGAGGCGCATGATGGTAACTCTGTTAATATTATGATGATGAGTTATAACTCATATTCAGATAGTTTTTATAGTTCCGTACCAATTACCGCAAATAATTTTAAAAATATTAATCCAATTGCTATGGATAACAATTGGTACCCCAATACCAAAATGAATTTGGTTTGGCAAACAAATGAGAATGGTAACTGGGACATTGCCATGAGAACTCTGACAGATTCAATTTGGAGTGAGCGGAAATTTATTCAGAGTTCTTCCTTTGATGAAACTAATCCGCAAGGAGTTTTGAATAAAATATGGGCATCTGATGAATTCGATTTCGAAATTTTATATGAAAAAAATAATTCAATCTATCTCTATCAACAAAAAGATTCTATTATTCAAGAAGAATTAGTGTTTTGTGGGAATGATTCAACTATTTATTACCAACCTACAGGTATACATGCCGGCTCTGGGCCCTGGATGCCCCCGGCTGGTTTATATGTTGCTGCTGCTTGTGGCAATGCTGATAGTTTATCGAAAATTGTTTACCGTTATCGCCCTGTGAATGATACTATCTGGAGGATATTCACATCGCATTTGACAGCGGATTCTGCCAAAGTCCAAAGTTCTTCCGTAATTACGAGTATCCGTGGCTAAGTTTAGAGATGACAACTGATGGAGTAAAGCGAATTATCATAATATCAGACATGAATTATCTTGGACAAAATCAGTATGGTGTCAATTTATTAGATGACCCAAATGTATCTACATCCGATTTATCTACATTTGAATATTTAATTGTAACGCAAAAAAAATTTTTCCGGAATGATCATGCTAAATTTGATTTCTTTATTTCTTCACCTTATACATACAAATTAATAAGTAACGATTCCGTATTTGCTGTGTACTCGCCATATTATTGGTCGGCTAAGGAAAGGTTTTATACCAATTTAAATAACACAAAAATATCGATCGGCAATCTTGGGGTTGATAATTATTTTAGAGCAGTTTCTTACACAATTTGGGAAGATAGTTCAAATGGATACATAAATTTATTTGGTGTAAAAAGACTTGATCCTATTGGAGATGTAAATGATAAAATTATATCAGTCAACTTTATTTTATATCAAAACTATCCTAATCCTTTTAATCCTAAAACTATAATTAAATATGAATTGTTGTCAAGAGACCACGTAACAATAAAAGTGTTTGATGTTTTAGGTAAAGAAGTTGCAGCTTTGGTTAATGAAGAAAAGGATGCTGGTGAATATAAAACTGTATTTGATGGTTTAAATTTAGCCAGCGGAATTTATGTGTATCGTCTTTCAGTTGGAAATCATCATCTAAGCAGAAAGATGATTTTATTGAAATAACTTGAACTTAATCTCTGCTGAAATTTGAAAGAGACAAAATGATATGATACGATTAGTTCCGTATTGGGCAAGCCAGTACGAAGCGTTTTGGGATGCTATAAGAAAACGCAACATGTGGTTCATTAAGCTGCGTTATGGTGCTGTGCTTATGCTTACAACTTTAATTCTTGCATCTGAATTTTTTCTCGGGTTTAAGTTTACTGAAACTCAAACTCTTGCCATATCTGTAGTAACCATTTCAATCCTTATTTATAATGTATTTTTACATGTTGGCAAGAAACATATAAAATCAATCGCAGGACAATTTAATCCGCTCCATCTGTCACTGATTCAAATGTTATTAGATTTTATTGCGTTGTTTTTACTTGTTCATTTTACGGGAGGAATAGAGACCCCGCTTTATATGCTTTTTGTTTTTCATATGATTATTGGAAGTTTGGTTCTTCCGGGTTCCATTATTTACACGGTCGGAACCATTGTTGTCCTGGTTTTTGGCGGAATTGTCTTTTCAGAATATTATCTCATCATTCCTCATTATACCATTCAAGGTTTTTTAAACACTCCACTGTATAATGATTTTAATTATGTAGTATCAATATTCACGATATTTAGTTTTACAATGTTCATCAGCGTTTACCTTGCCAATGGAATTGCACGTCAACTTTACAGAATGGAGCAGGATTTAGTTGAATCAATTAACAAGCTTAATACTGTAGAAATTGAAAAACAGAAATATATAATTGGAATTGTCCACGAAATAAAAACACCATTGGCTGCAGTTCATTCTTATTTGAATCTCATTCTGCAAAAATTTCTTGGACCGTTGAATGAAAAGGTTGAAGAAAGACTAATCAGAGCAAGTGCAAGATCTGAAGAAGCAATCAACCTGATAAACGACGTGATAAAAATTTCTCGATTTAAATTATTCGATCAGTTTGTTAAAGAGGAAATACAAATCGAAGAAGTGATAAATGAATTGTCGAACAAACATTCAGCTAATGCAGAAGGTAAAAAGATTGAGCTGATATTTAATGATGATAGAAAAGCTTTCACAAAAATTATCGGCGATAAATTTCTTTTAACGCTTGCCATATCAAACCTAATTGGAAATGCAATAAAATATGTTGACGAAGATGGTTTGATTGAAGTGAAAGTTGAAGATGGGGAAGAGGATGTAGTTATAACGGTCTGCGATAATGGCATCGGTATTCCAGAGAATGAGCATGAAAAAATATTCAAGGAATTTTTTAGGTCTTCAAATATAAAAAAGGATGAACACGAAGGTACTGGTATCGGCTTATCAATTGTAAAAGAAATTATAGAAAAACATGAGGGAAAAATCTCAGTTGAAAGTCCCTCAAGATTAGCTAGTCAAAACAGACCTGGTACATGTTTCAAAATACAATTACCCAAAATCAATATTTCATTAACGAAAAATGGAGGTATACAGTGAAAGGTGTTATTTATAAAATTATCTTTCTTACATTACTTGTTTTTATCTTCTGCTTTGATAACTATTCGCAACAAATTAAAACAGGAGATCACGCATTAGGTACAAAAAAGTATGAAGATTTCAGCAAAGCCAACCTTTGCGGCTCTGCTTGTCATAATGATATTTTTCAGCAATGGAAGCAGGCAATGATGTCTCAAGCATATACTCATCATTGGGATGAAATAGAGTATTTCAAACTTGCAGTTCCGCATGCGGAAAAAGATCCCATTGTTGCAGAAGTTAAAGCAGGATGTAATGGCTGTCATACTCCGATTGCTTTCTTAGCAGGAGATGTCCCGCCGCCGCTTCCTGAAAAAATGTCTATGGCAAATGAATCTGTTAATTGTGATTTCTGCCATACTGTAACCGGATATGAAGGGGATACTCCTTACAACTTTAATTTCATATCCTCTCCAGGAAATATTAAATATGGACCACGAGAAAATGTCGAATCGCCAGAACATGAAGTAAAGAAATCCGAGTTTTTAGGCACGGCAGAATTTTGCGGAACTTGTCATAATGAAAAAAGTCCCTATGGAATTTGGGTAAAATCAACTCATCTCGAATGGAAGGAAGGGCCTTATTCAAAACAAGGAGTTAAATGTCACGATTGCCATATGACTTATGCTCCAGGTTTAACTGCGGCAATGGGAAAAGAATATCCTGATGCGCGTCAGCATTTATTTCACGGTGCACACGATCCTGGAAAAGTAAAAGGCACTATAGAGCTAAGAATTCACCCCGATATCAATGAAGCTGAACCAGGTGAAAGAGTGAAGTTCACAATTGCATTATTCAATCAGAAAACCGGACATAAATTTCCAACCGGATCAGTGGAAGATAGAATTGTTTGGATGCATATTGAAGCAGTTGATTCTAAAGGAAATGTTTATCATATCCCTGTAGATAAAAAGGGATTTGCTGGAGAAGAATACACAATCGGAAGTAATACTCTTGCTTATCAGGATATGGGAATTGCCTTGAATGATCCCAATTTTAAAGGGGTTCAAAGGGATGGAATTCCAGTCGGTGATAGAATATTACGTATGTCATATTTTGATCCCCAAGGAAGAATGACAATTCAGCAATGGAACACAAAATCATTAGGTGTTGATTATAGAATTGGTCCGAGAGAAACAAAATTGGAAACATGCACTTTTACTCTTCCAAACAATGTTGCACCAGGCAAATTAAAAATTACTGCCGTGTTAAATTATCAAAAGCTCGTAAAACCGGTTGCGGATTTTCTTGGTGTTCCAGAGGAAGAATCTGAGATAATCAAAGTAAATGAACATTCAACTTACGTTAACATTTTACCATAGGTGAGATAATGAAAAAGACAATAATTTTTTCTGTTTTACTAATGATTTTAACTTCTCACAGTATTTATGCTATTCCAGCTTTTGCGCGAAAATATAATATGACCTGTAAAACTTGTCATTCGCCATTTCCAAAGCTTAAAGCTTATGGTGATGAATTTGCCGGAAACGGTTTTGTTCTAAAAGATCAAGATGCCCCAAGATATTTTGTTGAAACAGGAGATGAAAAGCTTTCACTTATTAGGGATTTACCTCTCGCTATTCGAGTGGAAGGTCATCTTACTTTCAATGAAGACAAATCAGAGCAGAGTGACTTCAAAAGTCCTTTGATATTCAAACTTATGTCAGGGGGAACTATTTTCAAAGATGTTTCATATTATGCTTATTATATTCTTGAAGAAGGCGATGCCGGAAAACTTGAAGATGCATTTATAATGTTCAACAATCTTTTTGGAAGTGGATTAGCTTTTTCAATTGGGCAATTCCAAGTTTCTGATCCACTTTTTAAAAGAGAACTGCGACTGACACGTGATGATTATTATATTTATAAAGTAAAGGTTGGCTCTTCAAATGTGAATCTTACTTATGATAGAGGGATAATGCTTAATTACGGATTTGAAACCGGAACCGATATTACTTTTGAGATTGTAAATGGAAATGGAATTGGTTTACCCGCCAATGGAAATTTTGATAATGATAAGCATAAAAATTTTATGGGAAGAATTTCGCAGGATGTTAATAAGCATCTGAGAATTGGTGGTTTTGGTTATCTCGGTAAGGAAGAAACAAATGATGTTGTAAATGATCTATGGATGGTTGGACCGGATGCAACAATTTCTTTCGATCCTCTTGAGTTAAATGTTCAGTATGTTGAAAGGAGGGATAAAGATCCTTTCTTTTTCGGACCTGCTGTAATAGAAATTAAAACACGCGGTGCATTTGCCGAGCTGATTTACAAACCCGATGGAGATAACAGCGATTGGTATGCAGTTGGTTTATATAATTGGGTTGAATCAAACATTGGCGCATTGGATAAGAAAACAGGATCGGCTCATCTTGGTTATGTATTAGCAAGGAATATTCGATTAGTTGGTGAATACACACATAATTTTACTGATGAGTATGGTAAGTTTAGTTTAGGTTTCGTTTCCGCTTTTTGATTTATTGACCTGCATCTAATTATAAACCCAATTCCTTTCAAACTGTTTTTGTAGAAGGAATTGGGTTTATCATAATAATTTATTCGGCACTTAAAATTAATATCCGAAAGTCCGCTTGATCTTCTTCCAGATTCCACCGCCTACCATATTGTTGGCATTTGCAATAATAGTTTTGATGAGAGGCAGAATATCCCGATCACCTGCCCAATTTCTCTGTATAATTTTTGGATCAACTTCATTGAGAATGTCGTTGAGTACATAAGCTGTAAGCGCAATATCATCAAGATAGCCGATAGGTCCTAATAGCATTTCAGGCAGGAAGTCCAATGGTGAAATAAAGTAAGCAATTATTCCCGCAAGCTTTACTTTTTTACTTGCAGGTACATCGGGATCAAGAGTTAACTTGGTTAGCAAATGGAAGAGATCAGGGGCAAGTAAAATATATTCTGCCCATCTATTGTCGTTTGTTTTCTTTTCATCCAGCCATTTTTTAATGTCAGCTCTAAGTTTTTGATAGAAATCTTTTTTCTGTTCGTCCATAGGTCGTCCTTTCGAAATCCCTCTGAGTTATTGAGATTCAATGCAAAATTATGAAATGTGAATTAAATTCACACATAAATAATTAGTGGATTATAAAACCTAATCCTCATGGGTTTTGTAATCGTTGCAACTGAAAATGCTTCAAATAGATTCACAAATTGAAAGTGAGGCAAGTTATAATTTGGTTATGAGAATCGAGAACTGGATCGTAATCTAAACCAATGGCATAGTTTCTGTTTATATATTGAATGTGGACAGATAATGTTCATAAAATAATTCAATTTAGCAGAGATTTTACTAATACAGGAGTCGCTAATGGATGAAGTATTACAACAAATAATGAAGACAATCGAGCGAGAATTTAAAGATGCGTTGAACGATGGATTACTTGATTCAGCTTCAGTGGCAAATAAAATTTGGGATATCCTAATTGATAAAGAAGCGATTAAAGTCGTAGTTCCTGAACCGGCTTACGGCTGCTTCGAAAATTTTGAAGAATAGTTTGTAAATTCAAAATTACAAGCGCCAATTACCAAATAATAACCAATAAAAAAATTTCAATGTTCATGGTTGAGTTTTGTGATAGTGAAATTTATTTGGTCCGCCACAGGCGGATTGTTTTTTGATAATTGGAATTTCTTAACACGTCTCCTTCACCAAACATTATTCTCCTAACAACCCTTTTCTAATCGTTCGCTCAACTGCTTGTTTAAAATTAGCAAGGTTTACCGGTTTCTGAAAGATGTAATCAATTCCCAATAATCCGTAATCATGAATAGCAGTTCTATCAATATCACCACTAAGAATAATAATCGGAGGTTTGGACTTAACTTCAAGCTTTTGAATTTCCTGAACGAACCGGATGCCATTCATTTCCGGCATGTTATGATCGGTTATAACTAAAGCCGGCGGTGACTTAATAATTATTTCCATCGCTTCTTTTCCATTCGAGGCAACTTCAACGTTATAATCAGGGGTAATATTTTTTAGGATTTTTGAATAAAGCAGTCGATCGGTTTTATTATCATCCACCAAAAGAATTACAGCTGAAGCAATTGGTAAAGTGAATTTGAAATTGGAACCTTTTCCCGGTTCACTTTCAACCCAAATTGATCCGCCATGTTTTTGTATGATATCATTTACGATGTTTAAACCCATTCCGCTTCCTTTTTCACCCGATGTACCTTCTTTTGTAAATTTACTGTCAACTGAAAAAAGCTTTTTAACGTCGGCGGCTTTTATTCCAACACCGGTATCCTGAATTGAGAATTCCAAAAATCTTAACCGCTCAGAAGGTTTAACCGAAATGGATATTGTTCCGTTGGAATTTGTAAACTTAATCGCATTTGAAATTAAATTATTAAAAACCTGGGAGATTAAATTCTCATCAACAAAAATTTGAATTTCCTTTGATACGGTTGACCTTAACGTTATTTTTTTTCTTAATGCAGCGCCAGCCAATGAATTAATAGAATTTTCAATAATTGAATAAACATAAGTTTTCTCGGGTTCAAATTGAATTCGACCCGACTGCAATCTATTCCAATCCAGTAATGAATTTACAAGCGACAGCATCGAGTTAGAAGATTCCCGAATAAAATTAATATATTCTTTACGTTCTTTATCTGTTAATGAATCATCGTTCAGTAAAAGTTCGGTAAATCCTAAAATAGAGCTGAATGGTGTACGTAAATCATGTGAAACAATTGATAAAAATCTATCCTTTGTTTCATTCAGCTTTATAAGATTTTCCTTAGACTTCTTTAAATCTTCTTCTACTTTTTTCCGAATGCTTATATCACTGACAATTCCATACAATTTTTTAACTACTCCAGAATCATCGCGGATGAGATTTATTTTATTTCTTACCCAAACAATATTCCCATACTTATTAATAATTCTAAATTCAATTTCTGTTGAATTTTTAATACGGCTTTTCAGAATATCTTTTATTTTTTGCTTAACGAAATGAAGGTCATCCGGGTGAATAATTTTGAAAAACATCCTTTGATCTCTAATCAGATCAGATTGTGAATAACCGGTAATTTTCTGAACGCTGGCGGTATAAAAAATTGGTCTAAGCTTATCTTTAATTTTGGCATAGGTGAAAAAGAAATCATCTATGTTCTCAACTAAACTTCTGTACTTTTCTTCAGATTCACGAAGAGCTTGCTGGGATCTTTTCCTTTCCGAAATATCACGAGTTAAGTAAACGAGATAATTTTCCCCATCTAATTCAAATTCCGATACGGAAGTTGAGAAAAACATATTTGTTCCATCTTCACGTTTACCAAGAAATTCAAATCTATCGGGGGCATCCATTTTTCTTCGGATAAGATGAAGATACTCGGAAATTCTTTTTACATCTTCATCGGCAACCATTTCTACGAAAGACTTTCCTATCAAATCTTCCTTTCTATTGTAGCCGAAAATTTTCGCGAATGAATCATTTACAAGAATAATCTTGTTGTCTTTTTCGATCGCTATTCCATCATTTGCAGATTTTACGATTGATGATAGAATTTTGAATTCATTACTAATTTCCTTGACTGAAGTGACATCTTGGAAATGACCGATGTAAATTTCCTTGCCGCTTGAATCTATAATCTTCTGTAAAAATCCCGAAAGGAAAATTTTTCTTTTGTTCTTTAATAAGAATGGGATTTCTAATTGCTTATGAGTTTCGGATACCGGAAATAAATTTTCTAATGAAATATGCAAGAAAAATTCCGGATCAATCAGTTCTTCTAATTGTTTTTGAGTTATTTCTTCTTCTTTAATTTCAATGAGATCGAGAAATGCTTTGTTAGCATAAATCAAATTGCCGTTTAGGTCGACGTTGAAAATTATATTTCCCGAATGTTGGATGATATCGCTAAACCTTTTCTCAGCAATTTTTATTTTGTTTTCAAGCTGTATTTTTTCTGCGATGCTTTGACATGAGATAACAATGTATGGCTCTTCATTTTCAACCAAATTAAATGATGCGCTTAATGTTTCTTCTTTTCCAGATAGATTGATAATCTTAAAAATACTTTCGGTTTGTTTTGATTCTGCCAATAGCTTTTTGATGTCCTCGAAATAGTTTGGCTCAGTAATTCCAATCAAACGAACAAAAAATTTATCTTTCGCTTGAGTTTCCGAATAACCGAAAAGATCTTGTGAAGCTTTATTCCAGTAGATAATCTTTCCTTTCATATCTACTGCGAAAATTGGCATTATAGTGTTTTCGAGATAAGTCTTAGTTTTAAATATTTCTTGAATTTTAAGTTCGAGAGCTTTTTGTGCTTTAATGAAATTACGGATATCATTAAAACGGAAAAACAATAATTTTATTTTCTTATCATCATCTAAGATAGGTTCAATTTCACATTCGTAGTCGTAAGGACGATTATTAATGAACAATATTAAATTGAATTTTTGTAAGCTTGGGTTTTCTCTTACTAAACTGATCTTGTTTTTTATTAAGATGTTAGCTTCCTGGGAGAATAGGTTGTTGATATTGTTTTGTTCGAAAGGAGAGATTCTCGATAAGAATTTCTTCGATTTCTTCCCGAAAGAAAATTTAATATTGCCTTCTTCGTCAGTGATTAATAAAAGATCTAAAGAAGAATTTAATATCTCTTTCCATTGAGGTTCAATATTTTTTAATGAATCATCTTCCTCTTTACTAATTTTAATATCTTGCAATAGTAAAATCCCACCGTCGAATTTGTCCTCCTTAAAAAGAGGAATGGCTTTAACGAGAATAATAATTTTTCGTAAGCTGAAAGTTTTTAATCCTTCAATCTCCTTTTCAAATGAATATCCTTCACGAAGCTTTTGAAAATATTCTACAAGAGGGTTGTCGCAGAACAAATTTTCTTCGAAAATATTTATTGTGGTCGATGGATTAATTTCTATTTTATGGTATACACAAAATTCGAGGAAATTGTTATTCAAATAAGTTATCCTGCCTTCGGAATTAAATGTTAAAATTCCCAAAGGAACAGATTCAATTAGTCTTAAGAAAAAACCATTGGAATTTTCCTGTAACATATAGTGTTTTGAATTCATCATTTGTTTATTTTGAATAGTGACCCTCTAAGGTATTATAATCTAATCAATAATAATGCTACAATACTATTTGAGATAACGAATTAGATTAAAAAAGAAAGAAAAGTCAAATTCTTTCGATAGCAACATACAACCTAATGTAAAACAATCACTTACAAGCCATGTAAATTTTAGGATTTTAGTCTAATTTGAGACTATAAGCTTTACGCAACTTTCCTTTACTAAAAAACCTGAAAAGTATTGTCTCATTGTGATGAATTATTTTAATAATAATTCATCATTCATTTCACTGAAATTAATGAATCATATTTTGGATATAATTAAAAATTTTCATTGGAAAAAGTATTTGAAAATAATAGATATTTTAAAAGATAATTATTACACAAATCTTCCTTTCGATATTCAGCTCACTCAAAAATTTTAAACTCAACACATTTACTTTGATGTACATAGAGCATAATACAATTCGACAATAAATTTATTAAATTTAATCAACCAATAATCATCAATTTGAATTTTGATTAAGAGAATATTTCAAAAAATTGGCGCTGCCACTTTAAGCTTTTTTGAGGAAATTGGACAGGTGTCAAAACTTTTTTGGGGAATTGTGAAAAGTTTTACCTGGATACCTAAGAGCAGGCGATTAATTCTTTATCAAATGGAACATATTGGAGTAAACTCACTTCCACTTGTTATTATCATTGCTGTTTTTACCGGAGCAGTTGCAGCCTGGCAAGCGGCTTATCAATTAAAGGGGATAGCACCCCTATCATTTTTAGGAGCTGCAACAAGCAGAGCGATTATAACTGAACTTGGTCCCGTTCTTACTGGAATTGTAATTGCCGGAAGAGTAGGTGCTTCTATTGCTGCTGAGCTTGGTACAATGAAAGTCACGGAACAAATAGATGCACTTGAAACCATGGCAATAAATCCGGTTCGCTATCTGGCAATGCCAAGATTTCTCGCTTCAATTCTAATGATGCCTCTTCTTGTTATTTTTGCAAATTTTATTGCTGTATTTGGTGCATACATAGTTTCAAATTATTTTCTTGGGATTTCCTTTGCAGTATTTTTTAAATCGGTTAGAAGATTTTTTGAGATATCCGATCTTTTTTCTGGTTTGCTCAAGACAATATTTTTTGGTGGAGTGACAGCTCTTCTTGGATGCCATATTGGCTTCAGAACTGAAGGTGGTGCAGAAGGTGTTGGACTTTCTACAATTAGATCATTCGTTCTTTCGGCTGCACTAATCTTAATTTTGGATTATGTTCTTTGGATGCTTTTATTCTAATATTCACAGTAATTTTTTTTCTTGTAGGATGCATACACTGAATTTTGAGTTGTTTTCATGTCTCATTTTTGGAATGTCAATAATAAGTAATTGTTAGAAGAGTATCTTTCGTTAAGTAACCACTTCTATTGGTTTAATAAGAATTACAGGAAGTCATTATTTAACTGTTTCTAATAATCTATTAAAAAGTAATTGCTTAAATAAAAAAAATATATTATATTTGATCAGCGATTCATTAAGTTCTACCCCCCCTTAATGAGTCTTCCCCATGCCCGGTAGCCCTCCACCGGGCACTTTTATTTTAAATTTTCAATAATTTTCTGTAAATATCGGTTGTTATTAATTACAAAAAATCTGATAGAGGTCTAAAATGGAAAAAATAGCATATCAATTAAAAGAAAGCAAAGAGAAGGTAAATCTTCCAGTAAATTTAGGTTTTGGCCAAATATTTACAGATCATATTTTTGAAATGGATTATAATAGTGATCAGGGCTGGTATGATCCCAGAATAAAACCTCTCGAACAATTATCCCTTCATCCTGCAACTATGTTTATTCATTATGGGCAAACTGTTTTTGAGGGTCTTAAAGCTTTTAAAACTAAAGATGAAAATGTAGTTATATTCAGACCTGATAGACATCTTCAAAGACTTAATAATTCGTCCAGGAAATTATGTATTCCTGAAATTGATATTAATTTTGTTCTCTCAGCTTTGAAAGAACTAGTTTGGATTGATAGAGAATGGATTCCCACAAAGAAAGGTGAATCATTATATATTCGACCATTTATTTACGGTTCAGATCCATTCTTGGGAGTCAAACCGTCATCAAGTTATAAATTAATTATTTTATTATCTCCGGTGGGAGCTTACTATCCAGAAGGTTTTAAACCTGTAAAAATATTAGCAACTAGTGAATTTGTTCGAGCCGTAAGAAAAGGAATTGGGGAATGTAAAACTCCGGGTAATTATGCCGCTAGCTTATTTGCAACTGAATATGCAAGGCGTCAAGGATTTACTCAAGTGCTTTGGATGGATGGTGTAGAGCAAAAATATATTGAAGAAGTCGGAACTATGAATATTTTTATCCAGTTCAAAAATGAAGTTGCTACTCCCAAGTTGACCGGAGGCATCTTACCGGGAATTACACGCGAATCAGTGCTTCAAATTCTGAAGGATTGGGAAATAAAAGTAACTGAAAGATTAATTCCTATGGAAGAAGTGATATCTGAATATAAAAAGGGAAATGTTCTTAGTGTGTTTGGCACCGGAACTGCTGCAATTATTTCTGAAGTTGAATTTCTAAAATATAAAGATGTGGAGATGAAATTTGACAGAAATCAATCAAGTAATCTTGCACTTAACCTTTTTGATAAATTGACTTCAATTCACTATGGTCTTTCCGAAGATAAGTATAATTGGCTTACGCATGTTACAAAAAAAGAAGTTGAAGTTGCATGAGGGTTCTTAAAGCTTTAGTTCTAATTTTTGTTTTTAGCTGCGGCGTTTTATTCTCACAAAATACACAAAGACCTAAGAACATTATTATCCTAATTGGAGATGGAATGGGCGCTAATTATGTTAGCGCCGCTGTCTTAAACTTTCCAAACAATCCTTTTAGGAAATTCACTTCGGTTGGATTTTCGATTACCTGTGCTGCTGATAAGTTAATTACCGATTCTGGAGCAGCGGCAACCGCCATTGCTACAGGGTATCCCACAAATTACCGCGTCGTTGGCGTTGATACACTTGGGAATCGGCTCACCTCGATTTTTGAGATTGCAGAAAGATTAAATTTATCTACTGGTATAGTTGTAACTTGTTCAATTACAGATGCGACACCTGCCTCATTTGTTGCTCACGTGATTAGCAGAAAAGAAGAAACTGCGATTGCAAACCAATTTCTTGAAAATGATATTGATGTGGTGATTGGTGGCGGGGCAAAATATTTTCATGAAGCTGAAGCATCAAGTTCAATCGTAAATGGTTTTGATATATTGTTAAGCCATGGTTACGATATTTATAGAAATGCTGATGAACTTCTCACCAGTCAACCTAATAATAAATTTTATGCACTTCTGGAAGAAGAACACTTAAAAAGGACTAAAGATAGAAATTATTCATTGGCTGATCTTACCAACAAAGCATTGCCTGTTCTATCACAAAATGAAAATGGTTTTATCTTGATGATTGAAGGATCTCAGATAGACTGGGGTGGTCATGAAAATAATCAAGATTATATAATGTCAGAATTGAAAGATTTCTGCGGCGCAATTGATGTTGCATTAGATTTTGCGGAACAAAATGGTAATACTTTAGTTGTTGTTACTGCCGATCATGAAACGGGGGGCATGTCAATAAATGATGGTAAACCTGACGGTTCTAATATAACTTTGAAATTCACCACGACTGGGCATTCAGCAGAAATGGTTGGTGTGTTTGCTAAAGGTCCTGGAGAGGAATTATTCAGAGGCGTTTATGACAATTATATGATAGGCAGAAATTTATTTCGGCTTTTGAATCCCGAATTTCAATTCTAAAAAGTTAATCTTCACTTCATTTTTTTTACCTTTCCTAAAAAAATATCTTGACAAGTGGACTTATGTTCACTATATTTCCAGTGAACAATTGAGCACTTATATGAAAAACACACTTACAGATCGTCAAAGGGACATTTTAAGTTTCATCGAACAATTCCGCAGCGAGAATGGTTATCCACCAACTCTCAGAGAAATAGGCAGGAAGTTCGGAATATCGTCCACTTTTGGCGTTAAACGGCATTTAGATGCACTGGTTAAAAAAGGATACATTACTGTGGAGAGTAATGCAAGCCGCGGCATTTCTTTTCTGATGAGTGAATTTAATAATACAAATGAAAAAATCATCGTTTCGGAGAATATTTTCCCAAAAATTCCAATTGTAGGCCGTGTAGCTGCTGGAACTCCAATTCTTGCTATCGAAAATATTGAAGGCAGCTTGGTAGTTGATCCTTCATTTTTAAAAAAATCTGAAGAATATTTTGCTTTAAAAGTTAGAGGTGACAGCATGATTGAAGCCGGTATCTTCGATGGAGATTTTGTCGTTGTATCATCAAGAAAAGAAGTGCTTAACGGTGAAATTATAGTTGCAATGGTTGGCGATGAGGTTACAGTGAAGTCCTATGAAAATAAATCAAATAAAATAAGCTTGATTCCCCAGAACAAAAATTATTCTCCAATTCATATAGATGGTGAGTCTAATTTTTCCATTCTCGGAAAAGTTTCAGGTGTAATTAGATTATTAAATTGAAAGAAAAAATTATGAAGACACAAATATTTTCAGAAGCAATAAGCAAAAGAAATCAAATTAAATTTTTATACGGGTTTGATGAGGTTGTTCTTGATCCTTATTACATAACTAAAGACAAACTTGGTAAAAAAAGTTATCTATGGCAGAGTCACTAATTCATGTGAAATTAAAAAATTTGAGTACGGTTTAATTGCAAATATTAAAGTCTTCAGCAATAAAAGATTTTCCCCACGAATTCAAATGATGTCCTGAATTAATAAAACGAATGAGGTATAAGATGACAGAATTATTAAAACGAAAGAGTGTTGATTTTTTGGTAGAGCAATTTTGGAGGAAGGGCTATCTTACTTTAAGCAGAAAGTTCGGGACCTATCTTCCTGAACCAACATCTGTTGGTGGTTTTGAAGTGGATATTGTTGCCCGACAAAAAAATAATTATGCTATTGGACTAACTCTTAATGATGAGGATATGAAGGATCACAATTCCTTACTAAATAAGCTTAAGTATTTGGCAACAAGACAAACACGTAAAGGGAACATGCCTGTAATGCTTTTTGTTGGAGTGAAGAAAGAAAACTTTACTGAAGTTAAAATGATAATTGATCAGCTTGAAGAAAATATCCGAAAAAATATAAAGTTATTTCAAATCACTGAGCGTCAGACCATAACTAAAAGGAGAACTATAGAACGAACACAGCCTCTTTTTTCTTAAGTATAGTTAATTTTCTGGGGTAAAATTAATTATTTAATGCTGCATACAGCTTTTTCCCTTTCATTATAAAATCTGCATTTATTATCTTTAACATTGCAATCTATTAACTTGTGAACATTTGTACTTGATTGTCAGTCTTAAGATCGTTATAGAATCTTACGACTTTTATTTTTTATAAAAGGAGAATAATTGACAGGCTCTCGCAGCTCGTCAGATGAGCGCACTCAGACTGAACTAAAAAAATCCGGTAAGATTCCTGCTCACATTGCAATCATTATGGATGGAAACGGAAGATGGGCAAAAAAAAGAGGGTTGCCGCGCGCTGCCGGTCATTCGCGTGGTATTGAATCGGTTAGGGACATTGTTAAAGCCTGTTCTCAAATAGGCGTACATTATCTTACGTTGTACACATTTTCAACCGAAAATTGGAGACGACCAAAGGATGAGGTCTCGATGCTAATGCGACTTCTCCTAAAAAGCTTAAGAGATGAAACTGATGAACTTAACCAGAATGATATTAAAATTACGATGATTGGTGATCTTGAATCATTACCGAAAGAAGTTCAAAAAGAACTTAGAGATGCATGTGAAAAAACTAAAGACAATAAAAAAATGGTGCTCAACTTAGCTTTAAGTTATAGCGGTAGAGTTGAAATATTAATGGCAATAAAAAATATAGTTAATTCTGTAGAGCATAGAAACATTAGACCGGAAGACATAGATGAATCCGTTTTCTCAGATCATCTTATGACTAAACATATGCCGGATCCCGATTTGGTTATACGAACAAGCGGAGAATTTAGAGTCAGTAATTTTTTACTTTGGCAAATTGCGTACTCGGAATTTTACATATCTGAAGTGCTTTGGCCTGACTTCCGCAGGAATGATTTGTATGATGCAATTAGAAATTTTCAGAAAAGAGAGAGAAGATTCGGAAAAGTTAGTGAACAAATTAAGGAAAAGGTTTAACCTGATGCACATATCCCTTCTAATGAGATATATAAAAATTTATTTAATTCCATTGATTTTAATTTTTTCGTCTCCTTCATTATCACAGACGGTTACCAAGAGTTATAAAATACTTGGAATTTCTGTTGTTGGAAATAAGTCTGCAGATGCGGCAATTATTATTGCAAACAGCGGATTAAAGATTGGCGATGAAATTCAAATTCCCGGTGACAAAACTTTAAATGCAATAAAACAGTTATGGTCATTGAATATTTTTTCCGACGTTCAGATTATTAATGACAAACAGATTGCTGATGGAATTTTTCTGATAATAAAGGTTGATGAATATCCGAGACTTGAGAAAATCGTTTTCGAAGGAAATGATGAGATTGATACTGATGAGTTAGAGAAGAAAGTTAATTTTATTCGAGGTCAAATATTAAAACCACAAGAAATTGCTAAACTTCAACAGAGAATAATTCAATCGTACGAAGAAGAGGGTTATCTCAACGCTGCCATAAATTTTAAGTACTACGAATACTATACTGCCGATACTTTGGAGAGCGAAATAATTGTTACCTGGAGAAACAATAAAGATTTGGCTGATGAATATAATGTTGAATATTCTAAATCCGATCAAAGCTACTCAAACCTGATTGACAAGATTAAAAGCAGAGTCCTTGTAAAATTTGATATTCAGGAAAATGATCAGGTTGTTGTTAGAGAGATTAGATTTTTTGGTAACCAAGCTTTTGATGAAAGCGATCTTCGAGGAGAATTTGACGAAACAAAAGAAGCTAAGTGGTGGAAATTTTGGAGTTCCGCTAAGTTTGATAGAAAAAAATATGACGAAGATAAAGACTTAATTCTCAAATTTTACAAGCGTAACGGTTATCGCGACGCTGAAATTTTATCCGATTCGTTAATTTATTTCAATGATAAAAAAGATTTAAAAATCCAGGTATATGTTGATGAAGGACCGCAATATAGAATTCGAAATATTGAATGGGTGGGAAATACAATTTATCCTGATGAGGCGCTTTTGGAA
>Ga0209519_10000287_pt1 | contig 21110 bp, 45 predicted proteins | sample Rifsed13ft1_FD_184005 | JGI IMG/M metagenome (GOLD analysis project Ga0209519, IMG submission 184005) | Soil microbial communities from Rifle, Colorado, USA - sediment 13ft 1 (version 2) | ecosystem: Environmental > Terrestrial > Deep subsurface > Rock core/Sediment | place: Rifle, Colorado...
CCTGCGTTTACGTACACCAGGCGTACGCCAGGTGTACGTAAACGCAGGGGAAACGTGGGCGCGCCGTCCCCGCGATCGAAACCATGCGTACGTGAGCCTACGTCGGGCTACGTAAGGCCCCGCTGCGCCCGGGTCTTGCCCTTGCCGCCCCGGGCACGCCGGGGGCGCTCCGAAGCGCCGTCCCGGAGCGTAATCGCGTCCGGTTCCCGGGCCGCGAGGGAGGCAGCCGTCCGGCCCGAGTCCGGGATCCAGTCGCGGACCGTGGACACCTGGGTCCCGACCTTGCGGTGCACGACGCCGGGCAGGCCGGCCTGGCACGCACCGCAGAGCGGCCCGCCCTCGTGGCAGTCGCACAGGCAGCGCCGCACGTCACAGGGCCTGCCGCAGCCCCAAAACCCGCAGCCGTCCGCACAGCCGCACGGGTCGGGCAGGGTCACGGCAGCCCCGCTCGCCCAGATCCCGGATTCCGCCGCTTTGCGGGGGGCGATCGGGACGTCGTAGCCGGCCTTGCTGCGGTACACCCGCCAGCCTGGGGTGGCCACGGCGCTACGGTCCTGTTGGCGCCGGAGCGCCTTGCGGACCGCGTTTCGCTCGCACAGGTAGGCCGCCCACGTGGCGGAGTGGGACTTCCCGCAGTGGGCGCATTCCCGGAGGGCAAGGGCGCGGTTGTGCTCCGCGGACTCGAGCTCGCCACGGCGTCCGACAAGGGCGCGGGACACGTACCCGTCCGGGAGCGAGATGTCCCCTTCCCGCATGTCGACCGGGCCCGCGGGGCGCACGACGGTACGCCGCTCGTCCGGGGTGAGCGCGTGCGCCGCCCGGAATCCAGCGCCCCGGGAAGCGCCTTCACGCGCTAGCTGGAGCGTCAGGACCCGGTGCTTGTCGCGCTCCCAGTTGTCCGGGGCGCCACAAGGGCCGAGGCAAATGGCGCAGTGCGCCGGGTAGAGTGTCGAGTCCACTGGAAGGGTCGCGTTATTGCCCGGGTGCGACCCGATGGCCCGTACTGCGGGAGGATGCCTAGGCGTGGACGGCCGGGGCCTCGCTGCCGGCCCCCTCGGTCGGGGCGCTCTTGCCCTTGCCCTTGCCGTTGCGCTTCGGCGCCACGGCGTCCGGCGACGCCGTGGCGGCCGCCTGGAACGCGGCGCTGGCGAGCTTGCGCCGGGCCTGCAGGGTGCCCTGCAGCTCGGGCATGTTGCTGTCGAGCACGTAGCCCAGGTAGGCCCGGTCGCGCTCGAACGCCTGGCGAGCCTTGTCGGCGGGGGTGAGAACCTTCGTGTCGGTGTCGGCCATGTGTCTTCTCTCTCCGGTGTGTGGGCCCGCTTCCTGCCGTGCGCACCATGCGCCGTGCGTGGTTGCGATTCCCAGGAATTCCGTCATGCGCGTATCCCGCCGCATGACGCGCTTCCCGCGCGCCGCAACCGTTCCCTGCCGAGCTCCCCGCGCAAGCGCAGGGGAGGGGCCCGGGGCCTACCGCGCCGCCCCGGGCCCGTGGTTCCGTCCTAGAGCACCCGCCCCGACGTCGCGAGCCCCACCGCTTCCGCCTTCGCCTCGCCGTCCGCCGCTCGGTCCCACGCCGTGCGCCACAGGGAGCGCGCCGTGCCCGCCGCGCGCTCACGCCCCTCGTCCCGCAGCCGCCGCGCGATCCGTTGCCAGGTGTCCGCGAGCCTCCACAGTCCGTGCATGCCGTGTCTCCTAGCCCCGCCGGGGGGCCGTTGGTTTGCGTCGCGAAAGATTCACCTTGCCAAGAGCGTGCCAGCCGGGAAAAGCCCAATGAATTCGAGCCCTTAGCGCCCTGTAGGTCCTTTGCCCACATCCGCGCACATCTGCCTACAGCCAATGATTTCAAGGGGTTACGTCGCGGACCGCGGGGTTTTTCCCATGGAACGTCGCCGTTACAGTCGGGGAAAGCCGAAGGATTCCGAAGGGTTAACCACCGTGGGAAAAAACCCGCAGTGAACCTGGTATGGGTCTTGCTCAATCGAGCGAAACCTGAATCGTTTCGCAGGGTTAGCCGTCGTGGGAAAACCCCCGCAGCGAACTTGGTACGCGCCTTGCAGTATTAAGAACGCGCGTAGGGGGGGACCGAGCTCACCCCGGGGTACGCCCGCGCACGTACGCGATCCTCAGACGCGTTCACGCCGCACGGGTGCACGCGATCCGGATCCCGCACCCGCCCGCCCGCGTGATCCGGATCGCGTGCACGCACACGCGCCCGCGCCCACGCAGCCGCGAAGATCGGATCGCCCGCACGTGCGCCCGCCCGCGCAGGGATCGGATCGTGCGAGCGCGACCCGATCCCTGCGCCCGCGCCCGCGCCTGCGCGATCCGATCCCCGCGCCTGCGCGGGGGCGCGCGTAGCGCGTGCACGCCTGCGCCCACGTCCGCCCCGCCTGGTCGAGTGCCCGCGCATGTAAGCGTTACGTTGCTAAGTGTGCGAATCGATTAGCTTTTTTCCGTACCCCTCTCGGGAAATGGTGGACTATCCCCACAAACGATCTCCACCTCGCGCATATGAAACACTTTCGAAAAAAATTTCAGCCACATACGAGCTTCTAGACAAAAACAGGAAAATAAGTTTGACAAAGTGGAGAGTCAATCTTAGGTTCCAGTTCGGGAGCGGTAGAAAACTCGATGATTGTTTTGCTCGTCGTCGTGGACTGGGCCCTCGGTGGCCTGGCTGCGTGGCTGATCTTCTTCGGCGGCCTATCGTCCGAGGACTTCAGGTTTCTTCAGCTGCCCGTACCGGTCGCCGCAGCCGGCCTGCTGTTCACCTGGCCCTACTGGCTCCTGCGCGAATTGCTCCAGTGGATCTGGCCGCACGTGTTCCTGCCCTCCATCAAGAAGGACCTCGTCCAGGTGGCTGGCTTCAAGAGGAAGCTGAAGCTGCTCGACGAGACAGCCGCGGCGATGCACGCGGCTGTCTCTGTCAAGGCTCGTCGAGCCTCCGTGACGGTCACCGTGTCCGACAACCTGCGCGAGCGTCTGGTGCGGGATCAGAAGAACCTGGTCAAGCTGATTCACCGCGGTGTACGAAGAAGGTTGGAGAGGAAGGGAAAGCAGCAATGAATCAACCCATCACGGACAAGCAAGTAGAGCAGGCGATCGCTTCGGGCAACGCTGAACAGATCCGGTCCCTGCGAACGGCCCTGATCGATCGGAAGAAGCAGATCGAGGTGCAGCTGGCGGACGACAAGCTGGCGATGCAGGAGCAACGCGCGAGCCTCCTGCGCTCCGGCCTGTCCTCGCGCGAGGCACAAGTACGGGCGACAGGGGACGGAGACCAGGACTGGCGAGCTCGCGCCGTGGCGGCGGGGGCCCACACCGATCGGCAGCTCGCCCGGCTGCGTGCGGCCCTCGTGCAGTCCGACGAGAGGACGGTCTCTGCCGTCGTGCTGCGCGGCGACCCTGAGCAGATCGCGGAGCAGCTCGAGGCCCGTATCCCTCTCAACGGAGCCTTCGCTGTCATGCCGTACCTGGAGACCGTGATCCTAGTCGTCCGGGGGTAGGGAAGGGATCCATGGCACGCGCGAGGAAGACCCAGCTGCTCGTGGAACGCGCGGGGAAGCGCATCTTCAATACGTGGTGAGCTCATCGAGGCCCGCGTGATGGAGGGTGTCACGGTGAAGCGTGTGAAGGTGGAGGCCAGCTGATGAGCACCGAGATGGATCGCCTCGTCGCCCTGCACAACGTCGCCGTCCTGCGCTCGGCGCGCGAGCGCCTACAGGCCATTGTCAACACGGAGCGGCCTCGGACTGGGGAAGAACTAAACTCGCTGCAGGCAAAGGCTGGGCGCGTGATGGTAGAAGTCGAGCGGGCCCTGGCGGAGACAGAGCCGGGCGCCGATCGTGCAGGACAGCAGGAGAAACCGGTCGGGCAGGACCTTTCCTCAAACACAGGGGACGAAGTGGGGACGGAGGGCCCGCCGCTTCCGTTCTTCGAGTCAGCACTCGATGATGCGTTGGAGGCCTACCGGCGAATGGCACTGGAGTTTGGGCCTGACTACGACGTCCTCCTATCGACGGACGGCTCCGCCTTCCTGCTCGAGGTGGCCTGGGAGGCCGGCGGCGCGTCGCGATTCGCGACCTGGCGCCGCGATTCGCGACCTGGCGCCGCGACCACCCCGACTGGCAGCTTGCCGCAGGGTCAGGTTGGCTGTTCCGCAGCTTCCCGTACGAGGAGAGCTCTTCGGAGGAGAAGAAGCCATGATGCGCTTTTCTGCCGCTGCCGCTGCTGCACACGTCCCAGTGAATGTCTGGGACGGCCCCGGGATCGACTTCGATGACCGGACCCTTCAACAGGTCATGAGCCTCGCCCGCTTGCCGTTCGTCCGCGGTCAGGTCGCCCTCATGCCCGACGGCCGCGTCGGCGTCGGCTCGACCGTCGGGAGCGTGTTCGCGACGAAGGGCGCGATCGTGCCGGCGGCGGTGGGTGTGGACATCGGGTGCGGGATGATGGCCGTCCGACTCACGCTCACGGCCTCCGACCTCCCGGACAACCTCCACCACATCCGCGAGTCGATCGAGCAGGCTGTGCCGCACGGGCGGACGGACAATGGCGGTCCCAACGATCGCGGGGCTTGGGGCGAGCTGCCATCCAGAGTCTTCGCGGCTTGGGCCCGCCTGGGACCAACCATGGAATGGGCGCTCGCCACCCGCCCCGCGTTGCTGATGCCCTCTACATCCTCTCGGGCACCGCGCCAGCTCGGCACCCTCGGGACCGGGAATCACTTCATCGAGCTCTGCCTCGACGAGGAACAGTGGGTCTGGGTGATGCTGCACTCGGGCTCGAGGGGCATCGGGAATCGCATCGGGACCTACTTCATCGAGCTCGCCAAGCGGGCGATGGAGCGCTGGTTCGTTCACCTGCCTGACGGCGAGGCCCACATGGCTTACACCTTTCTCGATATCCTAGCAGCACAGGACGAAGGTGTACGGAGAGCACAGAGGAGACACGATGGCGACGACAGCTGAGCTACTGGCACAGGCGAACGCGACCCTCGATGCCCTACGGCCGAGCGGACGTCTGGCCGAGGCGCAGGCGATTCGGTTTCATCTGTACGCGCTCGGCATCCGCGCCGACCCGAGGTCGCGCGCCTGGGTCCTAGTCGCCCGGCGGTACCGGGGGCACCGTCTGACCTGGCGCGAACGCCACGAGCTGAAGCAATTCGTCGTGGCGGCCCGGGGCCCGCAGTGGTCCAAGAAAGCCACGCGGCGTGTCGGTCCCCGGGGGCTGAAGCGGTTCTGGCACGGCGGCCAGCTCATCACGTCTCGAGTGCTGTCCGAGGACGAACAATGACCAGACGCGGGAGGATCTACGTCATGAACCGGGTCGCCGACGGGTCCTTGAAGAGGACCGCCGAGGGCGCCACCATCCAGCCATGCGCCTGGTGCGGGGTAGACCTCTGGCTCGAGCTGCGGAGCGAGGACCTCGCGCAAGAAGAGCCCCCAGCGGTGGTCGTCTGCCTGCACTGCGCCGCGGCGGGGACTCCGTAGATGAGCAACCGACCGAACCGCCGACGCGGAGAAGGACGCCGGAGCGAGCACGGTTCGCACTGGGAGAACCTGAACCGGGTGGGCCGGAACACGAGTCGTGCCCGGCGATCCTGGAAGCGTGTCAAGGCGCGGGCCGAGCGGCGGACGGGACAGGAGTCCCCCAAGGTTCGGTACCGCGTCGAGAGTCGTGCCGGGAAGCCCTCGATGGGGCGGACAGGAAAGAAGTGAGCCTCCGTTCCAACGTCTTCCTTCCCTTGTGTTTGGAGAACCGCCTATGGACAAGCTGAGCGAGAAGTTGAACGTCCCGCGCACTGTCGCATTCGTCGTCGTGCACGTAGTCGTCGTGCTGGCGGTATTCGTGCAGATCGCGTGGAGCGTGAACGCGTCCTGGAACACGGAGGCCACATGGATCGCGCGGGCCGCGATGTGGATCAGCCTCATCGCCTGCCTCGCCTTCTGGCGCCTGTTCATCCGTCCTCTCGAAGCTCCGCCCATGAAGTTCGAGAAGCTCGTCGTAGGCAATGGTGTCTACCGTACTATGGATGTCTGTCGGTCGTGCGGTCGACTGCCGCCGGCGACGACGCCGGTTTACTACGGGGAGATGGGAGACGTTCTATATGCGAAGGAGCCGGACGGCGTGCGGTCGTCTGAGGAGCTGGCACAGGCTCTTCGCGACGAGATAGCGTGGAACAGGCGGGATGCGATCGAGAAGAACGCCCAGGCGGAGGTCGAGAAAGCTCTCGGTCGGCCTCCGTCCCCCGGGGACAAGCTGTACAAGGTCTGAGGAGCGTGGGTCGATGAGGACGTTTGAGGATTGTCGTAAGCGTCGCGGAGAGCCTGTACTTGTAGAGGTGTGTGGTCGGTCCGTGCCCGGTACGATCGAGTGGGGAGACGAGTACAGGGGCTATTCCGTGGCAACGGAGCCGGGCGGAGCCCGATTCGTTGTGGCAGCTGGACTCGTGCGTCCGGATCCTGGGGGGCTTCGACCCTTGTGGGAGAAGCGTTTCGGTCGGAGAGAATGAGCCATGAGTGACGACTCTGTTTGGTCCTGTGAGAAGTGTGGGGTCGACCCGAAAAGTGCGTTCGGCATGCACGACTACTGCGTGCATTGCTCGAAGAATCTCTGCCCGGATTGCCTGAAACTCCCTTATCGTCAGCGGAAGGACGGGGGGAGTCACGAGGTGGAGGAGCAATGACCTGTACCCTGCACTACCGTCGGGGGGAACTCGCGACGCTCCGCCGAGTACGCCGGTGGCTTCTGAAGTGTTGGGAGGGCAACGTCGACTTCCAGGTACAGTTCCCGCGAGCCTCACGCTACCAGCGGCTCACCGCGAAGTACGCGGCGCTGACGCAGGAATCGCACGTGCGCGGACTCGACAAGATGATCGCCGAGAAGAAGGCTCAGATCGCGCGCATTCTGCGACGAAGAGGGAGGAACGAGTCGTGAACGACGATACGAAGGGACGCCTGGAACGGATCAAGGCGCTGGTCGAGAAGGCGACGCCGGGGCCCTGGTTCGTCCCGCGCGGACAACCGCGGCACCTCAACCAAGTGGGGCCAAGAACGCTTCTTGTGAACAGTGCCACGGCCGGCTTCGCCAGTTCGGCCGACTTCAAGTTCGTCGCCGCTGCTCGTGAGGCTGTGCCCTGGCTTGTGAGCGAGGTGGAACGTCTTCAACAGTTCGAGCCGCCTTCGATCGACAAGGACGCCCCGTTGCCCGACCTCAACTGCCTGCTCTGCAACCGGTGGCGCTGCAACCGCACGGTCGTACAGGCGTATCCCGGATACCGGGTCGAGTACGGCGCGCACGCTCGTTGTATCGAGGAGCTGAGAAACTCGCAGCTGTTGTGGCGTGAGGAACGTCGAGATAGGAACACGTAGACAAACGTGGGGGAAAGGAAAGACGATCGTGAATACCTGGCCGCGTTGCAAGCGTTGTCACAAGAGCACAGGCTGCGTGCACAATCGGAAGCCGATCAAGTCCGTGACGAAGGCGCACAAGCCGTCCAGTATCGCTCCGCCTCGGGAGGAGAGACCTCCTACATCCTTCGCCCCGATCACGGTCAAGGTCCCCTGGGTGCCGATCGAGGTAGCCGTACCGCTCACGGTTGTCCGAACAGTGGAGGCCGCGGCGTGAGTCTCCACGGCAACAATCGCTGTCCGGCATGCGGTGTGTGGTGCTTCTCCGCTCGAGGCCTGTCTCGGCACTGGAACGCGAAGACGCGCATGCTCGCGTGGGACGACGATCGCGACTGGAGCTTCGGACAGCACTGGCAGTGGTGGCTCGCTGCCGAGGGTCTCGCGCGGTTTCTGAGGACGTGTGCAAAGAAGACTGGGCGATAGGACCACAGGCGACGGGGCAGCGGTGTCCAAGACCACAGCCCTTGCCCGACAGAGTCGGAATGTTCCGGAACTTGTCGAGTCGCACGAGTGAGCTTGCTCGCAAGAGCGATCTCCGTGGGAGCCAGTATCAGGAGGGATGATGGCGCGGAACGGCAACAAGACTTCCCCGGCCGTCCGGGCGTCGCTGGCACGCTACGGCGTTACGACGAGGAAGTGGCACGTGGTAGCAGCACCGATGAAGGAAACGGACGCCGACGATCACAGCGCCCGCGGCTTCTGGGCAGCCTGTTCACTTCAATCGCCACTGCTCGAATCGGACGTGCGGCCCGCGGCGACGGTCCCGTCCACCGATCGGTGTCAGGCTTCCGGGTGCCGGCAGCGCTGGCCCTCGGTGAACGAGCCGCTGAGGTGGTTCCGTGTACGCTGGGTCATGGAAGTAATCATCCCCGCTCGGACGCCCGCGGAGGCGCGCGAGGACATCTCGTTCGGGGACGGAACAATGCATGACGAGCCGACCGTCCACGAGGTGGTGATCCTCGAAAATGGCGTCGTCGCGGAAGTATAGAAAACGACCGGATGCCTTCAGAACTTCTTCCCTTGTGTTTGACAACAGGAGAGAGGACTCAGAATGGAAGACGCGACCAAGTTGAAGTCGATCAAGGAATTCGTGATCCGCATCCGCAAGGATCCGGAGGAGCCGACCCGTGACGTGTGGCTCGCTGAGTGTGAAGATGGAAGTCTCGGCCTCTTCACATATGGGAATTCTCCAGCGGACGCCCTGGAGATGCTGGCGGAGGTGTTCAAGCTCGGCTTCGACGAGTGCAAGACGCCGGGGGAACCGCACTGCTGGTGTCGAAGCGCGATCATAGCGGGCGTCGAGGACATCCCCATTCCGGCGCAGCAGTGCTGTCTCTGCGAGACGAGGCGGCGTCGGGAATGAAGAAGCTGTACGCGTGTGTGGTGCGCGGCTACGCTATCGTCGATTCGGCCGAGGCGGATTTCACGATCGTGGCACACAGTTGCTCCGCGTGCGGGGAGCGCTTCCATGTGTGTCGCCGGGTCACGCAGACCTGGAAGCGGGTCGTCGCGGAGACGTCGACCTTCGAATTGGCGAGCAGGCAACTTGTCCACGTGATGTTATCCCAGTAGCGAGGAAACCGCATGAGCATCTACGTGACTAGGTCCAACAGGCTCGCCTTGAAGTGCGACCGATGCGGTGGCCGTTTCCATCCGCGGGCTGAAGCGCTGAACGTAGTGGCTCTCCGGATCCGAGCTGCACGTCAAGGCTGGCGCGCGAGTGTGTCAGAGGATCGACAGGAGACGGACTACTGCACGCGTGCTTGTGAGCGCGTGGCTGCAGAGGGTCGGAACCCGAATGTGTAGCAAGAAACTTGCGCAGGAACACAAACTGGGTCGAGACTCGGACAGGTTTCGGACAAGATGGGCGAACGCGAGAAGATTACCGGGACGGACGAGCAGCTCGAATCGACGGTCGGCCTCCCGCCGACAGTGTCGCTGCGCGCGACCTTGAACAGTCTGTACGATCCGCGTTGGTACACCCTCTGGGTACGGACCGAGAGTCTTGGCGGTACGAAGGATCTGCGCATGATTCTGACGGCAGCAAGGGATTTGGCCCTACGCGTCACGAACGGAAAGCCGAGTGACGCGACGATCATCAATGGAACCTTCGCACTTGCTTGTGATGGAGATACCTGTCTCGCGTGGATGGCTGCTGCCATTCGTCTCGTACTGCATCTGATGGGAGTGCGAGAAGTGCGCTGTCGCGACATTCACGGCTGGACGCCGTACGGGCCGAGTTTCCTCGTTGTATCCTCCCCTCCCGTATTCGATCTCGTGGAGAAGCTCCGATGAAGATCCTTAGCTACGCGACACTGTTCGTGCTCTTCGGTCTCGTGTCGGGAATTGCTGTGGGCGGCCTGCTCCTTCGGCTGTTTTTGATTCGACCCACCTGTCGCCGCTTCCTGTGGCATCGCGGTGTCTGGGAGCGTACGGAGGAGGTGGAATCTGTGCGTTATAGGGGCCCGGGTTTTACGGTGAATGCGCGACATCCGGTGGAGCAATGTGAGGTCTGTGGGCGAAAGCGCGTCGACCGTGACACGGAACTCGGTCCGGGTCCACGACCGCCGCGTCGGCCCACAGCGTGGAACTAGATCAATCACAAGGGGAGAAGACGTGTAAATGGCCAATTCCGCGGAGTACCGACGGCTGAGCTTGGTCATCTCCGGTGGTCAGACCGGGGCCGATCGTGGCGGTCTCGAGGCTGCGATCGTCCTCGGCATCCCACACGGTGGGTGGTGTCCAGCCGGTCGCCGCGCTGAGGACGGTCGCATTCCGGATCGGTACCGTCTGATCGAACACAGCTCGTCGAGCTACCGGCCGCGTACCAAGAGCAACATCGCGTCAGCCGACGCAACGATTGTATTCATCCAGGACGAACAGTACGTGACGACTGGTTCTCTCTTCACAATCCGTGAAGCTGCGTGTCAGTTGAAACCGTGTCTTGTTGTCGAGGCGTTCAGTTCGAAGGCTGAGGCGGAGGTACGAGCGTTCCTCGCAACGCATCGTCCGGAGTCCCTGAACGTGGCGGGCTCGAGGGAGTCGCGGGTCCCTGGGATTCAGGCGGCCGTGGCCAATCTACTTCTGAAGGTGTGGCGATGAGCGAAGCTCTTGTGCGCGAAGAAGATACGGTGGACGAGTCCCTCACTTGCGATGAGTGCGGGGAGTTGCCGGAGGGTCGGAGACGTGTGCGCTGCGTGCGGTGCCGCAAACTCCTGTGTCCTCACTGCTTTCACCACGGATTCCACACGCGAACGCGTGCGAACGAGAGTACGAAATGACAACGCGATTCGTCATCTACTCCGAGACCAACGGAGTTTTTCTCGGAGATTTCCTCGGCATGGGGTTCTGGTCCAAACTCGATCCGGTCGGGCAAGACTCCGCGATCGCGTTCGACACGTCTGAGCAAGCGCTGGAACTGCTGCGGCGTCAGCCGGAGCTCGTCGACGCACGGGTCGTACCTGTCGAGACGAACGGGTCGGATGGACGCTGGGTCACGAACGTCGAGTGCGTCACCGCGGGGCTTCCGTTCTGGGATCCGGATGCGCGGCCGGAGTCCTTTCGCACGACGTTGGCGGACGCGTACGTGGCGCGCACGCGATTGAATGAACGCGATGGAGCGAAGTGAGGAGCTTGACATGTCGCAGTCTGTGAGTCTGAACATCGATACAGACCTTCGCTGGACTCCCTGCACAGTTTCGTGGTGTGTCTGGTTGGTTCTAACCGACGACGGCATTCCCGTCCCGTGCGGATCTTGCTGGGACGGACGGCATCATGTGGCATGTCGACGTGAACAGGTCGGGCAGTGCACGTGTCACGCGGCAAATTGAGGAAGAGATAACCATGAAGCTCACGGCTGCACAACACCGCGTCCTGAACGTCCTGGCCGACGGTGCCAACAGCGCGATGGGTATAAGCATTCGTCTCGGCTACGGCCGGCGCGGAACGGGCAGTATCACGATGGCTCTTCGGCGACTGTCGATGCAACGGTTGATCGCGCGTACGTCGTGGACGAACTACCGACTTCTCGTGGCCGGGCGTAGGTTAGTGCTGAAGGAGCGCTGGGGATGAACTTGCACACGGCATTAGCTGCGTGGGCGGCGGAGTCCGCGAGCGTCGAGCGCGCCGAGGCGTTCTGGAACGCGGCGCTGGCCGAGGGGGTGCCGTGCCAGTGCCACGACGCGCGAGACCCGAACCGCGACAATCATGCGTTTGCAAGGTTCGTACTTGGGACGGTGTGTGGCTTCTGCAGCGGCACCGGCCGCGTCCGCGACCCGGCGATGGTCGTGGAGTGGTGGCTTCCTGCGACGGAGGTAACCAACCAGCGGTGCTGGCGCTGTGGAGGCACCGGCAAGGTGTGTGCGGAATGCGGCAAGGCATGGGCACACCGAGGCGTCGAAGCGCTGGCCCGCAGTAAGGTGCTCCGTGCCTCAGACATCGAGTGCCGCTGTGGTTCATGGGGTTCACGGCCATGCGGTTGCGCTTTCGGCTACGAGTATCAACCACGCCTGCCCGCGATGCGCATGCTCGACTGGTGGGAGCGCTACGGGCGGGAGAACCCGACCTGCCCGGCGGCCGCCGCGATCGACGCGCTCCTGACCGCCGCCGCGCGGATCGAGACGCCGTGCCCTGCGTGTGGTGGGTTCGGTGAGTTGCTGATGACCCGGGACGAGGACGGAGAGCCATACCTGCCGTGGGGCCCGTGTGAACGCTGCCTCGGCACCGGACGCGAACCCTGCCCAGCTTGCGATCGCGACCCCGACAATGGACGGACGCTCGGTGTATTTTGGCAGCGCCTCACCGAATCGCTCGATACCTGTTGGCTGTGCTGCGGCTCCGGCGCCCTGCCCCTCCTCGCGCCGGGGATCTGCCGCAAGTGCAAACGGCCATCCGAGGCGCACCGTCGCTCTCTCTGGATCCAGGAGAGCGCCGACGAGGGTTCTAGGCTCGTGTGCCAAGAGAAGTCCGACTTCGAGTCGCGCCTCTCCTCCTTCGCCTCCGACTGGCCACGAAAGGAACAGTAATGCCCGGAATCTACGTCGCCAGTCGCAGTCGTCACGCCGCCCTGTGGCGGGCCTTCCGAAGCGACGGCTACCCGATCGTCTCCACCTGGATCGACGAGGCCGGGCGGGGGGAGACGAAAGACTGGAGGAACCTGTGGAAGCGCTGTATTCGGGAGGCTTCCGAAGCAGACGTGTGTGTTTTCTACGTAGAGCCGGGCGACTTTGATGGAATGACGGGCGCGCTCCTCGAGGTCGGCTCAGCACTCGGCGCCGGGTGCCCTGTCCTGGCCGTGGGTCCACTCGAAGGTAGTTTCCAGGCACACCCTCTCATGACACGTTTCGCGCGCCTCGTGGAGGCACTGGACCGTGCGGTTGGGGTCATTGAGGTACTATCACGATGACGACTCCGGTCGCCGACGTGGTCTACGCACCCGCGTGTAGCTGTGCGGACGCCGTGTTGCGGGCACTTCAACCGCGGGTCGGTGTGGGCTCCTCCTCGTGGGTACCGTGGCAACCGGAGTATTTTCGCGAACTCGCGGTACTGGTCGTGGTTCTCGAACACCGTCGGCGGTACGCGCTGTACTGGGCCTTGCACCTACGCGGTCGGCACGTACTGACCGTGCGGGAATCGGAGCTCGGATGAGTGAACCACGGGTCTTCTACTTTGGTGCCTGGTCGCGGGAAAAGACAGGTCACTACTTCTACGGTCCGCGCGGAAGCGAGCTCATTTACTGCGTCCCGGGATACGACAGCCTCGCGCGACGAGCACTGGAAAACTCGTTCCCGGGCGGTCGTGGAGACCCTGATCGTCCGTGGGCGATCGACGCAGGGTTCTGCCCGGATCCGAAGTGCCTTGGAGGGCAGGTGCAGGGCATCTGCAACCTGACACGAACTCGCGGCTGGTCTGTGGCTTCGTGGTGGGATCGTACGGCGGACAGGCGCAGTAACAGCAATAGCTCCTTCCTGGTCGAAGGCGAATGGCCTCTTGCGGAGGTCATTCGCCTCGGCCTGACCGCGTTCCCTGAGGTCGCGGAGCGTCTGCGCACTGCCGGAGTCGAACTGAGAGTACCTGGACCGCCGGCGGGCGGGGCTGCGAGGGACCCGATCGGATGCGGGGCTCCGCACGGTGATTCATCCGGCGCCGTGCACGAAAGTTCACAACCTGTTCCGCCCGCCGGCGGTGCCCTACAAACACAAGGAGAAGAGGAGTGATCAAGGTGAGCGACGAGGTGCCGGTCTACGAGATCAACGACACGGAGGCAACAGGGCTGGAGCGACCGACGATCAGCGTCCAGTCTCACTGGAATCGGGATGCGTTCGTCGTGCTGGTCGTGGACGGAAAGCGCTACACGGTCACGGCGCGCGATCTGCAAGCCGCCACCAACAACGCGACGAACTCGGCCCGCGCCAGCTGAACGATGAGTGGAGGCGGACGTCTGAAGCGCCAGCGCGAGCGCTTGTTCAGGGAGAACCCGCACTGCTACTGGTGCGGGCGACGGACACGTCTATTGGACGGGCATCCGGGTCAACGAGTTCCGTTTCCGGAAGACATGGCGACCATCGATCATCTCCGATCGCGGCTGGATCCGGCGCGCCGCCTCCCGGCGACGGCCGGTGAGCACCGGCGAGTTCTTGCGTGTTGGCGCTGCAACAACAAACGAGCGAACGACGAGCAGCATGCACTGGGCTTGGAGGAGCTACGCCGACGGGCCCGACGCGGCGGTACACAGAACGAGAGAGGAGGCGTCGATGACGCTGGCGTGGACGAGTGAACCCCCGGCGAAGCCGGGGCTGTACTGGCTGCAGCAGTGGGACGAGCTCGCCGAGGAGTGCGGCGCGTGGCAGGCGCCGACGGTCGTGCGCTTGCTGGAGGGGCAGGCCAGCGGCGAGCCCTGCTTGTTCGTGCAGCATCTGGGGGGCCGCATTACGCGGTATGCCTACGATGAGTTGTACACGCGGTGGGCCGGTCCCATGATTCCTCCGGACGGACTACAGGATGCCCCACCGCCACCGAGGAAGGTCTGAGAATGGTCGGGCTCTGCCTACTCTGCGACCAGCGGCAGGAGCTGTTCCTCCAGCGCGAAGGGGCTCTGTCCTTCGCGCTGGAGGGCGTCTGTCGGCCGTGTGTCGATGCGCATGTTTTGCGGGGGCTGTGGGACAGTCGCGCCGGGCGACCCATGACCCTCGAGGAGGGCGAAGAGGCAGCCAAGCGGCTGAACGCCCTCGTGGCAGACAGGAATCGTGAACGTGGCTAGTTTTCTTCCCTTGTGTTTGAGAAACTGGATGGTAATTCATAAGGACGACACGGTTCGTCGATCGTGTTCAGTGGCAGTACAACCCGTCCCCGGGCAGGTTCCGGGGATAGTTCAGCGTGGGGGGAGGTCAAGATGCGTACAGAAGTCGAGATCGAACTGAGGGATGCGGTCGGTGCGTTTGCGCGCAAGATCGCGGGGATCGTGGATCGGGAAGTCGCCGCGGCCGTTAGGGGCGCGCGTCAGCACGTTCAGGAGGTCATCAACTCGATCGTCCGGGGGGGTGCGAACGGTACCGCGCCGGTGAAGTCCCCTGCCGAGCCGACGGTCGGTCGGTCGGTACGGTCGCGCCGGCGGCGGGTGGTGGCGCGGGAGGGATACGACCGCCTGGTACCGCGCTTGGTCGAGCTCATCCAGGCCCATGGCGAGACGCTGCAGCCCAACGTCCTGAGTCGGGAGCTGCGACTCTCGCCGTTTCAGCGTCGGGCTCTTGTGAACACGGGTGTCCAGCAGAAGCTGATCCGGGTCACCGGAGTCCGCCGCGGCACGCTCTACAAGCTCGGACCGCGGGCAGCTTCGTTGTGCGGGAATCCGAAACTCCGTGGGAGGAGGACGTCGGGGAATGGCGCGGCCGCGACTTCGTAGGCGGAAGAACCGCCGTCTGGTCGTCACGACGGTGTACCTGGAGCCGGAGTAGGTGCGAAGGCTCCAGGTACTCGCCACTCGGCTGGATCGCACAGTGGCGGGGTTGATTCGTAGCGGGGTCGATCTTGTTCTAGGAAGGATGGTGTTCCGTGTCGAAGACTAGTCAGGCTCGTGTGCACCTGCTCGAAGTGGAACAGACCGTCGAAACGTTGCGCTTGTCCTTGCAAGATCACGAGGCGATCCGGAAGCCACTGTCTCGCGTGCAGGAACTCGTATCGAAGGTTCTGCGCCTGGACCTGGAACGTCTCGACCTCGAGACCCTGTCCCTTGAAGGCACGGACATCGTCGCACTTCACGTCCAGAAGTACCCCGATCATGGACAGCTCGAGCACTGTGTAGAAGAGCTGGGCCGCATCGATCCCGATCGCAAGTGCCTGTTCGTCATACTTCTTCCGGGGCAGCGGCTGGAACTGGTCGACGAGAAGACGCTGAACGCAATTGGGTATTACAAGAAGTCGTCCCGGAAGAGGGACGACGGGAAGTGATCGCGCTCGGCTCCATCTGGAAGGGACAAACGCTGGCGCATCGCCAGCGACAAGAATTCGTTTACCGTGTCGTCGGGTTGATGTACTACGACGGACAGCTTCACAGCGTGATCTTGCAGAACGCGCGGTCTCGATTTCGTCGTGTAGCACCGGGGCGTCTCGACGGTCGGCGCTACGTTCTCGTTCAAGTCGGGGCGTGAAACTTCGGAAGGAGAGGACATGTCGGCAAGAATGACCGCGGTGCTCAACAAGACACGCGAGGCCGTAGAGCTCCTGGAGAAGCATAGTACGGGCCTGGACGCACTGAGGGATGGAGAGCTCGCGGGGGTGATCGAGCAGCGTCTTCTCGCCAAGGCGCCCGTCTTGACGGAGGACTATGTGCTGCTGCTTCAGGTCGTGGAGCGACTGCAGCGGAGTTCCCTCGGAAGCCTGGTGGAACAGGCGCCGACTCCGCCGCCCCGTCCACCTGCGACCCCGTTCATGAACGGCGAAGAGTAAGCACGGTGCGCGAGGTTTTCCGGACGAAGCGGTTCAGCAGCGAGTCTGCGCGGATGATCCAGATCTGCGATGCCATTGTTTCCGAGTTCCAGGAAAAGCAGATCCGGATGACGCTGCGGCAGCTCTACTACCAGATCGTCGCCCGCGACCTGTTCCCGGACGATCGGTTCTGGCGCTGGATCGAAGCGAGACGTAAGTGGATCCGCGATCCGCGAGGAACGAAGAACGCCGAGCCGAACTACAGGTGGCTCGGCGGGTTGGTCAGCGATGCCCGCCTGGCCGGACTTCTCGACTGGGATGCGATCGAAGATCGTGCGCGACAGCCGCGGAGCGCGGCAGAGTTCGACAGCTTGCGGGACCTCGTCGACGCCGCCGTGGCTTCGTTCCGTCTTCCGCGCTGGCGCGGACAGAACACGTACGTCGAATTGTGGATGGAGAAGGACTCGCTTGCGAGCGTCGTCGAGCCGATCGCACGCAAGTGGCCCGTCGTCCTCATGTTGAATCGCGGGTACTCCTCGCAGTCCGCTATGTACGAAGCTGCCCAGCGCTTTCAACAGGTGAGCGGAGTGCTCGATCGCGTCATCTTCTACGTGGGTGACCACGATCCATCCGGTGAGGACATGGTCCGTGACTTGCGTGACCGAATGGCCATGTTCTGCGTCAGCGTCGACGTGCAGAAGCTCGCGCTCACGATGGCTCAGGTGCGGGAGTACGACCCGCCGCCCAACCCGACGAAGATGACCGACTCGCGCGCTGCGTGGTACGTGGAGAAATACGGCGAGAAGTGCTGGGAAGCGGAAGCGCTACCGCCGGACGCACTCATTCAGATCGTCGACCAGGCGATCGCCGATAGCGTGGACCAGCGCAAGATGAAGGCGATCATCGCCGAGGAGGAGCGGGGGAAGCGGGCGCTCCTCACCGCAACGAAGCGGATCTGGAAGATCGAGAGAACTTGATCGTGTCGCTCGACCCAGCCCTGTTCTTGTCGTTCGATCATGCAGCGGAGGCCTCCGGTCTCTCGGTCGGACGGCTCCGTCGCTTGGTCAAGCGCGGCACGTTGCCCAAGCGCCTGTTCGGTCCGGTCGAGTACGTCTACTGGCCGAGCATCGTGAAGTTCCTACCGACGGCTGTGGTATCGGCGTTGGGACTCGCCGCGTTAACCTTGCCGCCGCGGCGTACGCGATTGGAGCTCCTGCAACTCCTGCGAATGAACGGCTACGTGGATGTCACGGCAGCACGTGCTGCTGTTGGTGCCGGGCGTACGACGATCTACCGCTGGGCCTACACGGGTAACGTGTCAACGTTTCGACTCGATCGAAAGCTGTACTTGCACTGGGCGGAACTCCTGCGAGCACTCGAGGTCTACACCGAGATCACGCACCTGGATCCGCAGAAACCCCCCGTTCCTCAGCCCTTGGCGTCGGCGCGACACATCCGCGGTCCCCGTCTAATGCCGGGCTCCGAGATCGAGCGAAAGCTGAAGGCCGAGGGCTACTGGTCCGTGCGAGAGGCTGCACGGGAGATAGGTCTCCCGGAAGCGGCGGTGCGCCGCCTGGTCCGTGAGAGTCCGGATGCGAGCAAGCGTTGGGGATCCTCCGTCCTGGTGAGTATGGTCTGGCTGAAGTCGCAGTTCGCGTCGAGCCATTAAAACTCACATCTTTCTTGACCAGTTCGAGTTTTGCGGTAGTTTCGCGTTCGGCCCCTCGACGGGAAAACTCACAGGAGATGGTCATGGGCAAGGGTACCAAGAAGGCGGTCAAGAAGGCCGCCACACGCGATCAGAAGTGCGGGAAGTGCAAGGGTGCGGGTCACAACGCCCGTACCTGCGGCAAGAAGTCGGCGGCGGCGTAGCCAACACCGACTCGAGTGCTCGCAAGGGGACCGCAGTCGTACACTGCGGTCCCCGTCGTTTCTCTGACTTCCGGAGATGATCATGTCGGAACTGTCCCGATCGGTTCATCCCGTGCGTGACACGGCGGCGTACACGGAGCTTCGCGAAGCCGCGGAGCGGTTCGCCCGTGAGATCGCGCGGAGTTTTCCGTTCACGGCGCTCGGTGTCTCAGAGATCCTCCTCAGGGTACAGGAGGCACAGTTGCAGGTCGTTGTTCACCTCGAGTCGCCCAGCCAGGAACTCCGTGTCGAGCTCTGCACCGACGATCGACAACTCTCACTGCCCTACGCGGATAGCGCGAACAGGAAGCCGTGATGCCGCAATACACACAGAAGTTGGAGATCGCCTTCACCGCGCAGGAGCTCGAAAAACTCGTCGTGCAGGCGTGTGAACTACCGACGGGTACCGTCGGTGCACCCAGCGTGGCGTTCGAGTTCTCGGTGATCACGAGCCCGAGCGGTACGACCGTTCATCAGATCACGGGCTGTTGTGTCCGCGTCGACGTGCGTCCGGACAAGGACGTCGCTATCGAACCCGTCAAGAAGAAGAGCGCGGGATGAAGTCGCGCTGGGACTGGTACTGGGACGGCGTGACCACGGGCGCGATGATCCTCGCTGCACTGGCAGTGATACTCGACGCCACGATGTGGCAGCAGTACATGGTGGGCTTCGGAATGATGGGCGTGAACGGGCTCATCGTGTTCCGTGAGGCACGGCGCGCCAGCAACGACGATCGACTGATGCGGAGGAGTGAGTGACGCACCTTCTCGAACGACAGCGTCGACGTCGACGCGCCCGGACAGCCCTCACGATGCAGGGCTGGACGGCTGTGGGATTGCTGGTGCTCTTCTTGATCGCGGTCGGGACGAGCTTCGTGCACTGCGTCAAGCAGCGCCTTACCTCGACGAGAACAGGAAACGACTCGTGCCCAACCTCATCAAATGCTGTTCTGTCTGCCAGCACTACCACATCGGCGCCCGCATCGCCGGGGTCTGCCGCGCGGACGGCGATGTTCGTGTCGACGGCATACGGCGTGACGGCAGCGCCATCACCCTCCTCATCTGTGGGTGCACTGGCCTTGGCCATTTCGCGCGTATCGAGCAGCGCGAAGCCGACGCTGATGGAGGCGACACACCTCGCTGAGGCCTTCATGAGCGCCGTGCGCCACCCCAAGACCCCACACGACGTCGACAGCTGGTTCCTCGCGGCGCTGGCTTGGACAGAATCTGGCTTTCGTCCAGACGCCGTCGAAGGGGACGGCGGGGTGCTCGGCCGGGGACGGGGTCCGGGCTTCGGACTCTTCCAGCACCACGGGGCCTATTCGTCGAAGCCCTGTGCCTTGGACCCGGACTGCGCCGCCAAGGAAGAGGTTCTGAAGGCTGCTCGCTGGGTCAGCTGGCACATCGGACACTGCGAGGGGAAGCTGAAGCCTCACGACTGGGTCGCCCACCGCTTCGCAGGAAACTACGCAGAGAGCAACGAGCGAGCGATCACGAGCGCGGCGAAGGTGCGGGAGCGCCGGGCCACGCTGTGGGAGTCGGTGTACACGGTGGACTGAGGATGATCTTGACACCTAAACAGCTCGAGATGCTCGAGCACCTGGCATTGCAGCCGGCGCCGGTCACGCTCAACATCGCAGGTCGACGTCGGGCACCTCGTCGGAAGGTGTTGAACAACCTGGTGCGTCTGGGATTGATCGGCAAGTCGGTCAGCTTCTACGTCATCAGCGATCGCGGGCATGCTGAGCTGGACCGTCGCACGCCGCGATTGTTGTCCGGACTTCGTGAAAGGGGACGGTGATGGCCCTCGAGAATAAGCGGCTGAAGATCGACGTTCCGATCGAACTCGAAGTGTGTGGTGTGGCGTCTGACCCGGCCAGCGGCGTCACAACGACTGTGCTCGCTGTGGTCGGCGTGCGACCGACGATGCGCTTCGAGATTCGATTGAACGACGAGGTGTTCAATGACGACGCGCAGCGGGAATTGGCGATCCAGCGCTTCAGCGGGACGGCCCTCGCCCGCGACTTGAGGGACTTCGCGGGTGTCGGCATGGGTCTGATCGATGCCCTGGACGACTTCGAGCCGCGCGACTTCCTGGCGGCACTGGATGCGTGCACGGATCCCCACACGGATGCTGAAGCTCGTGTAGCGGCGAAGGACCGGGTGCTGGAGCTGATCGCCGGGGCGGCCATTCGGCTAGCCCAGCGCGCCGACCTGCAAGGGGTCTAAGCTTCTTCCCTTGTGTTTGATGTACGTGCCGTAAGGGCACAGTTCAGGCGGGGAGCATGAGCGATCGGTGCACAGGCGACTGCTGTCGCAACTTCTGGCTGCCCTTCACGCCGGAAGAGATCCGAGCCGCCTACGTTTTCTGGCGGGACGGTGGGGCTTCCTGGACTGACGCCGGCGGACTGATCCGGACGGACACGCCCGGAGACATCGACATCATCGATCCGATGGTGCGACCCGTAGCAGCACCGGACGTCTCGCTCTGGCGAGATGGAACCGGCCCCGGGGTCCACGGCAACTTCTACCGCTGTGTGCATCTGCAAGAGAACGGCGACTGTGGGATCTACGAGATCCGTCCGGTGATGTGTTGCGACTTTCCGTACAACAAGCCGTGCGTGTACAGGAACTGCTCCTGGGATGCTGGTCGACGGGGGGAACATCTCGGGCTGAAACAGGAGCGTGAGACATGACCGCGAACGGTCGGCGGCATCGAGTGATCCTGGACTGCGACGGCGTTCTATCGGATTTCGTCGGTGGGGCCATCGAGGTCTTCGCGGACTTGACAGGTCATCGATACCGTCACGAGGACTTCAAGAAGTGGGAGTTGTCGGATACGGTGGGCGCACGCTACAAGGCCGCC
>Ga0209519_10000295_pt1 | contig 20860 bp, 15 predicted proteins | sample Rifsed13ft1_FD_184005 | JGI IMG/M metagenome (GOLD analysis project Ga0209519, IMG submission 184005) | Soil microbial communities from Rifle, Colorado, USA - sediment 13ft 1 (version 2) | ecosystem: Environmental > Terrestrial > Deep subsurface > Rock core/Sediment | place: Rifle, Colorado...
ACAAATATTCCTCTACTATCGGACTCAAACGATGAATCTCATCTATAAACAAAACGTCCCTTTCCTCTAGGTTAGTCAACAAGCCCGCCAAATCTCCAGGCTTGTCTAAAACAGGTCCAGAAGTTATTTTAATCCCCACTTGCAATTCATTGGCCAATATGTTGGCCAAAGTGGTTTTACCCAGACCGGGAGGACCATGAAAAAGGGTGTGATCTAGGGCTTCATTCCTTTGGTTAGCGGCTTCAACAAAAACTTTCAGGTTTTCTAATATCTGATCTTGACCCGCAAAATCATCAAATGATAGTGGCCGTAATTTTTTTTCAAGATCAAATTCTTCCGAATTATAGCCGTTCGTCGTTGGATCTAAATTTTCATTCATGTAACAAAGATATGACAAAGTTATAAGTAAAAAAAAATGCCTTTCAATTTAGAAAGGCATTTTAAATATATTTAGAAACTAGTGATGTAAAACTTCTTCACCAGGTTTCATAGGTACGTTTTGAGGAACAAAGTCTTCATCGTGCGCTGGATTGCTATAATCATAAGGCCATCTATGAACTTCCGGAATTTCACCCGGCCAGTTACCATGCATGTGTTCTACAGGAGCGGTCCATTCAAGTGTATTTGATTTCCATGGATTCTGAACTGATTTCTTACCGTAGAAAATACTACTGAAAAAATTGTATAAAAACACCAATTGAAAAACACCACCAATTAAGGCGAAAGTCGTTATCAAAACGTTTACATTTTGTAAATCGTCAAACAATGGAAAGTTCGTGTTTGTGTAATAACGTCTTGGTAAACCTGCCAATCCAATAAAGTGCATTGGGAAAAATACTCCATAAGCACAAACTGCGGTTACCCAAAAGTGAACATATCCTAAGTTTTTATTTAGCATTCTTCCGAACATTCTTGGAAACCAATGGTAAACTCCGGCGAACATTCCGTAAAGAGCAGATATACCCATTACCAAGTGAAAGTGAGCTACTACAAAGTAAGTATCGTGAACATTAATATCTAATGTGCTATCTCCAAGAATAATCCCAGTTAAACCACCAGTAATAAAGGTAGAAACCAAACCAATCGAAAACAACATCGCTGGATTTAATTGCAGATTTCCTTTCCAAAGAGTCGTAATATAATTAAATGCCTTTACAGCCGACGGAATTGCGATCAACAATGTCGTAAAGGTAAACACGGATCCAAGGAATGGATTCATTCCCGAAATAAACATATGGTGTCCCCAAACAATCGTCGATAAAAATGCAATAGCAATAATCGACATAATCATAGCTCTGTATCCAAAGATTGGTTTACGAGAGTTAGTTGCAATAATTTCAGAAGTGATCCCTAATGCCGGTAAGATTACGATATAAACCTCAGGGTGTCCCAAGAACCAGAATAAATGTTCAAACAATACTGGAGACCCACCTTGGTAATGCAATACTTCACCTGCTAAATAAATATCAGAAAGGAAAAATGATGTACCAAAACTTCTATCAAAAATCAACAACAATGCAGCTGATAACAATACCGGAAAAGAAACAACTCCAATAATAGCCGTTACAAAGAAAGCCCAAATAGTAAGAGGCAATCTAGTCATCGACATTCCTTTTGTTCTTAAGTTAATTACCGTAACGATATAATTTAGCGACCCCATTAAAGAAGATGCGATAAATATTGCCATTGACACCAACCATAAAGTCATACCCATTCCTGAACCTGAAATTGCTTGAGGTAACGCGCTTAAGGGTGGGTATATCGTCCAACCTGCATTTGCCGGTCCTGATTCCACAAATAAAGAGCAAATCATGATTACACTTGATAAAAAGAACAACCAATAGGAAATCATATTCATGAATCCAGAAGCCATATCTCGAGCTCCAATTTGAAGTGGTATTAATAAATTACTAAATGTTCCACTTAATCCAGCCGTTAGCACAAAGAATACCATTATGGTACCGTGAATGGTAACTAACGACAGGTAAATATCATTACTCATAACACCATTAGGTGCCCATTTGTCTCCTAATAAAATATTAAATATTCTAAAAGACTCTTCTGGCCAAGCTAATTGCATTCTGAAAAGCATAGACATACCTACACCTATAACTCCCATAATAATACCCGTAATCAGGTATTGCTTAGCAATCATTTTATGATCAATACTAAAGATATATTTAGTAATGAAAGTATCTTTATGATGGTGTTCGTGTTCGTGATCGTGTCCGTGATCGTGACCTTCTGCTGACATATATGTTTACTTTAAATTTCTTATTAATTATTTCATCGCTATTTTAGAAACAGCTGCCGTATCGTTAGATTTCAAAGAATCGCTACTCATCGCTCCTTCAACAGCTGCTGGTGCAGTTGCTTCCTTCATCTGTTGAGCTAAAGTTACTTGCTCTGATAACCATTTTTTATAATCTTCAGGTGTATCCACTACAATTTTCATTTGCATGTTATAATGAGAGGAACCACATATTTTATTACAAAGTAGTAGATAATCGAATGCATACGGATCAAGAGCTGCATCTCCTTTAGCTACTAAAGCAACACTTTTCTTAGATCTTAACGAATTGATATTAGCTACTTTTTCAATCATATACGGAAGCTCTCTATATTCAGCTGTTGTATAAATTGGCTCGAAAGCAAATTCAGTAACCATTCCTGGAACACAGTTCATTTGCGCTCTAAAATAAGGCATGTAAGCAGAGTGCAAAACGTCTTGCGATCTCATTTTAAAATGAATCTTTTTGCCTTTTGGTATATGCAACTCAGAAACCACAATATCATCTTGTGCATATGCATCACCAAGATCTACACCAAGTGTATTAACACCTTCGATATATCTCACGTTTGCTTTTCCTAGAACATTATCTGCTCCAGCAACTCTGGCAGTCCATTTAAATTGTTGAGCATAAAGCTCTACCACTACAGTATCATCTTCATCATCGATAAACATGATATTTGTCCAAGCGTACAAACCATAAAGTATCAAACCTGCCAATACTACTGCCGGTATCACACTCCAAATTGCCTCTAATTTATTATTATCTGCAAAATATAATGCTTTCTGATCTTTTTTTCCTCTGTATTTGAAAGCAAAATAATGCAATAATACTTGAGTAATCGCTTGAACAATAAAAATAAGGATCCAAGTAATATTCATTAGATTGTCTATCTGACCTCCATGAGCGGAAGCTGGCGTGTGAAGAACTAAAGGTCCCCATTTAAACAATCCATAAATTGTAAATATATATATAAAGGCTAAAAAGCCAAACATTAAATATCCTTGTACATTATTATCATTATCGGAAGCTACTTGCGAACTGTCCTTATCAGACCCTACCTGAGTAAGATCAAATATTTTAGTCAATTGCCATAAAGCAACAGCTAATAAAACTAAAACTATAATTACCAACAAACTTGTCATCTGTTTACTTCTTTAAATATTAATAATGAAAATGTTTACTCTCTTCTATAAAAGGATTTCTTTTTGGTAACAAAGGAGCCTTAGTTAATGCCGTAAAAACAGTAAAAATAAATAATCCTAGAAAGAAAAGAACTGATGCAATTTCCGAAACTCCAATAAACCATCTGTCTCCAACTGTTCCTGGCATGATCATATTAAAGAAATCAATATAATGTCCAACTAATATTACTATACCTGCCATAACAAGTACCCAAGAGATTCTTTTGAAATCTGTGTTGATTAATATCAGTATTGGAAAAAGGAAGTTCATGACAACTGCTCCAAAGAACGGTAAATTATACAACTGAATTCTTGTAATGAAATAAGTGATTTCCTCAGGAATGTTTGCATACCAAATTAGCATGAATTGCGAGAACCAAAGGTAAGTCCAGAAAACACTAAAACCGAACATGAATTTAGCTAAATCGTGTATGTGACTTGTATTAACATGTTCTAGGTATCCTTTTGATTTCAAGTACAAAGTTACCATACATATGGTTGTGATACCACTTACAAAGAAACTTGCAAATACATACCATCCGAATAAAGTACTGAACCAATGTGGGTCAATAGACAAAATCCAATCCCAAGACATAATAGATTCAGATACTATAAAGAAAACCAAAAACATTGCTGATATGTTGAAATTCTTTTTGTAAAAACTATCGTCTTTAGATTCGTCTTGTGCCAAACAATTTTTGGCAGCATAGTATCTGTATAAATTCCAACCAATTAAAAATATGGCAGCTCTAACGATCCAAAAAGGAAAGTTTAAGTAACCTGATTTACCGGCGATAAGTTTATCATGTGCAACCACTTCAGGATCCAACCAAATAAACAAATGGTTTAAGTGCAAACCACACAGCACTAAAACAACGAAGAATATCACAGAACCCCATGGCAAATATGCCGTAATCCCTTGCATCACCCTAAACAGCACTGGAGACCAACCTGCTGATGCAACTTGTTGAATGGCATAAAAAGCAAGAACTCCCATTGTAACAAGCAAAAAGAAGATACAAGCAACATACAACGCAGCCCAAGGCTTGTTTTGCAGCTGATGTAACACATGCGTTAGATGCTCATTGTGTTTTGAAGCCTCTTTTGCTTCGTTATGGTTTTCTGTAGCAACATGACTTTCGCCAGCAGCGTTAGAAACCTCATTTTTAACCTCTCCATGTCCTCCATGGCTTTCAGAAGCGAGTATGTTTTCAACTTCGTGAATATCTTTTGGTGCAGTTAAAAAACCATATCCAATTCCTAATAGACCTACGGCCATTAAGATGATAGAGAAAGTCTTTAATTTACTTGAAAATGTATACATATCTTTTACGATCAGTTTGTTCGACAATTATAATTGGCTTTTTAGTTTTAGAACATAGTCAGCAACCAACCAACGTTCATGGACACTTAATTGATTAGCATGGGAACCCATTGCATTTAAACCATAAGTTTCAACGTGAAAAATACTTCCTTCAGTGATAACTCTGTCTTTATAACTAGGCACCCCAAGGAATTTCTCTCTTTCGACTAATTTCCCTTTTCCGTTTCCAGTCGAACCATGACAACTAATGCAATAAATCTCATAAAGATCTTTTCCTTTGTCCGAATTTCTGTCTAGAGAATCAAGAGGTGATGTAAGATTTGCTTTTGCCAACTCATAGCCTTCTGGTGTGTTTTCATAGTCATAAGGTTCAAAACCTCTGTTTATGGTTCCCGCAGCAGGAAGCTGACCTTCTTTTCCATTGCTAAAAGCATTAGACTCCGAATACGTTTCATAGCCCACTGATTCATACATGTTAGGAAAGTACTGATAGTTCGGTGCTGAATTATTATGGCAAGATGCCACCAAAATAGTGATGCCAAATAATAGTGTTATTTTATATACCCTTTTCATATCTAAATTAATGCTTTTCTATTACTTTAACTTCTACAGCTCCCGTGCCATTTAAAAAAGAAACTAATTCTTCTTCATTATTGTTAACGGACACCTCCATAAGGAAGTGGTCATCTGTTGTTCTTACATCGGGATTCTCAGCTTGCTTAAAAGGCCATAGTTTACTTCTCATGTAAAAAGTGACTACCATTAAATGCGCTGCAAAAAACACAGTCATTTCAAACATAATTGGCACAAACGCCGGCATGTTTTCAATATAACTGAAACTTGGTTTACCACCAATATCTTGCGGCCAATCCTGGATCATTATAAAATTCATCATAGCGGTTGCAACTGATATCCCCACACAACCGTATAAGAATGCACAAATGGCCAGTCTGGTAGGAGCAAGTCCCATCGCTTTATCCAAACCGTGTACCGGAAATGGAGAAAAAACTTCTTCAATATGATGATGGGCTGCCCTGGTTTTTTTAACCGCATCCATCAATATATCATCGTCATTATAAATGGCGTAAATTACTTTATTACTCATGATGTAAATCTTTATTAGCTGCTCTTTCTCTAATATAATTATCTCCTGTTGCTTTCAATATTGTTTTAACCTCTGCTTGTGCTATCACTGGGAAAGTTCTCGCATACAATAAAAACAAAACAAAGAAGAATCCAATTGTTCCTATGAAAATTCCGATGTCAACAAATGTTGGTGAAAACATTGTCCATGAAGACGGCAAATAATCCCTGTGCAATGAAGTAACAATAATTACAAATCTTTCAAACCACATACCTATGTTTACAACGATAGACATGATAAAAGAAAACATAATACTTGTTCGTAATTTTTTAAACCACATGAATTGAGGTGAAAATACATTACATGTCATCATTGACCAATATGCCCACCAGTAAGGTCCGGTTGCTCTGTTCAAGAAAGCATATTGTTCATATTCAACTCCTGAATACCAAGCCATAAAAAGCTCCGTAATATAAGCAACCCCGACTATAGAACCTGTGATCATGATTACTATGTTCATCAATTCGATGTGTTGAATAGTGATATAAGCCTCTAGGTTAGATACTTTTCTCATGATAATAAGCAAGGTGTTTACCATTGCAAATCCTGAGAAAACTGCACCCGCAACAAAATACGGAGGGAAAATTGTAGTATGCCATCCAGGTATTACAGATGTTGCAAAGTCCATCGATACAATGGTATGCACAGAAAGCACAAGTGGAGTGGCTAATCCTGCAAGAACCAACGATACTTCTTCAAAACGTTGCCAATCTTTTGCTCTACCGCTCCATCCAAAACTTAGTATAGAATAGACTCTTTTATTAAAAGGAGTTATCGCTCTATCTCTTAGCATTGCAAAATCAGGTAACAAACCAGTCCACCAGAAAACCAATGAAACTGACAAATAAGTAGAAATTGCAAATACATCCCATAATAAAGGTGAGTTAAAATTCACCCATAAAGATCCGAATTGATTCGGTATTGGAAGTACCCAAAATGCTAACCATGGACGACCCATGTGAATAATTGGGAATAAACCGGCTTGAACAACCGAGAAAATAGTCATTGCTTCTGCAGATCGGTTAATCGCCATTCTCCATCGTTGACGAAATAATAACAATACCGCAGAAATCAACGTACCAGCATGTCCAATACCAACCCACCAAACGAAGTTTGTGATATCCCATGCCCAACCAACTGTTTTATTTAATCCCCATGTTCCAATTCCTGTAGATATGGTGTATATGATACAGCCTATTCCCCAAAGGAAAGCGGCTAGTGCGATTGAAAATACAATCCACCAATGTTTGTTTGCTTTGCCTTCAACAGGCGCAGCTACATCTACTGTTACGTCGTGATAAGTTTTATCACCTATAACTAAAGGTTTTCTAATGGTTGCTTCGTAGTGAGACGACATAATCCTTTATCTTGTTTCTTAATTAATAATTTTTTGTTACTAGGTATTTCTAACTTTAACGTGATAAATCACATTTGGTTTTGTTCCAACATGCTCCAAAAGATGATACATTCTGTCATCCTCCGACAATTTAGTCACTTCAGATTCTTTATCATTCACATCTCCAAATTTCATTGCTCCGTTAGAACAAGCATTTGAACATGCAGTTTGAAATTCTCCGTCAACAATAACCCTTCCTTCTCTTTTTGCATTTAAAATAGTCGCTTGTGTCATTTGGATACACATAGAACATTTTTCCATAACTCCGCGAGAACGAACATTAACATCTGGATTCAACACCATACGGCCTAAATCATCATTCATATGATAATCGAATTCACTGTTTTTGTTATACAAGAACCAGTTAAAACGACGCACTTTATATGGACAGTTGTTTGCACAATAACGAGTACCAACACATCTGTTATATGCCATATGATTCTGACCTTGACGGCTATGAGAGGTTGCCGCAACTGGACAAACTGTCTCACAAGGTGCGTGATTACAATGTTGACACATTACAGGTTGAAAAGAAACTTGAGGATTATCTCCTGCTTTTTCCATTTCGTTGAATGTAGACAATGAGTCAGACAAACCAGCTATATTTTCTTTTCTTTCGTTATCCCCTTCAAAGGTATCTTCAGAAGAATAATATCTATCGATACGCAACCAATGCATATCACGACTTCTTCTAACTTCTGATTTACCTACTACAGGAACATTGTTTTCTGCGTGACAAGCAATTACACAAGCGCCACAACCGGTACAAGCGTTCAAATCAACAGAAAGGTTAAAGTGATGTCCTGTTGAACGATCAAATGAATCCCATAAATCTACTGAAGTCGCCGCTACTTCTTCATGGTTTAAAGACACCATTGGAACTTGATTCCACACTTTGGCATCCTTAGAATTAAATATCTCCAAAGTAGTTTCTTTGATAATATCCCCTCTACCCATCAATGTTTTTTGACCTTGAACACAAGCAAACTCATGTTCTCCATCCGCCTTAACAAATGTCACAGACTGTACATCGTTAAAACCTTTATATAAAGGATAAGCGTTTAAACCTACCTGCATTTCTTCTTTTAAAGCCGCTTTACGACCATAACCTAAAGCCAATCCAATAGTTCCAACAGCTTGACCCGGTTGAACTATAACCGGCACATTCTCTAATTTCACACCGTCAGCAGTAGTGATAGTAGCATAGCTTCCATTCAAACCACCGTTAGCAACGATTTCATTAGACAATGATAATTGTTTAGCATCAGCGTTCGAAACAGTAACATAGTTATCCCAAGACACTCTAGTGATAGGGTCCGGAAATTCTTGTAACCAAGGGTTGTTAGCCTGTTGTCCGTCTCCCATTCCTGTTTTAGTGTACAATACCAATTCAAAACCGGCAGCAGCTTTTGATTGTGCTAATGCATTCGCAGCAGCAGTATAATCTGCAGAACCACCAGATAGCGACTGAGAAACCCCAACAGCAACACCATCATGCAACACCTTATTCCAAGAAGCACCAGCAACAAACGCTGATGAACTTGCTTTTAAATAATCATAATAAGCACCAGACATTCCGTTCAATGACATTAAAACATCTTGAAGTTGTTTTGTATCGAATAAAGGACGAATGGTTGGCTGTGTCAAACTATAAGTTCCTTTGGTAAGACTTAAATCCCCCCAAGCTTCTAAATAGTGAGGAACCGGAGCAGCAATAGTACTAACTAATGCAGTTTCGTCTTCCTTCAAAGTTAAAGAAACAGAAGTTTTAACTTTCTTAAGTCCTTCAACAAATGTTGCAGAATCAGCTAAAGTATAAACTGGATTAACACCACTCATTATTAAAGTATGAACGCTTCCCGCTTTCATGTCTTTAACTAATTGGGCTACTTGTTCGTTTGAACCTTTTCTTATTTGTCTTGTACCAGAAGTAGTAAAAGCTTCACTAGCTAATACTTGATTAACAGCCAAAACCAATAATTGAGCATTTTTGTCCTGGATACCAGAAACTAAAAGTCCTTTTGATCCAGCAGCTTTTAATTGTTGAGCTGCTTTTGTTACTTCAGATTTAAATTTAGCATCTAAATTCACAGCAACCGATGAACCTGTTACAACATTATATATATGTACTAATGCTTGTTTTTGATTTGCAGTTGACATCGCCAAACGCTTATCAGCAGCGGCACCAGACAAAGTCATGTTTGCCTCCAATTGGATATGACGTGACATTTTTCCATTTTTAGGAACTCTACCTTGAGTATAGCCCGAATCGTACGCACCACCTTGCCAATCTCCAAGGAAATCAGCCCCAACAGAAACGATAAGAGCAGCCTTAGAAAAATCGTAATCAACCAAAGCTCTTTCTCCGTAAACAGTTTCGAAAGCATCTAACGCTTCAGAAGAAGAGACCGCATCGTAAACCACATGCTTCGCATTTGGATTTAAAGCAATAAACTCGCCGATCAACTTTTCAGTCGAAGGACTCGCTAAAGTATTGGTTAATAAAACTACCTGACCTCCATTAGCCTTAGCATCTACAAGACTTGATTTAATTTGAGCATCTAGCGCAGACCAAGTTGAAGTTTTACCTCCAATTTTAGGCTTTTTCAGACGCATATTGTCGTACAATGACAATATAGAAGCGTGAATTCTAGCGTTAGCAGCAAATTTTGCACCTTCAATAGTATTGTTGTCTATTTTAATAGGACGCCCTTCACGTGTTTTAACAAGTAGATTTGCGAAATCAAAACCATCAAAAACAGAAGTTGCATAATAATCCGCAACTCCAGGAATGATTTGTTCTGGTTGTAATACGTAAGGTATCGACTTGTTCACAGGACCTTCGCAAGCTGCAAGCGTAGCTGCCGCCGTACTAAATCCTACGTACTTTAAAAAGTCACGACGTGATGTTGAAGATGACATAGCGTCATTATTCCCCAAGAATTCTTCAGTAGGAATTGCTTCAACAAATTCGTTATTTCTAAGCGCCTCAACAATAGAACCATTTTCAAGTTCTTCAACACTTTTCCAGTATTTTTTGTTTGATGACATTGTATATAAATATTAAAATCTTAATAATTTGATTAATAGTGGCATTTTCCGCATTCCAATCCACCCATTTGAGCAGCAGTCAACTTGTCTACACCGTATTTTTTAGAAAGCTCTTCATGAATTTTAGTATAATACTCATTTCCTTCCATCTTAACATCAGTTTTTCTATGACAGTTTATACACCATCCCATTGTCAAAGGAGCGAATTGTTTTTGAATTTCATACGTTTCAACTGGACCGTGACAAGTCTGACATTCTATTCCAGCAACAGTAACGTGCTGAGAGTGATTAAAGTACACAAAATCAGGTAAATTATGAATACGAACCCATTTAACAGGCTGTGATTTTCCAGTATAAGACTGTGTAGACTTATCCCATCCAACCGCAGTATATAATTTTTGTATTTGCTCGTCATAGAATGCTTTGCTATACTCAGGAGTAGCAGTTGACTCAGCAACTTCAGAAATATTCTTATGACAGTTCATACAAACATTCAAAGAAGGAATTCCTGCATTTTTACTAACTCTAGCCGCAGAGTGACAATACTTACAGTTAATTTCATTATCACCAGCATGAATTTTGTGAGAATAATGTATTGGTTGTATAGGCTCGTACCCTTCATCAACACCTATCTGCATGAAAAAACCATACACAAAATAAGCACCAGCTAATAACAAGAATATCGAAGTCACCAAAACCAAAAATTGATTTTTTGCGAAAGCTTTCCATATAGGAGTAATCGGAGCCTTAGGAGCCACTTCTATCCCATTTGCTTTAGCAACTTTTCTCAAAACATTATTCACCAGGAATAACATTACAACCAACATTACCATAACAAGAGCAAGAGCTCCTAAAATGATATTATTAGAAATCCCACCTTCTTGAGCAGCACCACCAACAGCTGGACCACCAGCGACAGCAGCAGGAGCTTCAGCTTTTGGCTCTGAAGTATAAGCTATAATGTTATCAATATCCGCTTCCGACAAAGCAGGAAAAGCAGTCATTGGCACTTTGTTGTTCTCTTCAAAAACTTTTATAGCTGCGGCATCTCCAGATTTTATCAAATCAGAACTATTGTGAACCCATTTGTAGATCCATGCCATATCATATTTTCCTGATATCCCCCTTAATGCAGGACCAGTTGACTTGCCATCAAGCTTATGACACGCAGCACAATTTGAATTAAAAAGTTCTTTACCCTTTACTGGGTCAGCACCTTGTGTGGCTACTGGAGCTTCAGTTGCCGCTGCTGGAGTAGCAACTTGTGCAATTGAAGTTAAGGAAAAAGTCAGCATTAAAGCTAAACTAAAAAGCATTTTCCTTGAGGTCGAATTATGGTTACCCACCTTTTTCATAAAGTATAATGATTATCTACTAAAAATTGGCACAGTTTTCTCTATAAACTCTTATAGCGAAACTGTTCCCTTATTTTAAACTTCGACAAAAATACGATTTATGAACTATTCACAAAACCTTAAAATAATCTTAATTTCAATTTATATTTATTCTAAATAATAATTATGTTTTGCATTCATCCATTAAATACTATTTTTGCCTAAAAACCATTACGTTATGAGAATTATACCTATACAGAAAGCCCTTTTCTACTCTTTTGCATTATGTATTATGACCATCAATTCTAAAGCCCAGGATCGAAAAGTCACTATCACCCAGGATCCGAAATTTGAACAATTGCTGAATGAAAAAAGAAAAATCAACGCCTCAATAGCTGTAAATGAGCGCTATAAAATCCAGATATTCAGTGGCGACGCCGAAAAAGCCAAAAAGGCGCTGAATGAATGCCAACAAAATTTCGCGGACCTTGACGGAACAATCATATTCAACACTCCCAATTATAAGGTTTGGATCGGAAACTTCAAAACCCGAATAGAAGCGGAACGCAACCTAATTGACATCAAGAAACAGTATGAGAATGCCCTCCTGATAAAACCGCAAAAATAATTGGATATAGATAAATTGCTAAATAGTCTTAGCAAAAAAAAGCCACTTCGAATCGAAGTGGTTTTTTTGTTTCTATCGCGTCGCGCAGCATAGCAAACGCAAAGCCAGAGAGCTTCATATTGTGGATAAAAAAAAGAAAAAACTTATTAATTAAGTATTAAACTTCAAAAAAAATGTAATATATTCAATCTTATTTACTAGTTGTGTATAATTTAAAACATGAAAAAATGAGAAAAAAATTATTATTCATACACTTTATTTTATTTTCCAATTTCATATTAGGACAGGATTTTTGCGCTACATCCACAAACCGGCCTATAGCAAATAACACTTCATTGTCTAGGATGCTGTATGGAAACAGCTCCAATGAAGAAACACTTTGCTTAAATGTCTACTTTCATATTGTAAGGGAAGATAATGGTTCTGGCGGTATCCCAAGTTACGAAACAAATTTAATAGTTGACAACCTTAACTATAGTTTCAGTCCATATAATATAACTTTCAATAAGGCTGGTCATGATTATATTGATAATTCTTATTTAAACAATATTGAATATCCGCAACAACAGTTTGACTTAATCTTAATCAATAATGTTCCGAATGCTATCAACTTTTATATTGTTGACAATGCTTTATTCAATGGATGGGCAGAAATATTGGGTAGAAATCTAATATTAAAAGCCTCTGCCGCAATTACAAATGTATCATCTCATGAAATAGGTCATTTCCTAAACTTACGTCACACCCATGAAACCCAATTTGGAATTGAAACCGCTGACAATTGCAGTTATGCGGGCGACTTGATTTGCGACACTTCACCTGATTCAGGACTAAGAAATCTTAATAATAGTATTAATCCTTACTGGGTTGATTCAAATTGTAATTACACAAAAAATGACGGCTATAATCCTGATACTGAAAACATAATGTCTTATACTAGGCCTTCGTGTTTAAACCATTTTACCAATCAACAGGGAATCAGGATGCGAGATGCCATTTTAAATGAGACTGTTTTACAAGCCGTTATAAGCTGCAATTGTACTGCTTTAACTTTATTCGGCAAATCAACTATTTGCAGTGATGAAACAACTACCTATAGTGTACCTTGTGGGACGGCAACTTTTACGTCCTCTTCAAAACTTCAAGTATTAAACAGTACCAGTAATAGCATTACCGTAAAACCTGTAAACACTTCTATCAATGAATCAGCTTCAGTTACTGCTGTCATGAATGGATTAACGTTTCAAAAGGAAATATGGATAGGTAAACCAAAAGTTGACGTTACACTTGGACCTGACACTAATTATGTCTTTTTGGAATTGACAGGTGTTAATTCAGATATCAACAAGCAAAACATTACATATATTAAATGGGAGAAAATTTCATCAACAGGAAATCCTGTAATGGGCTCTGCTATCAACAGTTTTGAAAATTTAGCTCATGGCAACAGTACGAATTGGTCAATTAATGCATTAATTAAAGTTGTCAACAATAGTGCCTGTGACACAACTTATGTATATAAAACAATTACACCTCCAGAACCCGATCCATGTGAAGGCTACAGAATATCAAAAACCAAAGAAAACGTGTATAATGCTTTTAAGATTATAGATCCTTGTGCTAAACCAAGTTCTACTAAAATTGAAAAAGTTAGTGATAAAGACATTAAAATTGCCAAACTACATGATATTTATGGTATTGAGGTAAAATATTTTGATTACAATTCTTTTGACACAAATGATCTTAAAAAAGGAATTTACATATTTAAAGTGACTATCAATAACGAAATAATAACCCAAAAAATAATTGTTGAATAAAAATTGAAAAATAATGAAAAATTTAATCTATATACTATCTATAATGTTGTCTACAAGTTGTTCCAACAACGATGACAAACCTCAAAACAATGTGCCACAAGAACTGATTGGAAAATGGAAAATAGCGGAAATTTATTCATCCGACGGTAGTTCAGCTTCATGGTCTCCACATGACTCTGGTGAAATTTATGATATTTGGTTTAAAAGCAATTGGACTTATGTTAGCTTTGACAACAATGAAAATTGTAATAATGGTAATTTTTCAATAAATGATAATCAAATTACCTTTTACCCTTGTACTTCAGATTATCCACTTACAATTGAAGTTTTAACAACAGAAACTTTAATTTTAAGGGATTATTTTACCCCAGAAGTTTATAAAACAAAATATTCAAAAATATCTGAATGAAAATAAAAAATTTAATTTACCTACTGTTTCTAATGTAATCACAAAGCTGTTCCAACAGAGATGACAACCCGATTAGCGTGGATTTTCAATCCGTGCCAACAAAGTCCAGCTTCTTAATTACTCAAAACAAATCTAATACGAAAACATCTAATTCAGTGCTGACTTCAACTAAAAAATAAAACTTCTGGTACGCAGGAACCATAGCCCCGATAGCAGTGGAAATCCTTATTGTTCTTCTTTAAAAACAATAAGATTGTAACGAATAGCGGGAAATAGCTTCTGAAAATATTCAAACCTCTCCCATTCCTCATAGACTGTAAACAAAAAAAATCCCGACGAATCGGGATTTTTTAAAATATATGGAATTGAATTCTATTTCAATTTCTTTTTGATTGCCACCTCATGGTAGGCCTCAATAACATCTCTTTCTTCGATATCATTGTAACCTTTAATTTGGATACCACAGTCGTAACCTTTGGCTACTTCTTTCACATCGTCTTTGAAACGTTTCAATGCTATAAGCTCACCTGCATGAACCACAACTCCGTCACGGATAATTCTGATTTTAGAGTTTCTGGCGATTTTACCGTCCATAACCATACAACCTGCGATTGATCCTACTTTAGAGATTTTGAATATCTCTCTAATTTCAGCAGTACCCAGAATTTCTTCTTTCATCTCAGGAGCTAACATTCCTTCCATTGCATCTTTCAAGTCATCGATAGCTGCGTAGATAATAGAATAATAACGGATATCGATTTCTTCTTTGTCTGCTAACTGTCTAGCATTTCCTGCAGGACGAACATTAAATCCGATGATGATTGCATCTGAAGCGGAAGCTAACATAACGTCAGTTTCAGTAATAGCTCCAACACCTTTATGTATGATATTAATTTGAATTTCTTCAGTAGACAATTTAGAGAACGAATCAGATAATGCTTCCACAGAACCATCAACATCTCCCTTAAGGATCACGTTCAATTCTTTAAACTGACCCAATGCAATTCTACGTCCAATCTCATCAAGAGTAATATGACGTTGTGTACGAACTGATTGTTCACGCATTAATTGCGAACGTTTTGACGCAATTTGTTTTGCTTCTTTTTCGTCTTCAAAAATATTGAACTTATCTCCGGCAGTTGCTGCCCCGTCTAAACCTAATACTGATACTGGAGTTGAAGGTCCCGCCACAGTAACTATATTTCCTCTTTCATCATGCATCGCTTTTATCTTACCGTGATGCTTTCCTGCCAACATATAGTCACCCACTTTTAGGGTACCATGTTGGACAAGTATCGTAGAAACGTATCCTTTTCCTTTATCCAAGAAAGCTTCAACGACAGTTCCTTGAGCCGCTTTATTAGGATTAGATTTTAAATCCAATACTTCAGCTTCCAATAAAACTTTTTCTAATAATTCTTTTACACCTGTACCTACTTTTGCAGAGATATCTTGAGATTGGTATTTTCCACCCCAGTCTTCAACAAGTAAATTCATACCTGCTAATTTCTCTTTAATTTTTTCTGGATTAGCATTTGGCTTATCCACTTTATTAATGGCAAATATAATTGGCACACCTGCTGCTTGAGCATGGCTTATTGCTTCTTTTGTTTGTGGCATGATATCATCATCCGCAGCAATCACAATAATGGCAATATCTGTAACTTGAGCTCCACGTGCACGCATTGCGGTAAACGCCTCGTGACCTGGTGTATCAAGGAATGCGATTTTTTGACCGTTATCAAGAGTCACTCCATAGGCACCAATATGCTGTGTAATTCCTCCAGACTCACCCGCAATAACATTTTCTTTACGAATGTAATCCAATAGAGATGTTTTACCGTGATCGACGTGACCCATTACGGTTACGATAGGCGCTCTAAAAACTAAATCCTCTTCTTTATCTTGAACTACTTCAATAGCCTCTTCAATATCAACAGTGATAAACTCAACTTCATAGCCAAATTCATCAGCTACGATTGTCAATGTTTCTGCATCAAGACGTTGATTCATGGTAACCATGATTCCAAGAGACATACATGTTCCAATAACTTTCGTAATTGGCACATCCATCATTATCGCAATTTCACCAACAGTAACAAATTCAGTAACCTTAATAGTTTTACTTCCTTCATCTATCGCTCTTTGCTCATCATCAGATTTCTGACGGTGCGTATCTCTTTTGTCCCTTCTGTATTTAGCCGCTTTTGATTTACCCCCTTTCTTACCTTGTAGTTTCTCTAAAGTCTCACGAATTTGGTTTTTAACTTCCTCTTCCGTTGGCTCTACTTTCGCAACTATTGCCGGTCTGTTTCCTTTTACGAATCCAGGTCTGGCACTTCTATTGGCGTTATAACCACCCCCACCAACATTTGGCGTAATTTTGTTAGGGTTTGGCGCACCAGGAACTCCAGGAGGTCTCGGCGCACCCGGTTTTGGCGCAATTCTTTTGCGTTTATTTTTATTGGCACTACTTGCCGCACTACCAGGTGCTCCCGGTTTGTTTGGCGTGATTTTAGGCTCTTCCTTTTTCTTTTTCGGCTTATTAAACTGAGACAAATCAATAGTCTGCCCTGTTAACTTGGTACCGGATAGTTTTTGATACTGAGTCGTTATCGCTTCCTCAACAGGAGCTTCATCCGCTTTCGGAGCTGTTTCGACATCTAAGGTAGCGTCTTTAGACACTTCTTTGACAGCCTCTTTAACTACCTCAATTTTTTCTTCTTTTTTAGGTGCTTTAATCCCAACAACAGGTTTAATCTCTTTTTTGTCTGAATCAATTTTATCCTGCACTGGCTCTTTTACTACCGTTTTTTCTGTTGCAACCTCAGCTTTAGGAGCCTCCGTTTTTTCAACATTAACTTTAGCTGGAGCCGCGGGAGTCTTCTTAGGGCTAAGATCTATTTTCCCAACTTGGACAGGTCCTGTTACAACAGCTCTCGCTTTTATAACTTCTTGTTGTTGTTTTAAAACTTCTTCGTCGTGCTTGCGCTTATCTTCAATTTCCTTTTCTCTCTCAACACGCAAAGCTTCCTTCTCTTTTCTCTTCTCTTCGCCAACTTCTTTTGAAGCCTCTTTTTTACCTCTGTCACCTGCAAACTGACCGCACAAGACATTGTATACATCATCAGAAATTTTTGTGTTTGGATTTGCTTCAATAGCAATTCCTTTATCTTTTAGATAATCCACAGCTCTTTCCAAAGAAATATTCAATTCCCTTAAAACTTTGTTTATTCTAATAATTCTCTCTTCAGACATAAAACCTTTTTATTATTACCTTTTTTGTTATTCCTCACTTTACTCCTAACTCGATACTTATCGACCAAGAAAATTATAAAGTGGCATGTTTATCGTTGAAGATACATTGACTAACTGTCAAATTCTTCTTTCAATATTCTCATTACATCTAGAATCGTTTCCTCTTCTAGGTCTGTTCTTCTTACTAAATCTTCTACATCTTGTTTTAAGATACTTTTTGCGGTATCCAATCCAATTTTAGCGAATTCTTCAATAACCCAGTCTTCAATTTCATCTGAAAACTCAGTTAATTCAACATCATCATCATCAGCAGTTGCGCCAGCAACATCACCTTCACGAATAACGTCTAACTCATAACCGGTAAGCAATCCCGCCAATTTAATATTATGACCTCCTCTACCAATCGCTTTTGAAACTTCTTCCAGTTTCAAAAACACTTCAGCTCTTTTGGTCTCTTCATTAATTTTAATGGAAGATATTTTTGCAGGACTTAATGCTCTTGTTATATATAATTGTATGTTATCAGTATAATTAATAACATCTATATTCTCATTTCCTAATTCACGTACGATACCATGAATACGAGAGCCCTTCATTCCGACACATGCCCCTACAGGGTCAATTCTGTCATCATAAGAGTCTACCGCAACTTTCGCTTTCTCGCCTGGTATTCTTACCACATTTTTAACCAATATCAATCCGTCAAAAACTTCAGGAATTTCTTGTTCAAATAATTTTTCCAAAAACTTCTCAGAAGTTCTCGACATAATAATTTGCGGTTTATTCCCTTTTAGTTCAACGCTTTCGATAATTCCACGAACATTATCTCCTTTACGGAAAAAATCAGATGGTATTTGTTTTTCTTTCGGCAAGATGATTTCGTTTCCTTCATCATCAACCAAGATTACTACTCTAGGTCTCACGTGGTGCACTTCGGCAGTATAAATTTCGCCTATTAAATCTTTAAATTGCTTGTAAAGATTCGTGTTGTCATGTTCGTGAATTTTAGAAATCAAATTTTGACGCAAAGCCAAAATCGCTCTTCTTCCCAAATCAATCAACTTCACTTCTTCGGAAACATCTTCACCAATTTCAAAATCAGGCTCGATTTTTCTCGCTTCTGTTAAAGTAATTTCTTCGTTTTCAAAATCTAGATCTTCGTCAGCAACGATTACTCTTCTTCTCCAGATTTCCATGTCTCCCTTATCAGGATTTATGATGATATCGAAATTATCGTCTGAACCGTATTTTTTCTTCAATGCATTTCTAAATACATCTTCCAAAATTGCCATAAGCGTTACACGATCAATAAGTTTATCATCTTTAAACTCTGAGAATGAATCGATTAATGCTAAGTTTTCCATGCGAATTCTTTAATTAAAATGTTACTGTAACAATTGCTTCTTTTATGTCTCCATAAGGTATTTCAAGCGTCTTTTGGACTGTTTCTTTACCTTTTCCTATTTTTTTAGGTTCTCTTGCTTTCCACGACAAAATTACAAAATCATCATTAGCATCCACTAATTCTGCCTCTATATTTTCTGTTTTAGTTTTCACAATCAACGTTCTACCTATATTTTTCTTGTATTGTCTGATGTGTTTTAATGGCGAAGAAACCCCAGCCGAGGCTACTTCCAAAGAAAAATCCTGCTCTTCCCTGTCCAAATTGCTCTCAATTACGCGACTGATGTCAATACAGTCCTGCAATACCACGCCATTGTCATCATCTAAAGTTATAATAACTTTAAAAGCATCCGTAATCGTAAGGTCAATCAAGAAAAGCGATTCCTTTTCTGATAGAGCTTCAGTCAACAATAAATTTACTTTTTCTTTAAATGTCATATTTTTATAAAAAGAGGGGACATTTAGTCCCCTCATTACTTAGATTTTAATAAATAACGGTGCAAATATAGTGTTTTTTTTATAAAATGAAATGATAGATTGCTGTTAAAATATTTCTTATCTTTATTGAAGCATTAAAACAAAGGTTTTTCCGATAATTTAATCCTTCAGATTTATGAGACGAATTCTAGTTCCAACAGATTTTTCGGCACATGCGGATAATGCATTAAAAGTGGCCGCGCAAATAGCAAAAAAGACGAATGGTGAAATATTTTTACTCCATATGCTGGAAATTCCAAATCAAATGAACGACGCTATAACTGGAGCAACAGGCATACCCGAGATAATGCTATTCATCAGAAAAGCAAACGAAAAGCTTCAAAAAACCAAAGAGAAAAATTTTCTGAAAGGGATAAAAGTAACCGAATCGGTGAAATTCGAAAAGGCTTTTGACGGGATACTTTCCTTTACCAGCAAAAATAAAACAGATTTGATTGTCATGGGTTCCCACGGGGTCTCCGGCATCGAAGAAGTACTGATAGGCTCCAATACCGAAAAAGTGGTCCGTTTATCCGACGTCCCAGTGCTGGTTATTAAAAAAAACACCACTGAATTCAAACCTTCCAATTTTGTTTTCGCATCAGATTTTTCAAAAGAAATAAAAAAACCATTTAAAAAAATGGTAGCTTTTGCCGCTATTTTTAATGCAAAACTCCACCTGGTAATGATATGCACACCTAATAGCTTCAAACCCACAGCTATTTCCGAACAAATTATTCGCGATTTCATGTCTGGTTTTGACATCAAAAATTACACCACCCACATTTATAACGACGTTAATATAGAAAAAGGGATTCGCAACTTTTCTAATGCTATTGATGCTGATCTAATTGGATTATGTACCCATGGCAGGACGGGTTTAGCGCATTTTTTCACAGGTAGCATTAGCGAAGATTTAGTAAATCATGCCGTTAAACCAGTAATCACTTTTAAAATTTAAATGCGCTTTTACTGAAAAACTGATCGCATCGAAATATTTCCTGTCAAACCCACTGCTTTAAAAAAAACCGCATAAAAAAAGCCTCTCAATAAATTGAGAGGCTTTCTGTTGGTCTACAAGGACTCGAACCTTGAACGACTGCACCAAAAACAGTTGTGTTACCATTACACCATAGACCATCA
>Ga0209519_10000303_pt1 | contig 20612 bp, 24 predicted proteins | sample Rifsed13ft1_FD_184005 | JGI IMG/M metagenome (GOLD analysis project Ga0209519, IMG submission 184005) | Soil microbial communities from Rifle, Colorado, USA - sediment 13ft 1 (version 2) | ecosystem: Environmental > Terrestrial > Deep subsurface > Rock core/Sediment | place: Rifle, Colorado...
ATAAAATTAATTTTGCATTATCGAATGTTGTTTTCTCCATTGCTGTTTGATAATCTATCCAAGTATAATCCAGATGTTCATGTGAAATTGAAACTTCTTTAGTCTTTGTCTCTGCTAAGAAAAAAACAACTCTCTTATGAACTAGTTCCCCCTGAAATTGAAAATTGTATTCTATCCATTCCTCAAAATTATCCAAAAACACAATGTCTGTGATTCCTGTTTCTTCTAATGTTTCTCTTATGGCTGTTTGATGAGTTGTTTCACCTTTTTCCATTTTACCTTTAACAAAATCCCAATGTCCAGATGGATAATGTAATAACAAAAATAAAATTTTTGAATTCTCTTTTCTAAACAACACTACACCTGCAGATGTCTCTTCTATCATTTCTATGTCTGTCCTAATTATTTTCCTAATCTTCTTTTTCTTTCTTGGAATGTTCTAATAGCTCTCATCAAATCTATTTTTCTGAATTCTGGCCAAAATATATCCATAAAGATCAATTCACTATATGCACTTTGCCACATGAGAAATCCACTTAATCTTTTTTCACCAGATGTTCTTAAAATCATATCTGGTGATGATTGTGGTAGATGTGACGTGTATAAATTGGATTCAATTTCTTTTTTACTAATATCATTAACATTAAGAGATCCATCTTTGATCTTTTCAGCTATTTTTTTCACAGCATCCACTAATTCATTTTGTCCCCCATACGCTAATGCAATATTGAGAAAGTGATTATCATAATTTTTTGTTGCATCATCTAATCGTTTTAGAATTTCTTTAATTGAATCAGGCAGTAATTCTATTCTGCCAATTCCTTTAACTCTCATTTTATTTCTATGAATTCTGGGATCATTGTACAGTTTTTCTAATCTAATACGAATCAGTTCATAAAGATGTTCTAATTCCTCATCATCTCTATCTAAATTCTCTGCTGAAAGTGCATACAAGGTAATTATTTTAATATCAAATTCTTCGCACCAATCAAGAAGATTTTCTACTGCATCGGCACCCTTCCAATGACCTGTTTTTGGAATTGTGAGGTGTCTTTTTGCCCATCTTCTGTTTCCATCTAAAATCAAGGCAAGATGATTTGGAATATCTCCTCCACGTATTTCACTTTCAAGTCTTTTTGAATAAATTTTGTATAGCCCAGATAATTGAAATATTGTATCTTTTATTTTGTTAATATCTAATCACCACTAATAATTGGTACATGCTAGATGATATCAGTGTTTTTCAGGAATAAAGTTATTGCAAAGGAATTTTTGCTTATTTTAGTCTGAAACCATCTCTTGTCGTTTATGTTTTCTATATTTTTTAAAGAGAATAGTCGCTGAGATCAGAGTAGCTGCAAGACCTGCTAACAAAGGTGGCACTAGTGTAATTGAATCAACGCCAGGATTCATCATAATAATAGTAAATTGAGATGTTATAGGATATAGTGCACCAAGAACTACAATTCTTAAAACATCGCTAATTTGTCTTGGTACTCCTCCTATCCAATTACTAAGCAGTATTCCTGCAAAAATTGCACCCAAACCCATCCATAAAATTGGTAATGCTCCTGTAACAAATTGTCCGATTATTATTTTATCTGTGAATATTGTCAATAGATCTGAATCTTTTTCTACCAATTTCTGATCAACTGAATTAATTCCAGCTGGAACTGATGATAAAATCAACAAAATACCTGCAACCATTGTAAATATCCTGATAAATCCCATCGGTGTAGGTTTTGTCAAATTAGCCCATGCTCTATCTATATCAAAAGCTCTAATTAAAAACGCTGCACCTAAAATGCTTACTAGCACTGCAAATATTTCTGCAGTGTATCCAAAAATTGTTGCAACTCCACCAATCAACAAAAGTATTCCTGGAACTCCCAAGAAAAATTTAGAATATTTTGAATCATATGCTAACATTTTTAGGTATTTTCCAAAAACTGCATAAGAATATTCAACACTTCTACTTACTTTCATTACCACTCTTTGCACAGAAACAACTGGTAATACATTTTGAATAACTGGAATTACACTTTCATCATCTTCTCCGTCTGATACAATTACTGCACCATTTGCAGAAAACACCTCTAAAATTTTTTTTATTTCTATTAGAATTTTTTCATCTGCTTGTACCCCTCTTTCTTTAATGCCAGATACAATTACTACTTCAACTTGGTAGCCCTTACTTATCAGATCTTCATATGTTTTAATTGCAGAAAACATTGAATTAGAATCCGCATCTTCTGGATCTTCTAATGCTAATCTCTGTGCTGCATTAATGCATGCATCTCTTCCAATAACCGGTGTAACTATGCCTGCTTTTTCACCTATGTCATTATCTCTGTCAACACAAATTACTAGTAGTTTGTTAGCTGTGGATGCATTGACATCTTTTTCTACCTTGTCAGATCTCTGAGACATTCTTTTTTCTAACTGTTGAATTGCTTTTTAACGATTTCCAACTTTTAAAAATATTATAATTAGGTTTTGAGCCTAACTAGGGTCTTAACTCATTTGATTTATTGATTAATTCTTGTGATTCTGATCTTAATGATTCTATTTTTTGTATAATTTCAGTATCAATTTGACCTTCTTTTAACATATTTGCTGCAACTTTGGTTTCTATGATATATTCATTGAATTTTTTTAGAGCCTCCATGTAACTAATGTAACTATCTTGCCACTCTTCTGGTGGTTTAGATGTTATAAATTCACTAATTTGAGCAGTAACTTGTGATGATGTCACTTCTGTTATTGTAATATATTCATCGGGAGATGTTTTTTCATTTAAAAGATTCTGAAATTCTGTTTCAATAGATTCTTGTAAAACCTCATGAATTTTCTTTACTCCGTCAAGATAATTCTCATAATCTGATACAACCAAAGTAGATGGATTCTCTTGAGGTATAACCCAAAAGAGAAAACTGGCAGCTGTAATTGCTACTAAAATAATCACTGTAACTGCAATACCCTTTTTAGATGCCATTTTGTTAGCTTAGAATTAGGGTGTTTATAACTGGTAAACCTTTCAAAATATGGTCTCTTATTGAATAAATATTAAAAAAAATCAATACAAATACAATTCTTATTAGAAATATTAAAAAAATCACAATATTCGTTGAAATTTTTTATAATACTTCATTTTTGATACATTAAAAAATTTACACACATCTAGCCTATAGTTAAATAATTTTCACAGGCTCTTCCTAAATACCACCAAGTACGACATTTTCTAGAATGGTAGAAGCATATTGCGTAAATGTGGAACTAATGTCTTCCGAATAGGAAAGATGTAGGTCAACAAAATCCACACGATTTCTCTTTTTCAAAAACCAATATAGGGTACAGTATACACAATTTTTTAATGGTCAAGTCCAATTACGAGCATCTACTTAAGAGAATTCAGGATAAGTTAGGCGATACTAGAAAAACATCTACTGCTAGATTTGAACTTCCTGTGGTTGATGTGATGTGGGAAGGTCAAAAAACTTTTCTGCGTAATTTCTCAGAGTTTCCAAAAGTGCTTCGTCGAGATCCTGATAAAGTTCTACAATATCTCTCTAAAGAATTTGCAGTTCCAGCTGAGCGCTTAGGTGATAAGGCAATGTTTGTTGGAAGAAGAGCACCTGATGACTTTACTCGTCTTTTCCAAATTTATGTTAAAGACTATGTGGAGTGTCATACTTGTAAAAGTCCTGATACAAAGATTTTAAAAGAAAATCGAATTTCTTTTTTGATTTGTGAAGCCTGTGGTGCCAAGTCTACTCTAAAAGGTAAATATGCATAATGCAATTCTCAGTTAAAATTACTGAATACCAAAAAAATTTAATGCTAAATATCTGTGATGCAGATCTTCTTGGAAAAAATATATCTCAGAATGAATTAACTGTGACAATAAGTAAGAGCTATTATGGTGATCAAATAATTGAAAAAGATGAAGCTAAAAAATTACTTAAAAATTCGTCGATAATTAATATGGTTGGAAAAAACACCATATCTCTTTCATTAGAACTTGGAATCGGTTCTGAAAATGGAGTAAAAAAAATTTCTGGAGTGCCTTTTTTGATTGTTTTTAAAATGTAATGCATTTAAATTACAAATAAAGAAACGATTATGTTGATTGTATAAAAATATCATTTTCTAACAATGTAATAAAGGAAATCTCTTTTATCTAGTATCTACAATAATATTCATTGTCCGATGATATAATGTCCGATGATTTGTTGTATGATGATTTAAGTAGAAAGTTAGAATCAAAAGTTGACAATAAATTAATTTTTAAATCTAAAAGAGGAGGTCTGGAAGATGGATTCAAAAAAGGTAAGGTGATCAATGAAGTTTTAGACAAACCTACTGTAATGACACTTTACAAGATGATCACCGATCATATCATTGCATATGTTAATGGTCCTGTAAGTGCAGGAAAAGAATCTGTTCTTTTCTGGGCTGTTGATGAAAAAAATATTGATGTAGCATTAAAAATTTACTTGATAAGTACTTCAAATTTTAAAAAACGAGAGCAATACATAACGGGAGATCCACGATTTTCAAAATTGAAAAAGGGAACAAAAAATCTTATTTATCTATGGGCAAAAAAAGAGTATAGAAATTTATCGCAATGCTACAAGTGTGGAATTCCAGTCCCAAGACCTCTTTATCTAACAAATAATGTGCTTGCCTTGGACTTTATTGGTGAAAATGGCTCACCTGCAAAGATTTTACTTGAATCCGAAGTTGATGAAAATGATTATACTCAAGCAATCTCGATAATTACCAAGCTCTATCAAAAAGCCAAACTAGTTCATGGAGACTATTCTGAATATAATATTTTTAAGACTCCTAAAGGATTGGTTCTTTTTGATCTTGGTTCCGCCGTTGATCTGAGACACCCTAATGCTCAAGAATTTCTTAAAAGAGACATTAATAATATAACTCGATTCTTTTCTAAAAGGGGAATTTCTGTTGAAGATCCAACTAAAATATTTGAGGACATTGTAAGATGAGCTTTGAAAAAATACTTCGAATACCAAATGAACGAATAGCTGTATTAATTGGCAAATCTGGAAATGTAAAATCCAAGATTGAACAACTCTGCTATGTTACTTTGGATATAGATGGCGAGACCGGTGAAGTTTTTATTAAATCTAATGGTGATGTTGAGAACATTCAACCCTTCAAAGCTATGGAGATTGTTACTGCAATAGGTAGAGGATTTTCTCCTGAAAATGCAATGAGTTTACTAAAGGGTGAAAATGCATTACATGTGATAGATTTGAGAGAATTTGCAGGAAAATCAAATGCAAATATTGAAAGGATAAAAGGGAGAATTATAGGAGAGGGTGGTAAGGCAAGAAAAAATATGGAAAATTTAACTGGAACTCACATCTCTGTTTATGGGAAGACTGTTTCGATAATTGGCGATACTAGTAAACTAAGATTGGTTGTAGATGCAATATCATCAATATCAAATGGTAGCATACATGGTGCAGTTTATAACAAGTTAGAAGCAGCAAACAGAAAAAATAAAAAAGAAAAAATGCAATTATGGGAAAACCAAGATGTCTTCTATTAAAGAAAAATTTAATCAAATCTCACCAAGTGAGTTTTTTTATAGAAATAGGGATTTAGCTGGTTTTAGCAATCCTACCAGATCACTATATACAGCAGTGAGAGAATTTGTAGAAAACTCTCTAGATGCATGTGATCAGAAAGGGATCTTTCCAGATGTTCATATGTCCATAAAGGCAGTTGATCCAGAAAAACCAGACCCAAAACCATACATTCTAACAGTCAAAGATAATGGACCTGGAATAGAATCAAAACACGTTCCGTTGGCATTTGGAACTGTACTTTATGGTTCTAAATTTGGATTAAAACAGGCACGAGGTATGTTTGGCCTTGGAGCAACCATGGCAATTCTGTATGGTCAAATTACAACAAATAAACCTGTTTTTGTTAAAAGTTCAACTGACGGAAAAATTCAAGACGAATTTGAATTATTGTTAGATATTCAAAAAAATAAACCCGTGATTCTAAAACACACTACCAAAGAAGTAACAAAACGAGGTCTTTCCGTCAGTATTTGTCTAGAGGGAGATTATGCAAAAGCAGGTTCAAAAATTAAAGATTATGTTTATGAAACATCTCTGATTACTCCATACGCAACAATAACTTTTGATGATCCTAAAGGAGAAAAATTTCATTATTCTAAGATTGTAAATGAAATGCCACCTGCACCTACAATAATTAGACCTCATGCACATGGTATTGATGTTGAAACAATTAGACGCATGATGGTTGAATCCCAATTTGAAATTCCAAACATTGATGATGCCATGGTTGAAAAAGTCCGAAAAGATTTAGGATTGGCAAAAAATAATCTTGCATTTACTGGAATAATGGATAAAGCAAAAAAACGTTGGAAAACTCTTTCCAGACCTGTAAGAGTTGTAATTTCTCTGATGTCATTTCTTAAAATGGATTTTGATAAATTAAATAAAATCCGAATTGAAGATATTGATGTACCAAATAAAAAATTGTATTATTGGGATTTTGGTGATTCCCAATCTAAATCTGTAGATATGGATCCTGAAAGTTCACACTATAAACAATTAACTGGTACTGTTCAAGGAGAAACACTAACTACATTTTTAACAAAAAGATTCCAAAGAATAGGGCCATCAACTGCTGTTAAATTTGCAGAATTTGCAGGTTTCAAACCAGAAAAACGGATGGGAACTATGACTAATGAAGAATTAGTAAAACTTAGCGATTCGTTACAAAAATTTGAAGATTTTCTTTCACCAGATCCAAGTTGTCTAGCACCATTGGGAGAAGAACCACTTGAAAAAGGAATGAAAAAATTCTTTAAACCTGATTTTTGTGCGGTAATTCAACGTCCAGCTTCGGCTTACTCTGGGTTTCCCTTTATTGTAGAGATGGGTATTGCATATGGTGGTGAAATACGTCCAGGTGGCCCACATGTTTATCGATATGCCAATAGAATTCCATTACTTTATGATGAGGGAAGTGATGTCGTTCTCAAAGTAGTAAATGATACTGATTGGGGTAGATATAAAGTCAAAGGTGATCCGCCATTTGTTATAGTTACTCACATCTGTTCTACTCGAATACCTTACAAGACAGTTGGAAAAGAAAATGTGGCAGACAGACAAGAGATAGAACGTGAATTAAGATTAGGACTCCAATTTTTGTCCAGAAAACTTGCAGCCTACATGTCTAAGAGAGGTCAAGCTGAGATGGCAAAAAAGAGAGCAAATCTATACGCAAAATATCTTCCATTAATTGCACAGTTTTCTACAGAACTTGCTGGAAAGACTAAAGAACCGAATTATAAGAAATTATTAGAAGAGGAGATGATAGTTGACGACAAACAAAGCTAAAGATCGTAAGCAAAAAGCAAATGAAAAACAGCAGAATATCATCGATGCTCTAAAAGATCATGGTGCTAAAGTCTATGGCGATTTAGAAAATGGACAATTCCCCAAATTTTCTATTCCTAGTAGATCTGTTAGTAATATTGTTTATGACAAAAAAATTCGACAATATATTTTAGGAAACGCTGCTGCACTTCGAAGTTCGAGAAATTCTTCTCAATTAAGATCATTTACACAATTAATGTGGTTAGCATTTTTTGCAAACAGGTTAACACAAGAAAAAAAATCATCTACATTAAGAGATGTCTATTATTCATCTCAAGCATTCGAAATTGAATTTGAAGACCAATCCGAGTCTGATAATATCATCGTCGATTTAGAAGCTGTATTATCAAAACCACGTGAAGATTTTCATATATTCCCAGAAGAGAGAAGTTCAATTTTTGGAGATTTGAATATAGAATATACCATTCCTGGTTATGAAGGTAAAAAGATGAATCTTTCAAATCATCCTGATGGGTATGCCATAGGTCCCAGCTTGACTACTGCAGAACTAGTAGACACAAGTGCTGAAATTGTAATTGCTATTGAGAAAGGTGGTCTATTTACAAGATTTGTAGAAGAACAAGTTGATAAGAAATTTAAATCTATTATCATTAATACTGGAGGACAAGCTCCACGTTCTACTAGAACTCTTTTAAAAAGATTGCATGATGAAATGGGATTGCCTGTAATTGTTCTCACAGACGGTGATGTGTATGGAGAACATATTGCAATGGTGATAAAATCAGGTTCTGCAAATGCTGCTCATCTAAGAGAACTTACAGTTCCAGATGCAAAATGGGTAGGTGTATGGGCTACTGATATTGAAAAATTTAAACTCCCAACAATTCCTATGACTGAATCTGACATTAAACGATGCTATGATCTACAAAGTGATCCGCGATATCAAGAAGGTATATGGAAAAAAGAATTAGATGTATTTCTTAAAATAAAAAGAAAAGCTGAATTAGAAGCATTTTCAAAATATGGTTTGACAAATATTACTGATAAATATCTTCCACAAAAATTAGAACTTGCAAAAAGTCTATAATTATTTTATTCTTAGTGTAAGTACACCATTTCTATATTTGAAATCAAAAATTTGCATTTCATTTGAACCTTCTATTGGAACTTCTTTTGAAAAACCTACAGAACCACGAATATACAAAATACCATCAATTAATCTGACTGCTATCTTGTCTTCTGGTCCTGGAACTTCAGCTACAAAGACAAAATCACCCTCTCCTTTAATAAGATCATAAACCCAATTTTTTGTCTCTTGCTCTCTTGCATTGTATACTGGTTTTTGATCTTTAGTCATTTTCTTTAGGACATGAACCCAATAAAACATTGTAATTGCAGCAGCTCCAATTAGAATAAAACTGACAAATCCCGAACCTGATCTTTGAGTCATTATGTAAATAATTCCAAGAAATAAAATTACCATAATTGGAATTACAAAATTTAATGATTGTTCATTTGAATATGTTCCCTTATAACTTGCCAAGTAGTTCGATTTGACTTTGACCAAATATAAAGTATCTTTGGTTTTTATTACCATTTTTTGAAATTCATCTAAATGACTAGTGATGATAAAACTGGTAAACTGACTATGAAAGATATTATTTTGAAAGGCTCAATTATTGCAGTAATTGTCACTATTCCATCCATTGTATCTTTTATCCTTGCCTGGATAATTCTTGATGATTTGATACAGGCTGCAATAATAGGTGCGGTGGTTCACTTTATTGCGATGGGATTCTCACTGAAAATATCAAAGAAATTATTGGTGAAAAGACATTCATAATAATCCTTTATTTGACTAGCTTTTATTTTAAAAATAATGGAAATATCAAGAGTTGAAAAAGATCTAATTTCTGAAATAAAATTAGATCCATTACAAGCAAAAGTCTTTCTTTTAGTCACATGTTATGGAAAAATGTCTCCTTTCAAAATTGCAGAAAAACTAAAGATTTCAACTGATGATGCTTTGAATACTGCTAAGGCACTTATGACGTTGGGTGCTTTCATAGATATTTCTGAAACTGAGTTTGAGGCAATGCATCCTAGATTTACATCTGTAAACATGTATCGAAAATTATGTGAGCGGGAAAATATTGAATTTAAACGAAATAAAATTGTAGACAATATAGGGGCAATTCTAGAAAAATCATATGATGATGCAAGAACTAAATAATCCTAATGTTTGGTAAACAGCATTGAGTATCGATACAGAATCCTGTAAACATCAACCTGTATATTTTGGGGTAGTTAACATCAACATAGATGAGAGAACTATAGGCTCAGTTGATGTCTGGCGATGCGGTATTTGTAAAAAACGATTTTGTGAGGAAAAACAGCTTGGTATAGAGGAGTTGGCAGATTTAGTAGGAATGCCAAAAATTGATCCAGATGCAAAATGGGGTGTTACCGTATGTAAATTACAACAAGGAAAATACAAATGGAAATTGGTTAGACTGAAAGAAAATTCTGAAATTAAACATGAGTGTTTAGATGAACAAATCGTCTCTCTTAAAGTAAAAAATTTCAAAGTTGAAGATGATAAACATTGGAGTTTTTTGATAGATGATAATGTTAACAAGGCTGTAGAAATCTAACTTAAATGAATCTCAAAGTTCACATTAATAATGTCCATGGAAGCCAGATGGCAGCAAAAATCACTGGTACTTTTACTATTGATACTCATTCTTTTAGATTCAATGCAATTGCATTTGGACGAATTGGTGGTCAAAATATAGGCGCAAAAATTTCCAAAATCACAGAAAAAGAACTAGAGAAACTAGGTTATAATATTGATGAAGTAATGACTTCATTACAATCTAATCTTCTTCAAGGTGATCTTACTTTGCCAGAAGGATTGAAAAGAGAATCTTTTGTTGATGATTAGAATTCAGCTTCTTCCAAAGCCTTTGCACACGAACAGCTTCTGGCTTTTGGAATCTGACTGATTAAATCTGTGAGAACTTTCTTTGTTCTCTCTACGTTTTTTGATAATGTCTCTAAAACTTCTTTGGCGGTAACTGGTTTTTCTGCCCATACATCATAATCCGTCACTGTTGATATCGACGCATAACACATTTGAGCTTCTCTTGCAAGTTGACACTCTGGAACTAGAGTCATTCCAATAATGTCTGCTCCTGTAGTTCTGTAAAATTTTGATTCAGCTTTAGTAGAAAATCTTGGACCTTCAATGCATACATATGTACAATCTTTATGAATATGGAGATTTTGGTCCTTTGCAACTTTGAGAATTGATGATTGCAATTCGGGACAGAATGGATCTGCTACCGAAATATGGATAACTCTTCCATTCTCTGAAAACGATCCATTTCTTGATTTAGTAAAATCTAAGAACTGTGTTGGCAATGCAAAATGTCCTGGTTCTATCTCTTCTTTCAAACTTCCAACTGCAGAAGGTGCAATTATTCTCGTGATTCCTAATTCTTTGAATGCCCAAATATTGGCTTTGTAATTTATCATATGTGGTGGAACTGTGTGTTTTTTCCCATGTCTTGGCAAAAATGCAATTTTTCTCCCTTTGAAAATCCCAACAGTGATTGAATCTGATGGTTTTCCAAACGGTGTATCTATTGTAACTTCTTGGGCATTTTCAAGCATTCCTGAATCATAAATGCCAGTTCCACCAAAAATTCCTATTTCTACATCTTTTTCCATTAGTATCTGACCAATGATTTACAGTTGTATTGACTGATTCCTTTCATTCCATTTAGTTCAGTCAATTCTATTATGAATGCAAATCCTGTGACTTTTCCACCTACTTTTTCTATTAATTTTGCAGATGCTTTTGCAGTTCCTCCTGTTGCAAGTAAGTCATCACAAATTAGAATTTTCTGGCCTTTATTGATTATGTCTTTTTGAATTTCAATTGTATCTTGACCATATTCAATTTTATATGATAATTTAGTAGTCTTACCTGGCAGTTTTCCTGCTTTCCTAATCATGATCATTCCTTTGTTGTATCTCGTAGCTAGCACACAAGCCAGTAAGAATCCCCTTGATTCTATCCCTGCAAATAAATCCACATCTTTTGGATGGAAATATTTTGTAAATTCATCTGCAATAAATGACAATGCGGAAGGATCTTTCAATATAGGGCTAAAATCTCTAAATAATATTCCTTTTTTAGGGAAATTTGGAAAGTCTAATATTTTTTCCTTAAGATTCATGTCTTGAAATTAAAATAGGTGGAATAAAATTGTTTGAAGTTATTTTATGTCAAAAGTTGTTTCAGCAGTATTTTGCGCATCTTTTACCTTGACGGTGTATGTTCCTGGCACTGTGCCTTTTGGAATGAACCATGGTTGTTTGACTTCTCCATTACCGGAAGCAGGAAATGACAATGTCTCTATTATCTTGCCATCTGATGTTAAGATTTTAATTTGTACCATTTGAATTGCATTTACCACTTTAATGTTGATACTTTTTCCAAATCCTGGAATTTCCATACCTTGACTCACAGTAACCGTAAGTCAAGGTATGGAAGATGTTATTATTTCGATTTCAATCTTATCAAGATTTGAACCGCTTTGTGCTTTAATCGTCCAAATGCCTGGCTTTGCTTTAGAAGGTACTCTCAATTCACCGCCTTTGATATTTCCCTCTTTATCTGAAAATGTTTCTTTTGTTTTCCATATCCCTCCTTCAGGGTCGATTAATTCCAATGTTAAAAGTGCATTTGAATTTGCTTTTCCTAAAACTAAAATTGCATCTCCCGGTCTATAATCTAATTTTGTACTGCTGATTTTAATTTCACCAGAACCTGTCTGTAATCCAACTGTAAATGTTTCAGAACTTTTGGCAGAGCCTTTATTGACAACTGCAGTATATACTCCGGATGAATATCCATTTAGATCTAATCTAAATGTCTTTTTTCCATCTTGTTGTAATGTAATGGGAGTGCTACTACTACCGTCTGAAAATATTTTTTCCTTATCGGATGGATCAACAATTAACAAGCTTAGTTTGTCTAATGGTGTTCCAGTTAATGTTATGACTGCAATTTCTGTAGTTTTGTAATTTAATTTATCAAATACTATGTTTATTGGTGTTGAAGGAATGACTCCTAATCCTGCATAAATAAATTCTTTATTTCCCTCTTGTGATGCAACTAATGTCCATGTACCCTCTTTGTCTACGTTTGCTTTTGTTGGATATTCAATTTCAACTATTCCTGATTCGCTAACTTGAATGATGTCTGAAAATTTTTCATCTCCAAGCGGATCTTCTAAAATTATTTCTAGTGATTTGTTTGGCAGTGCTGTACCGTTAAATTTTATTGTCTCTCCGGGATTAAACATCAAAGTTGTTGGTGTTATGATTATTACTTTGCCTGATTCTAAGACCCAAGATGTTGAAATCTCTTCTCTGCCATCAGAAATTATAGCGCTATATCTTCCAAATGGTGCGTCTATAGGCACTATGATCGGTTCTTCTACTTTCCAATTTCCTTTAGAATCTGCTTTTGCAGTTCGTGTGTTGATAATCTTTCCATCTATATCTTTGACTGATGCAGTAATACCACCATTAGGTTGAGCCGTACCTGAAACTTCTATAAAATCTCCTCTATGCAATATCTCCGGGATTCCTTTGATTGTAAGTTTTATATTTTCAGTCTCTGGTATTCTGTTTTCCTCTTCTCCTATTCTTAGACTTATTTTCTTTTCATTTCCTGCTTTATCTTTAACAGAAAAATCCACTCTGTCAGCATTTTGATTTTTTGGAATTGTTACAGTAGTAACAAAATGACCGTCTTCATCTGTTTTAAAAGTTCCAATTTTGTCTGTGTTTATATAAAAATCAAATTGTTGTGATGATCCAAAATTATCTCCAGTGACTCTAATTGTTGATCCTGCATTTGGTTTTTCTGGAATTATTCTAAATACTGAATCAGATGAAATTCCTTCATCCGAATTTTTCCCTGTTAATTTTTCATTAAGTATGGGCTTTGGTAATTCTTTTGGAATAGTTTTTCCAATTTCTATTTGTTTCTCATTTTTATCCAGTGCTTTCCAATTTATTGTTGGATTTGTTTTATCTGTTTTAATTCCAATTTTTATGGATTCACTTGGTTTGACAGATTCTGATGATGTGAAAATTATTACTCCCTGAGGTGTTTTTTCACCAACCCACCCACTTTCTGTTTTAAACGATTTAAAATTTATATCACTGCCTAACCAAATCCTAAATGAATTTACATCTTCTTTTCCGCTATTTGTAAATTCAATAATAGTAGTTTCTTCAAATGAAAAACTCTTTACATTAACTTCCTCTGCTGCATATGCATTGATTGGAATAATTACTGCTACTGTTAAACATAACAAGACTAATGAAAGGAAAACTCCTCTCGTAGAGGATTTACTCATATTTTCGAGTCGCTTCATCTCTCAATTAAACCTTAAAGGATATTTTACTGCTTTTGTATTTGTTCTTAAGGTATTTTTCATAAGCAAACTTCTTTAATCTTAAACTCTGGCTCTTTGAAATTTGGCCAAATCTGATTTTGTAATGACATTTTGATATTGTCTTATTCTTTCAGCAATCAATCTATATAATGATCTAAACTGGTCTTTGGTTTTGTCTGATAAGAAATCTGTCTCTTCTAAGGTGATTTTTTCACAAATATATCGAGTGATTTCTTCATTATCAAATTGACCCCAATCATCATCTCTGTGTTCCTCCCAAATTTTTTTCAAATTGTCTAAAGCTCCTTTCTTTTCCTTTGAAGTGACATCTCTGGATGTGAGATTTGAATAGCCTTCTTTTCTCAATCTGATCTCATATGTTTGATTAACTGCATGAAGGTAATCTTCAAGAACAATATAATCCTCAATTGATTCTAAGTTCTTTCCCTCTCTCTCAAAAAATATTGTCTGAATTGGTGAAAACTCATTTGATACTAACTGAGCTGAGATTTGTTTAGATTCCTCTGAATTATCTAATAAAATAAATGTCCTATATCCGTGATTTCTGTAAAAAATTGCTAAGGGTAAAACCGAATTTTTATTGTATGCAGCTACTACGTTTAATGGATTCATTGAAATATTTGGGTCCTGTAAAAATTTATCAAATGCATTTAGATACATTGCATCTGACATTGTCTCTACAATAATCACTGGTCTAGAGTTAGTTCCAATCTCTCTGTCTACAATTGATTCAACCAATCCTCTTGATAAACCGTATAGTATTGGAGTTAGTGTTTTATCATCTGCATTCCAGTAATCATAAAAAATTTTACTAAGATGTTTTCTTTTATCTAATTCTACTACTAGTAGGTTTCCAGGTGTATAATCGAAAATCATGAATGGCGAATGAGTAGCATACAAAACCTGATTTGAACCTGCCAAATTCTTCAATAAATCTGAAATTCCTCTTTGCTGTGTTGGGTGAAGATTCCTTGCAGGCTCGTCAAGAAGCAATATGGCTTCTTTTAACTCCGCCCTTTGTGTTTCTGCTGCAAAGTTTACAATAAAAGAAAATGTCCATTTGAAACCTTCCGCTCTTCTATTTAGCAAACCTGTATTGGTTACTGTTCCGTCACGATGAACATCAGAAATTACGACACTCATAATATTTCCTGGATTATATCTCAAATCAACATGAATTGGATCTCCTTTCCATGCTGGATTTAATTTCTTAGTTAATCTGTTACTTGCAGTATTGAGAAGTTTAATACATTTTGATGGAGTTCCTTTGACTTCGTCTAATGCTTTAATGTCCAATTCAGCTAAATAGAAAAGATTTCTTACTGTTTCAGCCTTGTCAAATTCTTCGACAAATTCTATTGAACCTACTCGTTCTCCTTTTTCCTCCCGAAGATATTCATTAAGATTGATGTTGCCGTAGATTTTCTTGTAATCTGAAAAATATACAAAACGAGGATGCAATTCTGCTGCAATAAAGTTCTCCAAAGCTGATTTTTCACTCTCTCCGCTAAGAAGTTTAGAGAACTGATTTTCAGGACTTTCATAGATTTTTTCCCACTCTTCGATAACTTTTGGTTCTTGTACGGCTATTACGTGAAACTGATTACTGAATTCAGCCATTCCACTATCAAACACCTCTTGATTTTTTGGGGGAGTACCTTCAAATAATTTTGTATCAATTTGAATTCTAAGATGATTTGGTATTGTATCTAAAAAATTCAATATTTGCTTTGAAAAATTCTCCCAAGAGTTTAGTTCTCTGTTTTTATCTTCACTAATTTGAATATCTTCAAATTCGTATTGTACTTTTGGTTTTTTATTAGTTCTAAATAATTTTATTTTCTTCATTTCAGGTAAACCTGGAAACGCTTGTTTGAGTAATCTGATTTCATTTGAACTTAATTCAAATTCACCTTCTGCCAATCTGATTTCTCCTTTGAGATCTTCTGATAATTCATCACAAAGATCTAATTCCGAAACTCTCTCATCTCTATTCAATAAAGTCAATGCTTGTAGAATTGTTGTTTTTCCACTCTCATTTCTTCCAACAAAAGCTGCTAAATCTCCAACTGTAATTTCTCCAGAATCATGAATGCAACGATATGCCCTAACTCTAAATTTTCTAAGTCGCATCTAGCGATATTTAGTCGGCTCCGATTTAACTCATTCGTCAAATTTATCGTAGATGTTGGAATTTTGCTAAATAGATATAAGGGAATTACAGGTGAAAAAACGAAATGACAACTAGATTGGCATATGTTGTATTTATTTTGCCCATTGTACTTTCAATTGCTTTTGGTTCTATAGTTATGGCAGATGTTCTTCAATCACCTGACCGAGAGCTAAACATGTGGCGTGTTGGTTCAACAAACACCTTAACTCATGATAAATCAATTAAGATAATTGGATTGGAAAAACAATATCTTGTCTCTACTCCAATTGAAATACAAGTAAAGATTGATGACTCTTTTTTTGATTGCGGTGATCTTTATGTCACAATTTACTCCACTGAAAAAAATGCTGTAATTACACAAAGTGGATTTTTTAAACAATGTTTTGATCAAAATAACACCCTTTTGCCTATTGATGATGAGTTTTCTGAAATAATAGGTACTCCTGGCCAATACGAGTTAGTCGTGAAAATGAACGATCAGAATCAAAAGAGTAGTATAACCGCAAGTGGAAAATTTACTATTAAATAGGAATGAAATCATGTATGGTTAGGAGTTATATTAAAAATTAAGGTGATTTGATGGCAAAGAAAAAAGATAAACTATCTGGAGATATCGCAAAAAAAGAAGTACCTTCTAAAGAAAAGAAACCAGCAAAAAAAGAAGTACCTTCTAAAGAAAAGAAACCAGCAAAAAAAGAAGTACCTTCTAAAGAAAAGAAACCAGCAAAAAAAGAAGTACCTTCTAAAGAAAAGAAACCAGCAAAAAAAGAAGCATTACCCAAAGAAAAGAAACTAACTAAAAAAGAATTAGAAGAAATTAAAAAAGAAGCTGAAAAAACATTAGAAGAAGAGTTAGAAGAACAACTAACAGATGAAGAGATTGAAAATTTCCAAATTGAAAAAGTTGACATGGAAAGACTCACAAACAAAATCTGCGATGTTTTAGCTGAACGTGAATCTGAAGGAATGTTTCAAAGTGAACTGTGGAAAAAACTTAAACTTACAAGTAGGGATGGTTCTAGACTTGCATTAAAATTAGAAAGAATGGGAACTATTTACAGAGAAAAAATTCTAGACAAAGGCCGTTGGACGTATAAATTAATTCTAAAGAAGACACCTATTAGCACTCTGTCAATTGAGAATGCACCTTGCCTTGTTTGTCCTGTGGAACAAAAATGTTCACTTGAAGGAGAAATCAGTCCTCGTAATTGTCAATTTATTGAAGACTGGGTACTTGCTGACATGAAAAAACCTGCGAAAGTCAAATGAAGCTCATAGATGCACGACGAGATCAATATAGAAAATTAGCTCATGAACAAGGATTTCGAAGTAGGGCTGCATACAAACTCAAACAACTAAACCAATCTTATCGTATTATTGGACCTGGATTTTATGTTCTTGATTTAGGATGCGCACCTGGAGGTTGGACTCAAATGGCGGTAAAATTAGTCGGCAACAAAGGCAAGGTTATGGGCATTGATACATCATATGTGGAAGAAATTCCTGGGGCTCATATTATTAGAGAAAATATTGAAAATGAGTTTGTAATTGATGAGATTTTATCTTATTTTGAAAGAAAAGTTAATGCTGTAATATGTGATCTTTCACCACAAGTTACTGGGAACTGGTCTGTAGATCATGCAATACAAATCTCATTGAATTATGAATGCACAAAAATAATGGACAAAGTTTTAATGCATAAAGGAAATGCAATTTTCAAAGTTTTTGATGGAGAATATTCCATGGAATTTAAGGACTATATTAAGAAGAAATTTGCAAGAATAAATCTTACAAAGCCTGAAGCAAGTAGGAAACAAAGTAGCGAATTATACTATGTCTGTTTGGGATTTACCGGCTGATCTGAGAATACTCTGATTATTTGATTTATGTTGGCATTTGTTCTAAAACCCGTAGGACAAAATGATGTGGGACTAGCTAAATAACCGTTCTTTTGTAAATTTTTTATTGCGTCTTCTAATTTTGGTGGCGATGATTTCATTTTTGATGCAATTTCATCAAGTGTAAAGTAAACTCCATGCATTTCAGATTCTGCAAGACATTTTTGTAATGTTTTTTCACAAACTTTGTCTACTGATAACTCTGGCATTTTTAAAATCATATTTTCTATAAATTCTTTGTCAAAAATTTTATCAATCCACAATGGTCCTCCAATACTTATTTTTGATTTACACAATTCACATTCATTATTTTGCTCAAGTACTATTTTTCTATGACCACAGTTTTTACAATGTAAGATGTATCCAATATTTTCTTTTTGATCCTGTCGAATAAGAACTCGTACATATGTTCTGTAATAATGCATGTTGCTTTCTGCAAATAGTGGAACAATCTCAACACCTATTCTTCCTGCAACCATTCTGAGACATCCTAAAATTAATCGAATTGCTATTTCATTACCGTATTCGACTCTTATTGGAATTCCGCCATACTTTCTCTTACATGCATTCTGGTAAAGCCCGTTTAACACCTGAAGATCCGTGGCTGTTGTGGATAGAATTCCACCATGCATAGTCGCCCTAATCCCACAATCAAAAAATTGTGATGACGAGCCAAACGGATCTATGTCTATAATTGAGCCTCTTTCTCCTTTCGTGGAATATTTGCTAAGAAATCTACATACTTCCATTTCAGAATATTCTATATTTTTTAAATTGTTTAATTGTGCTGAATATTCTGCCAATTTTAATGCCGTTGGATTTAGATCATTGATTACTACCTTGTCTACTTGTAATTCATTTGCAACTCGTAATCCTCTGATGCCAACACCTGATAATCCATCCAAAAATATTTTTGGCCCTGCAAAATTTTTCAGAAAAGCTCCATATGCAATTATTGAATAATCTCTATTCAGTCTTGCTTTTGGATTAAAAAATGCTGGTTCTTTTGGTGGAACTTTATCCGTGATTGATTTTTTTGGAACCAATACTTTTGTTTGCCCTTCTATGATTTCTTCAAACGTTTCATCTGGAATTTGCAATTGTTATTCTGTATTTACTTAACCTATAATGGTTTAATACGTGTGTTCTAAGACAGAATCAATGCAAATTTGTGGGGTGGATGATGCTGGACGTGGTTCCATGTTAGGACCTCTTGTAATTGCTGGAATATCTTTGAACAAAACTAATATTCATAAACTATCGCTATTGGGTGTAAAAGATTCAAAGCAATTAACTCCAAAATCACGAGAAGACCTTTATAAAAAAATAATTGCGTTAGTGGATAATTATCACGTTGTAAAAATTTCTCCAAAATCAATTGACGCCAGTGTTAAGAAACACGGTCTTAATCATCTGGAGGCCAAATACATGGCAAAAGTTATCTCAAAATTAAATCCCGATTTATCATATATTGATTCATGTGATGTTAATCCGCAAAGATTTGGAAAAGAAATTGCAAAATTATCTAATAACAAAAAGATCCGATCATATCATCATGCAGATAGTAGATTTGTTGTAGTTTCTGCTGCATCCATAATTGCCAAAGTTACCCGAGATAGAACAATAGACAAACTCAGAAAACACCATGATTTGGGAAGTGGATACCCATCTGATTCTAAAACCATTAATTTTGTTAAATCCTACTATGAAGATAATCAAACTCTTCCAGTTTTCGTGCGTAAAAGTTGGAAACCAACTCAAAAAATATTGAATAAAAAATCACTTTAGGAACTTTGCAATTACCATTGCATGATCTTTATCATATGGATGAAGATCTATTACTTGTAGGATTTCAAAATGAACTTTCATCTTTTCTATCTCTTCTTCTACTATTCTTTTTGGAGATTTTGTAACATCAATACTTCTTGTTTTTATTACTAAAAAGAAATAACCATCTTTTTTGAGATACATTTTACAATTTTCTATTGCAATATTTGTTTGATCAGGTTGTGCTATGTCTACATACACTACATCTACTTTACCAAATACTGAAAAATACTCTTTTGGTTTTCTTGCATCTTGTAAAATCGGAATTATGTTTGTTCTATGTGATGCAACTCTATCTAAAAAATCTCTGGCCACTCTACTTGCATGTTCCACTCCAAAAACTATTCCTGTAGATCCAACAATATCTGAAATATGGCTCACAGTTGTACCAGTTGATACCCCTAGATACAATACAGTTGATTTATTTTTAAATGGAAATATTTCTAATCCATTCATTATTGCTGCAGCTAATTTACTTCTGAATGGATCCCATAATCTGTATTCGGTTCCTTTTTTTGTAATTAATTTTTCATTGTATACTTGATTTCCAACAACAAAATTTTCAGTGGCTAGCTTTTTTTCACCATCTGAGTTTATCCAAAAAAATTCATAATTATCTTCTTTCAAACTTTGTTCTCTTTTTGTTTTTATTTGATTTGGAATCTGTTCTTTCTCTATAGTTTTTATTTTCTCTTCTAGAGTCAGTACTCTCTCTTCTTCTGAAATCTCCACCTGATGGTCTTCTAGATTCTCCACCTTCTCTTCTAGAGTCAGTACTCTCTCTTCTTCTGAAATCTCCACC
>Ga0209519_10000306_pt1 | contig 20561 bp, 22 predicted proteins | sample Rifsed13ft1_FD_184005 | JGI IMG/M metagenome (GOLD analysis project Ga0209519, IMG submission 184005) | Soil microbial communities from Rifle, Colorado, USA - sediment 13ft 1 (version 2) | ecosystem: Environmental > Terrestrial > Deep subsurface > Rock core/Sediment | place: Rifle, Colorado...
CTTTTCCAAAGCTTGTTCAAAGGTTAACTTTTTGGCTTTCAGGTCATCATAAATAGACTTAACTAGATTATCTGCGTATTCCCTTTCTTTTTTTTGCAGTTCGACAAGATCGGTACCATCAGTTGCTTCTGGTGGTGGCAAAAACGGGTTGGGGCTGAAACGGTCAAAATTAACGACAATAAATTTGCCTTCGCGAAACCCCACAGCGTATTCGGTAAGTTTTTCCCGAAGCCGGTTGACTTTTTCAAGGGTGATTTCGCAGGAGCGAAGCTGGACGTTTTCTGCGCCTTCTTGTGGATATCTTTGTCCTTCGGGCGAAACAGTTATTTTTTCATCGCTTGACCATGTGGAAAGGACAATATCGTCAACCAGAAATTCGACTGCCTCTTTTTGTTCCAGCTGGCACTCATTGGCAAATTGGCTCACTTGATCACGCATGATTTTCTGATCCCCGACTTTTGCGGCTAAATCGGCTGGGGGTTTTTTGAAAATGAAAAGTGAGGCGGCCACAATTGCCAAAATTAATAAAATTAGAAAAAGAACTAAAATTCTAACTAGGCGTTTATTGCGGAAGATAAAATTTTTTCTGGAAGATGGTGGGGTATTCAAACCACCGCCCTGAACTGGCCCGGAACTGGATGATACCCAAGACCCCACTTCGCCAAGGCTTCGCGGGCTGAACTGATTTTGCATGGCAGACTGAATCCCTCTTCCTTATGGCATGAGGGTCACCTCTAGTATAACAATAGATAATTTAAAATATAAAATCGTGTACAGTATCAGAGTTTCGTTTACATCGACACCTTCAAGATATGACGGTGTATTGATGATGAAGTCCTCGATCCGCTCCTGTGGTGTTCTGCCTTCCATGCCGTAGCCTCCGTGACGTCTTTTGGTGTTGTACCAAGCAAGATATCTGGATAACCAATATCCAGCATAATCCAAATCGTCTGGTCTTGCACCGACCCTCCAGAAACACTCCTCCTCGATGGTCCTGTGGAATCTCTCGACCTTGCCGTTTGAGGTTGGATGACGAACCGGATTCCTGATGATCTTGATGTCAAGCTCTTCACAAGCCTTAATAAAGTCTTTCTTAAACTCACTGCCGTTGTCTGTTCTAACTGCTGTAATCGGGAAAGGTGCAGACCAGACTATCTGTTTTAGGAATTCTGCTGCCTGGATACTCTTGTTGCCAAAGTAGCAATCAGCAAAGCCATGACGGCTGAAGTCATCAATTGCCGAGATTAGGGTTGGTCCAGACTTACCCAGCGGCTGGGTAGTATCAATCTGGACCTCTTCTCCGGGATACCCTTTGACGTAAAGAGTGACCGGACCCCGCCTCTCCCTGCTCTTTGGTACAATCAGCCTTCTTCTGACTAGGATCCTGTAGACTGTGGCTCTCGATACGATAATCCCGATATCCTCAAGTAACCAAACCAGTCTGTCTGCTCCGACACCATAGTTGGTAAAGAGATCATCGACTGTCTCCTCAACCCACCTTGGTGTCCTGTTGTAGGGCAGGTGATAGCTCTTGGGGCCACGTTTTCTACCTACAACACTCCCCAGACCAAACTCATCAACTTTACGTCTTAGCTTCCACAGTCCCTGCCTAGAGATGCCCAAAATCGAGGCTGCCACCTCAACTGAAAGATTGCCTTGGTTTACGTCCAACACAACCCTCTTTCTGGTATCGACCAGTGTTTCGATGGTATGTTCACTCATCTTGCACTCCTTTCTTAAGAGAAAATATTACCTTGGTTTGGGGAGTTTTTCCTTTTCGGATAATCTTTGGGGAATGTAAACTAATTCGCTGATACTTTAAGATTAAAATATAAAATCGAAAAGGGAAAAAGTGACTCCATGAGGAGTCATCCTCGCCCTTCTGTCATTCCCGCGCAGGCGGGAATCAGTGTAAACTCCGGCGAGGATCTCTTATGTAAAATGAAACAGACGAATGAGAAATTACTACGTTTATATCATGGGAAATGATCGACCGACTCTATACATCGGGGTTACAAATAATTTGATTCGCAGAGTCTACGAACATAAACACGGACTAATTGATGGATTTACTAAAAAATATAATCTGGAAAAGCTATTGTATTTTGAAGTTTTTAACCAAGTGAAAGATGCTCTTGCAAGAGAAAAACAATTAAAACACTGGAACAGAAAATGGAAACTGAACTTGATCAAGGTAAAAAACCCAACGATGAAAGATTTATACAATGGAATTATTAAGTGATTCTCGCATTCGCGAGAATGACATGCGGAGGCGAGAATGACGGAGAGAAATGACGGAGAGAAATAAATAAGTTTTAAATTTTTTAGATTGGCAGATTGACGACGGTGACTTCAACACCGGTTACAGCCTCAATTAGCGTCAGGACCAGCCAGACGACGACGACTAAAATCGCACCGATTATGGCATAGGTAAATGTGGTGCGGGCAGCGGTTACTCCTTTGGGGTCGCCACCGGAAGTTAAAAACTGGAATCCGGCAACCAGGATCATTATAAAAACGGCAATTGCGGCCCCCGGCGCCAGAAAACTGATTATTCTGGCAAGAATATCGACAATATCCGAAATTTGGGCAGGATCTCCTATCGCATAAACCGGTGAAATCAAACCTACAACAAACCATACCAGACTTAGTGGAATAGAAAAGATTGTTTTCAACAGTTTCGCCGCTCTGTTACGGTATGCTGGTGATATTCGGAATGGTAACACCCGTTGTGACAATATTGACATTAAAGAATATCTCTACCAAGCGAATGATTGCATAGGCAACCAAAACAATTACCAGACCAATTAGAGCCGCCGTTATTGTACCTCTTGCTCCGGCAACTGCCTTTTCATCACCGCCTGCTATGATCCAGCGAATGCCGCCGATTAGCAAGAAGACGAAGGCAGCAATGAAGGCGACGATCAGAATAAACTGGACGATTCCACGCACAACGTCTAGGGCATTATTGACCGGACGGATCGCTAAGGGCACTACGTTCGTCCCTTGTGCAAGCGCGGCAGCCGGCATAGCCAGTGACAAAGCCCCTGCTGCAAGCGGCCCAAAAAGCTTTTTTACTTTATTCATCTGCTTTTTCTCACCTCCTTCTTTAACAAACTCCAATTTTCAAACTCCAAACTCCAAATTTGGAATTTGGCAATTGGGCATTGAAATTTTTATCTTCTCGGCAACAAAAATCCTCCTGACACGATGTCGACCAAAAAAAATGCTTCAACCAGCCTAATTATAGCAAAAGCACCCACCACTACAACTAGGCCGATAAGACCCCAGTAAATCTGGCTCCATGCACCGGAAATGCTTTTTTCATCACCGCCGGAAAAAACGAAGCGAAAGCCGGCAAAAATAATCCAGATGAAGGAAACAATAAAACCGATGATTAAAATAAACTGGATCCCCCCGCGAATTATGCCGGCGACAAAGGACGTTTCGCTTTGTCCTGCCGGAATCGAAACCGCACCTGCGGGCGGGTTGATTGTGCCAACGGCTTGTGCGAGAAATTTCATGTTATTGGCACTGCCGACCTTAAGAAAAACTGAACAATGCGTAAAATCACAAAAGCCAAGATTGTGACCGCTAAACCGATAATAGCATATGTGAGTGTTGATGTTGCAGATGCAAGTTTTTTAGGATCGCCGCCGGAGGTGACGAACTTAATCCCGGCAATAACAATAAACATCAAAGAAAGCGCCCCGGCGATACCGGTAAGAATTAAAAGAATATCAGATGCCAGATAGCCAAAACCCTCGGAGGTTCTAAATATCCTGATTCCCCCTGATGTAATTCGGGCCGGTTGAAAGATGCCTTTGATGTTATAGCTGGCGGCAAGTTCCATATTCTAATTTCTAAATAAATCCCAAAATCTAAACACCAAAACACCACTAGAGTTTATTGTTTGGAGTTTGGAAATTGTGATTTGGTCATTGTTTAGAAATTAGGTTAATTAGTAATTATTTTGCGTTAGTCGTTAGTCGTTTAGCGTGTTGCACTATGCTGCTACTCCTGTCCCCAAAAACAACATGTTGACAATTTGCAAAATGGCATAGGCTAGAACTATCAGGGCAAAGCCAACAAGCGCAAAAATCAATCGTCCGCGGGCCGTGGCCGTGGCCTCCGGATTGCCGGAGGAGAGAATAAACTGAATACCGGAAATGACGATGACAATCACCGTTATAAAACCGGCGATTGTCAAAATTGAAGGTAGAAAGTCGCTGATTATTCTAGTGAAAAGTCTTTTTTCTGTGCCGACATTAAGACCGGGCGTGGCAATTCCTCGAAGGCAGTCCAAAAAGCCGCTGCAGGCTGCATAAACTTCTTTAACCATATTAGTATACGATAAAAACGCCGATCCACCTTAATATTAAAACCGAAAATATCAAAAATAAGAGACCGGCGACAGCGGCGATGATCATCTCACGGCCGGCGGAAACGTTTTTAGGATCGCCGGCAGACGTCAAAACCCTGATTGATCCAATTACCATAATAATCAGGGCGATTCCGCCCGCAAGCCCAACGCCGATTTCAAGAATTTTTTGGGCAAACGGCCCGATTTGGGTAGAGATATTGCCAATTGCCGTTTCGCAGTCAATAATTCCATCACCGTCAAGATCCTTGTTACACGGATTTTCGCCGGAGACAGGAATATATTGCCCTTCTCCGCTCCCATCTGTCACCACATCAAAAGAAGTTTCTGCAAGAATTGTGTTGTCCAAATGCTTTCTCAACTTAATGACGTAATGACCTTCTTTAAATTTATCCTCACACGGCCACCGAAAATCCCTATCTGCTTGGCCATTATCGCAGATGTTTGTGATAGATATTCTGCCCCTGCTATCAGCCGTAAAAACATAATCGCGAAACCCTGCAGAAATATAAATTTCACCACTCCATTCACCTTCCATCCCGAACCGGTATTTCTCTCCAGCCTTGACATTAGCGACCCTAACCAAAGTGAGCGTAGCAAATCCCCAATTGTATTTAGTACCCGGCGCGGGAGTTACAAAATATGGAACGCTTTGTGAAACGCCGGCAGAAATTGTTTTGCCATTGACTGTGTTTTTACAGGGAAAACCGGTGAGTACATTTGAAGTTGCGAATTGGTATTCGCCGATCGAAGGGATTGTGAAGCTTGGAAAAGTGACAACTGATGATGAAGCAGCACGTCTTTCGTCATATAGTAAAGAGCCGCCAACTTTAATAATGGTTACCATATACCCGTTGCCAACTGTCGCGCTGCGCATAGAAATTGAAATGACGCTGCCAACATTGTAAGGAGAGGGTGAAATCTCAAGTACACAGTCATCAGACATTTGCCCACCTACGTTTATTTGAAGGCCTGAATTTGTGCATGCGCTAAAGTTTGGGTCGTATGCCGCGAATTGGTAATCTCCGCCCGAACCTGGCGTAAACGGAGGGAATATTGCAAAATTTGCTAAACCAGTGTTTCTGGTTTCAATATATACGGGTGCACCTACCCCTACTTTGATGACGTATACGCGATAGTTAGTATTTGTATTGGCATTTTCAACTACTATGTCTATCTGGCCTCCAACAGAATAAGGGGCAGGAGTGATACGCAAACTGCAAGATACTGCTGATGCCAGCGGGGGTTTTATTGTTTTGGCGGTTGAAAAAACTGCGGCAAAAAAGCCCAATATGATAAATAGGCACAAGAAAATTTTGGCAAGGGTTTTGAACATCGAAACCTTTCGCTTAATTTCAGTGTACCCTTCGACTCCGCTCAGGGCAAGCACTTCGATAAACTCAGGGCAAGCGTTTTTTTGCCGTCTAACGCAAAACGTGTAAAGACTAAGGTTAAAAATTATGACGTTAGACTTTAGTTTTTGAGCGTTCAGCTTAGTCATATTTATGATAAGATGTAGGCAATGAAAAGCACCGATATTATTGTTGAACGGTTGAAAAAGACAAAACCCCAGGCAATTATTTTGTTCGGCTCAGCAGCCCGAGGGAAAATGACAGAGGATAGCGATCTTGATATTTTAGTGATCAAAAAAACGAAAAAATCTTTTACTGACAGGATGCGGCATATGCGTTCAATGATCAGGACCAGTACTCCTTTAGATATAATAGTGCTTACCCCCCAGGAAGCAAAAAGTTTGCCCAAAAAAAACAGCTTTTTTGCCCAAATTTTAGAAGAGGGCAAGCTTTTGTATGGAAGAATATAAGCTATGGTTGAAAAAAGCCCGCGATGACCTTCGCTGGACAAAACATAACATCGAGGCAAAATAATTTGCCGGCGCATGTTTTAGCGCTCAGCAGGCGGCCGAAAAAGCCCTGAAGGCATTTATCGTTTTCCATAATAAAAAACTTAGGAAAGTTCATGATGTCGAGGCGCTCTTGGAATCTTGTGTAGAAATTGATAGCAAGTTTAAGTCTTTGCAAAAGTTAGCGAGAATTTTGTTCCCGTATTATGTCGAAACAAGATACCCTTTTGGTGACGAGTTAGTTTTTTTTGATAAACCGAAAGCAAATGAGGCTTATTTGGCGGCTTCCAAAATAGTTAAGTTCGTAGAAGAAAAACTTTAAGCATCGCAACCTACCGCCCAATTTCAGTGTAGTCCTTCCCTTCGACTTCGCTCAGGGTAAACTCTAAACTCAGTACGAGCACTTTATCCGCAAAACGCTTACCGTCCAGCCTGCCCGACAAAGCCCGCGGCTTCAGCCGCTGGCAGGCGGGCGACGAAAGCAAGATCAGTTGATATAATTAGTGATAACTCAGTTTTCCTATGCGAAAGCTTTTGGCTTTTCTTCTGGTACTTTGCCTTTCTTTTTTCTTGGCAACCAATGTTGTTCGGGGCGATGAACTTGAGGATCTGCAGAAGGAAATTAACAATTTGCAAAAACAATTAGAAGCATCCAAAAATGCGACAACCCCATTGGAATCGGAAGTAAAAAAACTGGAAGGAGAACTTTCTGGAATCTCAGGCCGGCTTGACAAAATCTCTTCTGATTTAACCCAAAGTGAAAAAGAACTGCGTCAGCAGAGGGAGATTTTGGCATCAACAGTGCGCAATTTTTATATCAGAAGTTTTGTCGACATACCGCTTTTGATCATATTTGCCGCAAAAGACGCTTCAGAAACCCTAAAGCTGATTGCTTTCCAGCAAACATCAAGCAAAACCGACAAGAACATAATCAGGGGGATTTCGGAGCGGGTTGCCAAACTGGCAGACGATAAAAAAAGGCTGGCAGCTTTGCGCGACCAAACCTCCAAACAATCGCAGTTTCTAAAAGGCGAAATTGCTTCTGCCAAATCGTTCCAGTCCGAAGTCCAGGGCAAAATTTCAGCATTAACTACCAGGCAAGAAGAGATTTTGGCGGCAAAGTCAGGGACATTTACGACTTCCGTCGGCGACGTGCCATTAACCGATGATCCTAACGCCTCCCCGGCTTACAGTCCGGGATTTTTGCCAGCCTTTGCTGGCTTTTCTTTCGGTGCCTACACCCACAGGAACGGCATGAGCCAGTACGGCGCCAAAGGCAGGGCGGACAACGGCCAAAATTTTCGGGATATTCTTTCCAAATACTATCCGGGCAAGCAAATTACCGACGGGTATTCAGAACCCGGATCAATTACGGTTGACGGCTACGGCGCAGTTGATTTCCAGCAGTATTTATACGGTATTGCCGAGATGCCGTCAAGCTGGAACACGGAAGCTTTAAAGGCGCAGGCAGTCGCTGCCCGCTCGTATGCTTTGGCATACACAAATAATGGAACGAAATCGATTTGCGCGACCCAATCGTGTCAGGTATATATTGGTTCCTCCAAAGGAGGCGCCTGGGAGCAGGCGGTTAGCGCAACGCGCGGAGTGGTTGTCACAGAAGGCGGTAATGCCACCTCGACCCAGTATTCATCAACTTCGGGTGGATACCTGAATACATCCGGCTGGGACACAAAATGCGGTTCAAGAAACTGCTGGACACCGGAAGCATGGGAAAAAATCGCCTCATCCCCGTGGTTTTATAAAGGCTGGTACACCCAAAGCTATTCCAATTCATCAGCCAAGTGCGGAAGGTCACATCCATGGCTTACCGGTGAGGAGATGGCCGATATTTTGAATGCCTGGCTTGTTCAAGGCAAAGACGGAGTCGACGGCGGCAGGATTACACCGGTGACGACTTCCTGCTGGGGCGGCAATCCTTATTCGATGGGAGAATTGCGGGATTTGGCAGGCCAAAAAGCAGGCGGAGCGGTCACTTCCGTATCTTCAGCTTCGGTTGCATACAGCGATGGCGGATCGACTGCCAGCGTTTCTTTTGGGACTAATCGCGGAACAGTGACGCTTGCGGGCGGCGATTTTAAGACGATCTTTAATCTCCGCGCCCCCGGCTACATATCAATCAGAAGTCCGCTTTACAATGTGGAGCAGAAATAGGGTGGGCAATTGGGTGATTAGGCAATTAGCTTTACTGGGCAGGAATTACAAATTTCACCTCTTGCTCTTCGTTTTATCCTTCTTAATTTTAACCAAGTTTAATATTGATCCGGATCTGGGCTGGCATTTGACAATTGGGGAGAGGTTTTTGAAAGGGGGAGAAATAGTCAGGGGTGATCCATTTTCATGGACCATGCCCGGCTACGAATTCGGCAACTATTTTTTTCTCTACCAAATTGCCGTTACGTTTCTTTTTGCCAACTTTGGTCATATCCTGACCGCTATTTTTTTTGGCACCATTGCCAGTTTTTCTGTATTGGTTTTAATTCCCAAAGAGCTAAATTTCTGGAAACTTTTGCTAGCCGTTTTGGGGGTACTGGTTGCCTCCTCCGGCATGGGAGTTCGGCCAAGTTCGATCTCCTTTCTATTTTTTGCAATGCTTTTAGTTTTACTTGAAAAAAAGATGACAAGAGGGATAGGACACGTTCTTTTTTGGTTTGGTTTTTTTGCTGTCTGGGCCAATTTTCATCAGGGGTTTATGGTTGGACTTTTGATTATGGCTACGTTTTTGACTATTGATTATTTTTGGCAAAGATCAAAAAAGAAAAAGGCTGCGGCAAGTTTCGGAGTCCTTTGCATTTTGGCAGGTTTTGCCGGATCCTTGGTAACCCCTTTCCATGCAAATTTATGGCGGTCGGCTATTTTTGATCTTGCGGGTTCTAATACCTGGCGGGCGGTTGCTGAGTGGCAGTCATTGGTTTTTTACTTTCCGGCGAATTTAGTTTACGGGCTTTCAGGATTGTTATTTATTTACATTTTTTTCAGGAAATTTAAATCGTTTGAACCAACATGGGCACTGATTGCGGCATTTCTTTTTACCCTGCCTTTTTTGGCGACGACTTTTGCGATCTTTTGGGCGGCGATTTTCATCTTTTTTACAAGTAGGAATTTAGATTTTAAACTTGATTTAGAAAGTGACATTTGGGTGAAAGCTCCCATATTGATTCCCTCCCTTGCTTTTTTTAGCGCAATATTCTTGAGTTTTGTGGCTTCAGCTTTAGAATCCTGGCAACTCACGGATAGACTTCGGATTGATAATTACCCGGTTGAGGCAGTTAATTATCTGAAGGAGAAGCATATAAGTGGGAGGTTGTTTAATGATTATGGCTGGGGAGGATATATTATTTGGCAAGCGCCCGAAATAAAAGTTTTTATTGATGGCAGAATGACTGGTTGGCGAAAGGATGATGGTAGCTATATCTTGGCCGATTACGTAGCGATAGCCCAGGGGAACTGCGACATAGCCAGTAAATATCAAATTGAAACTGTTTTAATTGCCAAAAACCTTAAAGTCCCTTGTTTTGCCAATTGGCACAAGGTTTATGAGGATCAGGTGGCGAAGATTCTGGTTAAGAGTTGATAACCGAGGGCTGAGAGCTAAGTTTTTTACTTTGGCATTAGTTTGGCATAAAATTAGACTGATGTCTGCTGCAGATTTTATTCATACGACTTTTTCCAAAAACCCCTTTGCAATGTTTGCCCCCCAGCCGGTTGGGGTCCATTTTGAAAACCAGGAGTCGGGGGAGAAGATCATTTTGCTTTTGCGGGCCCATATCGTGACACTTGTGCCAAGTGTTTTGCTTATTCTGCTTTTTATTTTTCTACCATTTTTGGCCCCTTCTTTTCTGGGTATTTTTCGCCTGCAGGCCCTTTCCGTTTTCGATCCCAGGCAGTTAATTTTGATAACTATTTTTTGGTATCTGTTTGTTTTTGGATTTTCCTTTTATAAATTTATTTTTTGGTATTTTAATGTGTACCTTATTACAAATGAACGGGTGATTGACATTGATTTTCGCGGAATACTTCATAAAGAAACCTCCTATGCAAAATTAAATCAAATTCAGGATATTTCTCCCAAAATTATTGGTTTTTTCGGGACATTTTTCCATTATGGAAATATATATATTCAAACTGCAGCAGAACGTCCCGAGTTTGAATTCCACAATGTAGAAAATCCTAATATGGTTGCCCAAGAGATTCATGAGCAGGTTAGGAAGGAAGAGGCTGAGCCTCCGGGGGTGATTGCCTAAGATGCCGATTGAAGATATTAACGCCAGCATTTTCGAAAATTTTAATTTCATTTTCTTCGCCAAATCCTTTTTGATTCTATTTGCAATTTTTTATGTGGTTTTTGCTTTTATGCTTCTTCGGCAGGTTCAATTAATGTGCAGGACTTTGCCGACTTCACTTTCCCCGCTTTTGAAATTTTTGGCAATAATCCACATCGGGGTTGCAGTTGCAGTTCTTCTTTTGATTTTAGGTTTCTTTTAAATGGAGAGGCTAAAGCTTAATATCCAAAAAGTCTCTGGTGCGCCAAGTGCAAGCTGTGTGTGTCAGGTTTTTACTCATAGGCTGATACTTGCCGATTCACAGGTTGCAACTTTAGTTAGTGTTTTTCTTGTCAAAACCGAAAACCATCAGGATTTGCCAAAATTGCTTTCTGAAGTTTTTGAACTTTCAATACAAAAAATTGAAGAGGGCGCAATCGCCGAAGGTGTTCTTGCCATACTTTCAAACTCAGCCTTAAAAGTCGTCCAGTTTTTGGAACAGGAAAAAGTAAAAGCCAGTTTTGCCCATACTTTATTTTACAAAGATGCCGTCTACATCGCGCGCCATGGGGAAGGCGTTAAGCTTTTGGTTTTTGAACCTGAAAGTTCACACGAGATTAAATTCCAAAAAGGTTCAGGCAGAGTAAAGGACAAACAGCTCTTTTTGATAGCAACCGAAAAATTCTTATCAATTTTTGACACTGCACCCCTGAAATTACTCGAGGAAATTGATCTTGAAGATATTATTGACGGTTTGGCAACCGATATCTCGGCAGAAGAAGACCAGAGCGAAATCGCCGCAGCTTTTGTTTTGGGAGCAAGCAAAGATTTCGGTGAAGGCGTAGAGGAAATTTTGCCAAACAAATCGCAATATGACTTTGACGAAGATTTATCTCAAAAAGAGAGAATTGAAGCTCGAGAATCGGTCCAAAATGAAGCCGATTTAGGTCCAGCCGATGACAAAATAGAAACAAAATCCGTCCTTAAAATTTTTACGTCAAAGACAGCTTTTATGCTGGCAAAAACTTTAATTCACCTCAAAAAGCTTAAGCGCGGAGATATTAAAGCAATACTTTCGCTTCGCCGAAACATCGCGCTTCTGGCGGTTGTTTTTCTCATTATTCTTGCCGCCTCAGGAGCAGTCACCATCAGAAATAAATTCCAGAGCAAAAAGTCGGCACAATTTAACAGTTATCTAACTTTGGCATCGCAGAAATTGGACGAGGGTAAAGCCATTGAAGAGCTTAACAGATCAAAAGCCAGGGAAAATTTCATTGAAGCCGACAAGCAAATAAAGCTTGCCTTGGAAGTTTTTCCCAAAGACGGTCCGGCTCAAAAGTTGTCATCGGAAATCACATCAAAGCTTAAAGAAACAGTACAGCAAAATCAATTGAGTTTTGCGAGCTTAGGTGAATTCTCAGAAACGGTTAATTCTGTCAATATTTCCAAAAATACCCTAAATCTGGTTACGAAAAACGCGGTGGTCAAAATGAATCTTGATAACAAGTCAAAAGACACGAAAAATGTTGACGAAAACCTAAAATTGGGAGCATTTTTCGCAAATGATGCGTATGCTTATTCAGACCCAAATTTATTTAAGATCGATATGGCAACCGGCGCAAAAAAGGAATTGTTTAAGAAAATTGAGGCTCAAGACATGGAGTTTTTCATCGGCAATATTTACCTTTTGACAAAAGAGGGTATTGCCAAGTTCGTTCCTGTGGAAAATGGATTTGTTGAGGCTGGCGATTATTTAGCCGGGGCATTTTCGACGAACGCTTCGTCACGGTTTGCAATTGACGGCTCGATTTGGGTAACAAAAGGCGCTGAAATTCTTAACTTTCTACAGGCAAAACCGCAGAGTTTTCAGATTTCGGGTTTGACCTTTCCCGTTGGTGAATTGGGACAAATCTATACTTCTTCCGGGATTGATAACCTTTATGTTATTGATAAGGCAAATTCTGCGCTTTTGGTAATTTCAAAAGAAGGGGTATATCTTAAGGCTTATCAATCTGGGGAATTTGCCAAAGCCCAGGATTTAGCAGTGGATGCTGAAGAGAAAAAGCTTTACTTAGCTGTCGGCAACAAAGTCCTAGAGGCCGACCTTTAAAAAATACCTATTGCTGATGTATTTTCCGAAGGCCCAATAAGAAACACAACGTTTAGGAAAGGCAAATCTAGAAGACTCATACAAAATGCTTATTCCGAAAAGCAAATCCAGAACTGGATTTTAAGTATTTCTCGAAACGCAGTGCTTTTTCTTTGCTGGAAAAGCCACAGTAAAAAATTAGTCTTAGAGGTCTTTTGTTTTTCGTAGACAAAACCTTGCCTAACTTATGAACAGATACTCTTTTTTTTAAATCAGCAGTAGATCCAGCGTAAAATGTACCATTTTTAAGCTTCAATAAATAAACGTAGAACACAATAACAAGATTGTAGCAAAAGAAGTCCCACTTCACTAAAGTTACGCGGGACACACTTCGCTGACCGAAAATAGCCCGAGATCTACTTGGTATGTGGCTTGCCACGCGAAGCTCTGAGTGTAAACGAAGAGCGAAGTGTGGAGATGCCGGGTGTTGAGCCCGGGTCCAAGAATACAAGATAAAAACATCTACAAGCTTAGCTTATTTTTTAATTCTCGTTTGAATCTTTAGCCAACAAGCAGGCGAAATTCAAACAAAGACCTGTAATTTTCGGACTGAAGTTTGATCAAAACTGAAGTCCTATCCCGGCTAAGTTGTTGCCCTCAAGATCCCACCGAGAAAAGATAAAAAGGACAGCTTAGCTTAAGCTATTAGGCTAAAGCGTAAGCAGGTCGTGCATTTTTGTTTGCACGTAATTTTGATTCAAAGTTTAACGCACTTTAGAATCATGTTCGGCTTGCGGTTTTTAAAGTGCTAGTTCTCGTCGAAACAATACATCCCCTCGTATACTTTAAGGAGACAACCTGCGGTTTTCTCCTTAATATTCCTCTTTCCCTAAGTGGAAAAATTTGAACTGACAAAGCCAGATTCAAATTTAATCAAAGTCGTATTTCTCCTCTTCAAAATCCTACGGATTTTGACATAAGAACTAGAAAATTCTACCAGAAATCAGCCTTGAAATCAAAGTTTTTTGTCCCGAATTTCCCGCTCAATATCCCGTTGGACAGTTTTCTTTTTCAATGCAGCTCTTTTATCAAACTTCGATTTGGATTTGGCAAGACCCACATGCACTTTGGCAAGATTATTTTTGATGTACAAAGAAAGAGGAACAATGGTCAAATTTCCGCCTGCGATTTTCCCCTGCCAGGCAAGGATTTGTTTTTTATGAAGTAGAAGTTTTCGTTCTCTTCTTGTGTCTGAGTATTTTTGCGAACCCATCCACGGTCTTATATCGGTATTTTCCAAAAATACTTCACCGTCTTTAACTCTGGCAAATGAGTCTGTAAGGGTTGCACGGCCTGCCCTAATTGACTTGATTTCCGCTCCAGTCAAAACAATTCCTGCCTCGACCTTTTCCAGAACTTGATACTTAAATCTGGCTTTCCTGTTTACTATTCTCATTTGCAAATATAATATCAAAAAGTGGGTTTAACTTTTCTAGATCTTCTTTTTCCCAAACGCTGTGTTTCCTGCGGCGCTATCGGAAAATACATTTGCGATAGGTGTTTTTCTAAAATCGAGTTTGTCGAAAAGGCGATCTGCCCGATTTGTCAAAGGCAGGCAATCGGCGGCAAAACCCATCCGAAATGCTCCGGCAGATTCCGGCTTGACGGCTTAGTTGTGGCATGTCGATACAAAAGTCCAATTAAGCTTGCGATCCAAAAAGTCAAATACAAGTGGGTTTATGATATCGAGAAGGTTCTGGTTAATTTACTTGCCTCGCAAATCTGGAAATTTAATTTGCCGCAAAATTCGATTTTAGTGCCTGTTCCTTTGCATCCGAAGCGGAAGAACTGGAGAGGCTTTAATCAGGCAGAAATTCTGGCAAAGACTCTGGCAAAAAAATTTGGAGTCGGATATTCTGATTCACTGATTCGAATAATCGAGACAAAAACTCAGGTAGGGCTAACCAAGGACGAGAGAAAGAAAAACGTTGGGGGAGCCTTTGCTTTTAATAAAAAAGTAGCCAAAAAATACATTGAAGGTCGGAATTTTATCCTCGTTGATGATGTTTACACTTCCGGCGCAACGATGATGGAGGCGGCGAAAGTTTTAAAAAGGTTAGGCGCCAAAACCACTTGGGGTTTGGCCGTGGCGCTGGGTTAGAAATTAGCAAGCATTTCAAAGGTAAAAACCCAAACAATAAAAATACTTAAGACTGTCAGGAAATAGATTAGAGTCTCGTCTACCTTTTTGAACGCCGAGGCTAAAATAATCAAAAGAAACGGCGCCAAATCAAGAGCATAGCGGTAACCGATTTGTCTTACGCCAATTCCATAATAAGTAATAAGAGGGATTAAAGTGACTAAAATTGTCATCAGGCTGGCCTTGACAAGTTTATCCTTAAACTTCGCCTTAAAAATTAGAAAGAGGGCTGGGGATAAAATGAATATACTCATTCCATAATCATTAAATCTCAAAAATGGGAAGTGAGATAGGAGCTCTGGAGTTTTGAAAAGCATGTAGTAAATGTTAGTACCTATATGTTTAATCGAGAATAAACCGAGCTCTCTTCTTTTTGCAGATTCCTCAAGAACTATTTGATATCGATAGCCAGTCTCAAAAAAATTGCCAAATCTTGCATAGTTATAGGACATCATAAGTATCAATGCACTAATGATTGGAATGACGAATTTTGCCAGATTGGTAATCCTTGGCGATTTTTGAATTAGAAAGACTCCAAAGAAAACGCTGGCAAACAGAGTAGTCGTCCTTGTTAGGGAAGCTAGGGCAATTGCAATACCAATGATGGTCCAGCGTCTTTGGTGCAAGAATTCGTAAAGCGCGAAAAGTAAAAAAGAAGTTGTTACTACTTGAGAGAAATAAGTGGAGTAAGAAATTGCGGCAATCGGTGTATAAACCGAACCAAATATAAAAAATACTGCAAGAGCGAATGATTTACTGGGCGCAAGTTTCAATTTTGTGGCTATTTTATAAGTAAGGTAAAAATTAATAATCGATAAAGGTAATTTAATAATTTGTTCAGGAAAGCTTGTCTTAAAAAATAGTACAAAGGGCGTCAATATTATTGCGGGTACTGGTCCAAGAGGAGAGAAATATTGGCCATTGAAATAGGAGAAGTCTATGAGACTTGATGGCAACTTTACCAATGAGAAACTGCCTTGTAGAAAGGAATATGCCAAATAAATGAAGTGTTTTTCATTGATAATAGCTGGTTGAAATAATACGAATAAAACGAATAAGAATACTAACAGCCGAAAATTGCGAATTTTGGCCACATCTAATTATATGGAGGGACAGGACTAAACTACAAAGACTATTAGAAGAGCCAGCAAGATTTGATGATGGAGTTTGAGAGATTTAAATCTAAACATAACTGACGGGTTGTAAGTATTTTGATTAGCTATAAACTTTCGAGGGCTCAAAGCTCTCGGTATTGTGCTTTAAGTTTACATGAGGTCGCAGAATATTCTCGCATTTTATGCTTTAATTCCTCGAAAGTATGTATTCGCTTTCCGCGCATTCATCCGAGGACTAAGAGTCAACGGGATTCTGCGAGCGAATATAGATTATTATAGATCCTACCTAGGTTCATGTTGTAAACGGGTTCTAAGGAGACGAGAGCCAAAGATGTTTGGAAAATGGCGTGGCTCTAAGTTAAAGAAATTCACTCATTGCTTTTATTTAATATTTCCAGATCTATTGCATAAGGCAGATTTACATCTGCTCCATCCTTTTTGGCAACTTCCAAAATATTCCTGACGACCTTTCCCTGGGGATCATAAATTGTTAATCTGCCGCCGTTTATGCCTTTTAAGATATCATTAAATTCCTTTTCCGGGCCACTCGTTCCGTTGTAGCTGGTTGTGGAATAGAGAAGATAGCAGCATTCCACAACTTTTCCATTTGATAACCGGAAAGTTCCGGCGTCCTTAGTTTTTCCGAATCTTTCCGGGTGGTCTTCCAAGAAAATGCCCGGGTAATTTTTGATTTTGTTAAGTTCTGTTTGATTAAGCATTCTTGGGATAACGGCAATTGAAACCTGTTCATCCGGAAGGTTATTTCCAACATACTTTAGATGGATTCTAAAATCGCTGAGTCTTTTTTTGAAAATGCCCTCAAGGAAGCCCAGCATTTCTTTTTCTTTGTCCTTATCAACTTCCGACGGGGTGATTAAAACCAAGAAGCTTGGAAAATCGTAGGCTACTTTTTTGCCTCCTGAATCATAAATCGTGCCTCTTTTTGCATAGTTTACGGTTGTCTCAAAATGGTCATTTTCCGATAAGTTTTCCGCAAGTAAATTCCACTGCCACTCAAACCGCCATTGTCCTTTTTCCTTTATAAATGTTAGCCGGGGATGTTCCTGAAAAAACCCTAGGTCGCGGGTTACGTAAGTTACCTCTAAATTGACTGATTGCGGGCTTTTAAATCTTGGGAATTCTTGATTAATTTGTTCAATTGCGACAGTATCAATTTGCGCCTCCTGGTATCGTCTAAAGCCCAGTTCGTGGAATTTATCTCTTGAGATTTTTGCCTTTGTGCCCGCAGTTGTCCTTTCATAAATATCCTGAAAGAAGCCGTTTTGCCATTCATAAACTATCTCTTTTAAATCGGCTTCCGGTGTGGGAAAGATAATTTTTACTGAAGTAAACCAGCCTGTAGCAAGTATAAATATGTAAAAAGTTGCAATTAAGATTGGGCTTTTTAACCGCGGAATAAACATTGCAAGACCAAGGTACAAGAAGGGGATGATCGGCAAAAGGTACCGGGTCCTAAAAGGCAGTATATTAACCGAAACTAGGGATACGCTGGTGAAAATGAAAATAATAAGCCAGATGATTTTCTCCTTATGTTCTTTGCCTATTGTTTTCAAAAGCCCAATTATTCCTAGAATGAGGACAAAAGGCCAGCCCCAGTTCCAGTACATGACTTTGTCCCAATTTCTGGTGACTAAATTTTGTTGCATTCCGGCTAAAATGGTTGTAATAGCACTGCCAAAAGTTTTCTCGACGCTGTAGTCTACCACCCAGAAGTTCACCGTCCATTTTTGCGACTGAATCCAGCCTTTAAAGGAATGCCCCTGCATAAAATAGGTAAGGTAGGGAATAAGATATCCGGCAAATGAAAAAATCAGGAAAAGTAGAATTGCTTTAAAGTTTCTTTTTCTCCATAAAATAAATAAGAACAGGAAGGCCAGAACGGGTGAGAGTAAAGGAAACTTTATTTCTGAAAGCAGCCCCAATAATAAGCCTCCAACGGCTGCATAGTATAATGGTCCTTTTTTTTGGGATGTTCTTGCAAGAACCACAAAGACACAAAAAAGCAAAAAAAGAAAAAGGAGATAGCTTGAGTCAAGCATTGCCTGCGAAAATTGATCGCTAAAAAGAGGATCCGTCGCAAATAAGGTAGTTGCCATGGAGCTTATCATGAGGCTTCTTGTTAAAATTCGGCAGAAAATGAAAAAAGCCAACAGGGCAAAAGACGAGCTGATAAAGCCAAAAATATATGGGTTGTTAAAAATTCTGATGGTTAAACCAAGCAAATATTTTGCCAAAGGAGGAGCCTCGGCGTTTAGAAGAGTCGGGTTCGCTCCGTGGCTCAGTAAATAACCCACATATATGTATAAACCTTCATCACCTAAAACCCGTTTTGACTGAGGCAGAGTCCACTGCGAATGTTCGTATTTATCCTTCCAGTAGACAGGGTCAAATTTTTCGGTGAACTTGCCTCTATTTGAGTAGACTATTAGCAGAAGGTGAATGAGGATGAAAGATATTAGCAGAAAGGCGATCTTTTTTTCTTTTTTCATTCTCATCAAAAGCAACTAATTTTACATCAATTCTTTTCGCGGAGGCATTTTGGGTTTGGGTAGGGACGGGATTTCTGATAAAATATCGCATGTCTGGTGGGTTGCCCGAGTGGCTTAAGGGGGCGGTTTGCTAAACCGTTGGCGCGAAAGCGTCACACAGGTTCGAATCCTGTACCCACCGCACATTTGGAAATTGGCTTTGTTCCAATTTCCAAATGTGGTGAGGTAAGGAGCGAACCTTCAAGGTTCGTTAATAGTGCAACTGAAAGGCACTATTCTACGCACAAGCGTACATCCTGTACCTACCGCCCCAGGAGAGGTCGCATAGTGGACTAGTGCGGTCGTCTTGAAAACGACTATCGGGGCAACTCGATCGTGGGTTCGAATCCCACCCTCTCCGCAATTTGTGAATTGGGTTCATCCCCATTTCGCAAATTGTTGAGGGTTGGTGCAGAGAACCCATTTGGGTTCGTTTATAGCGAAGCTATACTAAAACGTAGTTTTACATCCCACCCTCTCCGCACAGTTAAAATTAACTGGTAATCTTAACTTATGCTTTTTTACTCACTGTCATTTTTTGTGATACACTAAAAATAGAAATGCCAAACTTTAGAAAAAGGGAACACCATCTTGACCACGAAACAGACAGGGTTCTTTCCAAAGAAGAACTGGACGCCAAACACGAAGCGGCCATGGAAGCAAAGGCGATTATTTCCTGGAAAAGCCCGGAGCGTATTTTTAAAGCCAGATCCAAAAAATATTTCACCAAGGTTGCCCTTTATGCATTTATTTTTATTTTGTTGGCAATCGCAATCGGCGAATATGTCTTTATCGGCGTAATCATGGCCGTTGTTTTTGTGGTTTACGTATTGGCAACGGCAGCACCGCAGACAATTGAACACAAAATTACCAACATGGGGATAATCTCGGGCGGTCGGGCGTTTTTGTGGGAAGAATTGGACTCATTTTGGTTTGAGAAAAGAGGCGACGATCGGATTTTAATGGTTCAAACCGATCTGCATTTCCCAACAAGGCTGATTATGCTTTTGACTAATGTTTCCGAAAGAACGCTCTTGGAGCTTTTGGAAAAGCATCTCCACTTTCATCCCTCGCCTGTCCACACGCTTTTTGATAAGTGGGCCCAAACCCTCCAAAAGCGAATTAACTTCGAGTAACCCCAGCATTTAACAAGGTACCGATACTTCGAAGCCGGAAATAGCTGGACCTAGAATGTTTATCGGGATAAAAATAAAAGCTGGCACATCAAATATTTGTTCGATATGCCCAGGTATTTGAGTAGCAGCAAAATTAAAATTAAGAAGACTTCCAGGTTCTAATATCTCTACCACAAAAAATACTATTAAAGGTGATAAATAGAGTATTACAATTTGTAAAATAATTTTGTGATACTTATTAAGTTTTAAATGCCATATCCGGTAAGAAATAATAAGGGCCGCAACTATTGCTGCTAACCACGTTACTAGAAATATAAGAGAAAAAACTTCACAAGGTGCTTCCCACATGCAGAGTCCTACGTAATTCTAGTATAGAAGATCAAGGACAAAATGTGCATAACAGATGGGGGTGAAGGATAAACTGCTCATACTCTATTCTATCCAACCTGCTTCAATCCCAAGGTTCACACCCTGAACTGGTCAAAGTGCGGAGTCTAGTTGACTATGTTGGAACTTATTTTAAAGAGCAATTAGAGCAAATGTCTATTGCTCCCCAACTTCAACCAGTCACCATTCAAGTGTAAATTATACTATTTACCGGTTTTCTAATCACTATAGATTGTGCTTTCCCCTCAATTTGGACAATAATAAAGTTGATGCCACCCGAAAACTCTGATAACGCAACCATACAACCCGCAATTCAGCCATCACAACAAGCTGAAATAAACCCCCAGCAAAACCTAAATCAAAGTGGGATTAGTAACATCTCAACTAATCAAATAGTTATTAAGTTTCTCCTATTCTTTCTATGGTCATTTCTTGCAATTGTTATCTTAGTTTTACTTGAAGGATACTTCGGGGGTCTTAATCAGCAGAGGTTTACTCCTAGAGAAGGATTTTCTTTCGACTTCTCATATCCTATAGAGGCTTTAAAGGAAAGTGGCGTGTGG
>Ga0209519_10000315_pt1 | contig 20357 bp, 17 predicted proteins | sample Rifsed13ft1_FD_184005 | JGI IMG/M metagenome (GOLD analysis project Ga0209519, IMG submission 184005) | Soil microbial communities from Rifle, Colorado, USA - sediment 13ft 1 (version 2) | ecosystem: Environmental > Terrestrial > Deep subsurface > Rock core/Sediment | place: Rifle, Colorado...
CGACATCGACACCATCGTCGGCGCAAATCGGGACCTTAAAAAACTGCAGGCCGCCCTCGGACAGATGATCCGCATACCCAATCAGAGAGGCGTCCTCCACAGGACCGACGGAGTTGACAGCGTCCGGACCCTTTCGAGCCTGTATGCTGTTTCTGAGGCGGCGATCATGACCATGAACAATCTTCGGGAAAAGCACATCCTTCCGCCGGGCGTGGAACTCTTCATCCCCGGGGCGAGGCCCGTGCAATTGACCGAAGAAATGTCCGCCTCTTACGGCCTGCGCGGCATCTTCGGCTCGCCGCTCCCGGGCAGGATCACATCTACCATGGGCATGCGCAAACACCCGGTGGGCGGATTCCGGGGCAGGCATACGGGGGTTGATCTCGCCGCGGCTGAGAGCACGCGTATCGCCGCAGCGGCTAGCGGTGTCGTGACAGATACCGGCGAGGGAGAATACATCGGCAAATTTGTCATTGTCTCGCACAAGGATTCCTTCACCACTATTTACGGGCACTGCTCACAAACTCTCGTAAAAAAGGGGCAACGGATAAAAAAAGGACAGGTCATCGCCAGGGTGGGCAATACCGGCCGGACAACAGGCTCCCACCTCCACTTTGAAATAAGAAAGAACGGCATCCCGCAGGATCCGCTGAAATATCTGTGGTAAGGAGGACCCAATGCGTTATCGGATCGTTATAATCCTCATGATGCTTGCAGCAGCCGCAGGCTGCGCGAAGCCCCCGGCAGAAACAAAATATTCCTGGGAGCTCTATGTCTCGCCGAGGTTAACCGCGGATTCCTTCACCGGAAACGGCATGGCTATTCTGCCGGCAGTGACGATACCGTTCGATCCCTCCCAGCAGATCTACCGGGAAACGATCGCGGGGCTTCTCTATGAATCCCTGAAAAAGCAGAAAGCCGGCCCGAAAATACTGCCCCTGGATTATTTTCAGGGCGCCGTCAACAAGGCAGAGATGTGGGCAGAGTACCAGAAAATGATCAGGGATTTTGATGATACTTCCATACTCCGGAGGGACACCCTTCAGAAGCTTGGTCGCGCCCTTGGCGCGAAATATGTTCTTCTCCCAAAACTGCTCAGGTTCCAGCAGGAGACCTATGACCGCATAAACGTGCTGGGCATCTCCTTTCTCAAAACGCGGCAATCTACCGTTGATATCCATGCGCAGATATGGGATGCCGAAAGCGGCGAGGTGATATGGCATGGCGCGGGCGAAGGGACGCTCGCGACCGAAGTGGTGCGGGGAAGACCGGTGAGCTTCATGATCGTGGCGCAGTATGCCTGCGACAGCCTCGTATCGAGACTGCCCTGGGCAAAATGATCAAAAACGGAAAGGGCTTAATGGCAAAAATCGCTTTTATCATGGTTGCGGTCTTCATCCTTCCAACAACAGCGGCACAGGCCCTGCCGTGGGGTCCCTGGTCCGCAACCGGCGATGCGCCCGCTCTCACAACGGCAGCGGACACGGAGCTTTCCCCGTCAAAACAAACAGGTCCGACAGAATATTCCATCGCCGGCACGCCGTTTGTCTGGCTGGTAAAACTCTACCAAAAATACATCTCTCCCGTGGACGGCGACCGCTGTCCCCTGTATCCCACGTGCTCGCAGTACAGCATTCAGTCCATGCGCAAGCATGGTCCCTTCATCGGGATCATCATGACCGCAGACCGGTTGATGCACGAAGCGGACGAGCAGGACTTCGCGCCCGCGCGGAAGATGGGTAACCGCTACCGTTTCATCGACCCGGTCGAAAATAATGACTTCTGGTGGTATAAAAGATGAAGAGAATCGCCCTCCTCCTTTTCCTTCTCTGTGCCGGGCTCCTCTGGCACGCATCCTGTGTCCACGCACAGGAATCGTCGCCGGAGAAGATCACGTCCTTTGCCGATCATCTCTATGAGCAGGGCGATTACTATCGCGCCATCACGGAATATGAGCGGGTAATCTTCTTCTATCCAAAGCACCCGCTTGCAAAAAAAGCTCGCTATCAGATAGCCATGTCGTACTATAAAGGTGAAAAGTTCACGCAGGCCATTGACCGGTTCCGGGCCCTCTCGGACCAGTACCGGGAAGAAGAGATGGGGCCGAGATCCCTGTTCATGCTCGCCGAGACCTATTATCAAAAAAAAGACTACGACCAGGCGATCAGCGTGCTGGAAATTTTTCTCACCTCGTATCCCAATGATTCCCAGGCGGATGCAGCGAGAATAAAGATGGGATTGTCATATCTCCGGCAGGGAGACTGGCAGCGAGCAGGAGAAGAATTCCGAAAACTGCCTCCCGACTCCCCGCTGCGTAAACAGGCCGGCGATCTTGCGGAAGAATCAAAAAAGTATCCGGAGATACCGAGGAAATCTCCGACAGTTGCCGCAGGCCTTTCTGCCCTCCTGCCGGGAGCGGGACAGCTTTATATTGGAAGGAAGAGCGACGCCGCGGTTTCGTTCCTGCTGAACGGCAGTTTTATCTGGGCCACGGTGGAGGCATTTCACCATAAGAACAACGTGACAGGAGGGATACTCTTATTCTTCGAGTCGGGATGGTATCTGGGGAATATTTACAACGCGGCAAGCGGGGCGCACAAGTACAACCGCCGCGCGGAGCAGGAATTTATGAACAATCTGCAAAATCAATACGGCATTTCATACTACCGGGACGAACGGGGCGGAAATATGCTCGCGCTTACGATCCGGTTCTAACCGCTTGCGCCGAACAGAGGAAGGACGGAATGAACAGCTCCGCCCGGCTCGCCCGTTCCATCAACCCCTCAACCACCAACATTCCCGGCTCATCGCTTGTCCCACTGCGACACGAGTGTGACCGCAAAGTTGTGGAGGGTCAGTTCTTCCAGCTTGTCCTTGAATTCCACATTTCCAACGTTTACCAGATTGGCCTTTGACACGGATTTTTCCGACATGACCTTTTTGAACGCCAGCCGGCCGTTCTTGTGCGCGGAGACCTCGGCCATGATCTCGAACTGAGGATCATGGTAGCCGGGGAGGAACGCGCACGGAGCAAACAACGGGCAGATATAGATGCAGCCTGCCGCGCTGGCAGCGCATCCCGTCTGTGTTGAACTTGCGTGCTCATATTTCGTGATCATTAACTCAATTGATTGCGTAGCGCCATCCGTCGTACTTGCCATATCAACATGACTGAAACCTGCGAGCTTGAATTTCTCGCTCAATAATTGTTTCGTACGGGATGCCTCTGCGGCGGTCACGTCTTCTGATGAACGCTTGACAACGACGGTCAGCGAGCCCCGGTTGCGCGCGCGCGGCATGTCTGTCTTCTCTGTCTTGACCGCGGGGGCACAGCCGACAAACAGAATTGCAAAAACAGGTATCATGAGCACAAAAGGTCTTCTCATTATCTCTCCAATGACCTCCTTGAAAATAAATTGTTTGCCTGACCTCAAACCAAAGTATAATGAAAATAATCCTTAAAGGCAAATAAAAACATGAACATTGAGAGACAATAATCATCATGGATATGAACAGGAAGGATGCTTAGATTGTCCTAAAGACGCAAAAACCCGGCTGAGATGCTTCTCTGCCGGGTTTCCGTATAGAGCCTCGCGTCGTACTACAATGCCAGCTGCCGCCGGTAAAGGACTTCCCGTGGTTTCTCAGCAGCCTCTTCGGAGCCGAGCACGATCCAGCTCTGCGGACTGCTCAAGAGCTTGCTGACCATGAGCTTGTTCAAACCATGGCCGGACTTGTGCGCAACAATATGGCCGAGGATCGGCATGCCCGCGAGTGAGAGATCGCCGATGAGGTCCAATATCTTATGCCGGACGAATTCATCTTTGTGCCGGAGGCCCTCTTTGTTCAGCACCGTCTTTTCGCCGAGAATTACCGCGTTGTCCATGGAACCGCCCATGGCAAGACCGTTCGCCCAGAGCTCCTGCACGTCGCTCATGAAGCCGAACGTGCGTGCGTCCGCTATCTCGCGCAGGAACCCTTCTTCCGAAACCGGGAAGTGGAGGCTCTGTTCTTTGAGCAGGGGATGGTTGAAATCAATGAAGTATGAAATGCTCGGCTTGTCGGAAGGCCAGATGGCGATCTGTTTGTTGCCCTCGCGCACAAAGACCGGATTTGTTACCTTGAGCACCGGCCTGGGTCTTTCCTGCGCCAGGACGCCGGCATCTGCAATAAGTTTGACAAAAGGCGCGGCGCTCCCGTCCATGACCGGGACCTCTTCCGCGTCGATCTCAACGGAGACATTGTCTATGCCGAGCCCCGCAAACGCAGCCAGCAGGTGCTCCACGGTCTTTACGGATGCGCCGTTCTCGCACAGTGTCGTGGCATAGCTCGTGGCCGCGGTATTGGCCGCAACAGCCTTGATCTCGGTTCCTCCGAGGTCCGTACGCTTGAATATAATGCCGGTATCGATAGGCGCAGGCTTGAGCGACATCCTCACCTTCTTGCCTGTATGAAGACCGATGCCTTCACAGTGCATCGCGGCTTTAATTGTTCGTTGGAATCTCAGCATTCACGCATTCCTTTCACTTGACTGACGATAGATTAGCAATACACATGCCACAGACGGTAAATAAAAAGCGTTAAATAAACAGTGCGTTAAGTTTTATATCAGAACGACGGGTGTGGTAAAAATGACCTTTTCGGATCGAATTTGTTGTCAGGATACCACACCCGGCGCTGTTCAATTGTCCGGCAATACTGCGTTCTTTGTCCTGTCCTTCTATAATTAATTTAAAGAGCGTTTCAAAAAATAGCATTCACCAAAAAATACCGGGAGTCTGTTCAAAAATGCTTTCATCTTCCAAAAAATAGACCACGCGTCATGTAAATTCATCTATCAGGCCAGGCTCACGGGAATCCACGAAAACGCCGCACTCGATTATTTCGGCACGAACAGCGGCGCAGCAAAGGGCTTGCCTGCGAGCTTCAATGTCTATTTTTCGGACCCTGTTTTACATTGACATATCATGTCGTCGTGTGCTACATTTTTAAAAAGTATCCCTTGAACCGTCTGCATGCGGAGAGAATATGAATGTGAAGATTGATGAGCTCTATGAGCAGGGCATGAATGCGTTCGACAAGCGGGATTACGAAACCGCCGAGGGCGCATTCGGGCAGATATTGAAGCTAAACCCCAATTTTGCCGACATTCACAACAAAATGGGCATCATCTTCAACCAGACCGACCGGCTGAACAACGCGGTCTCGGCGTTCGAAAAAGCGCTCGAGCTGAATCCCGGCTACACGGAGGCCTCGCTCAACCTCGCGATCACCTTTAGTGATCTCGGAAAATACGAAAAATCCCGCGAGGTCTTTGAAAACGCCGCACGGCTTACCCGCACGGCGCCGAAGGCCATAGACCCCTACGTACGGGGCAAGCTCGCGAACGAGCACCTGAGGGTCGGCAACATCTATGCTCAATTGGGTCTCCTGGACGATGCCATAGAAGAATATCGCAAGGCCCTCCGTTTCTCGCCGACCTTTGCGGACATCCTCACCCAGCTCGGTATCGCGCTCAGAGACAAGGGTCTGCACGACGATGCCATCAAGGAATTTAACCGGGCGAAGGAAATAAATCCGCAATATATTCCGGCGCGGCTGCACCTGGGGATCACCTACTATTCGCGCGGGTTCTACGGCCTGGCCGAAGAAGAGTGGAGGGAAGCGCTTCGGTTTGACCCGGCTAACGCTGCAGTGAAGACCTATCTGAATTTTGTAAAACCTCAAAATCCGTGATCGGAGCCGCATCGTTGAATCTCCTTGATATACAGAACCTCACCACGCATTTTTTCACCCGATCAGGCGTCATCAAAGCCGTCGAAAATCTGAGTCTCCAGCTCCAAAAGGGACGCGTGCTCGGCCTCGTCGGTGAGTCAGGCTGCGGAAAGACCGTAACGGCCCTTTCTATACTCAACCTCGTCCCGCCTCCGGGCAGGATCGTATCGGGAAACATCTATTTCGAAGGCCGGGACCTGCGCTCTCTCCCGGCGGAGGAAATGAGAAAGATCCGCGGGTCAAAGATATCCATGATCTTTCAGGAGCCCATGACGGCGCTCAACCCCGTCTTTACCGTGGGAAACCAGATCGCAGAGGTGCTCACGACACACCTCTCCGTTACAAAACATGAGGCCCTCGATGCCGCGGTCCAGCTGCTTCGCTCCGTGGGCATTCCCTCCCCGGAGAAGCGCGTGCACGAGTACCCCCACCAGCTCTCGGGCGGCATGCGCCAGCGCGTGATGATCGCCATGGCAATTGCGTGCAAGCCGTCCCTCATTCTTGCGGACGAACCCACGACCGCCCTTGACGTCACGATCCAGGCGCACATTCTGGAGCTCCTGGGCCGGATACAGGCGGAGATGGGAATGGCCATGGTCCTTGTCACGCACGACCTCGGCCTTATCGCCGAGCGGGCTCATGAGGTGGCGGTGATGTACGCGGGGCGGGTCGTTGAGCAGGCGGATACCGCGGAGCTTTTCGCGAATCCCCTGCACCCCTACACGAGGGGGCTCATGGCCTCGATCCCCAGGCCGGGCGAGGCCAGACGGACAAGGCTGAAGACGATTCCGGGAAGCGTGCCGAGGCTGCATGATCTGCCTCCCGGCTGTACGTTCGCTCCCCGCTGCGACATCAAAACAGGCGAGTGTGAGGTTGAGCCGACGCTCAGAGAAATAAAGCCCGGCCATCTGGTAAGGTGCTGGGAAGCGAAGTGACAGGCCGAAGGTCGATGGACGAGGGATGAGGGACGAAAAAACTTGAGGTCGGTTATTGCTCTATGAACGATACGCTTCTTCAGATCGAAAGCCTCTACAAAAGCTTCCCGGTCAAAGCCGGACTCGGCAAGACCGTTGAGGCAAAGGCGGTTGACGGCGTAAGCCTGACCGTGGCCCGGGGAGAGGTCGTGGGGCTGGTGGGCGAGAGCGGATGCGGGAAATCAACGCTCGGGAGGCTTGCCCTCGGCCTGCTGCCGCCCACGTCGGGAATGGTATCTTTCAGAGACCGGGATCTGAATGCCCTCGGCAAGAAAGAGCTGAGGGCCCTTCGCAAGGACATGCAGATCATCTTTCAGGATCCCTTTGCCTCGCTCAACCCGCGGATGCGGATCCAGGACATCATCACCGAGCCGCTGGTGATCCACCGGATCGCCGAAGGGAGCGGACTAAAAGAACAGGGGGCGGCCCTGCTCGCCAAAGTGGGACTTTCAGCGGACGCCCTGAGCCGCTATCCGCATGAATTCTCCGGCGGCCAGCGCCAGAGGATCGGCATAGCGCGCGCGCTCGCAAGCAAGCCGTCGTTCATCGTTGCCGATGAACCCGTCTCGGCGCTCGACGTCTCTGTTCAGGCGCAGATCGTGAACCTTCTGGGGGAGTTACAGAAAGGCATGGGTCTGTCGTTTCTGTTCATTGCCCACGATCTGAACCTTGTCCGGTATTTTTCCGATCGCGTGGCTGTCATGTACCTCGGGATCATCGTCGAGATAGCGCCGGCCGAGGAGATCTACAAAAATCCCTCGCATCCCTACACCGAAGCCCTGCTCGCGGATATTCCTGTCCCCGACCCGACGGTTAAAAAGAAGCACATCCTGCTGAAAGGCGATATTCCGAGCCCGACGCAGATACCGGCCGGCTGCAGATTCCATACCCGTTGCATTTACCGCTTTGAGCCGTGTGACAAGGTCGTGCCGCGCGCAACCGATCTCGGCAACGGCCATTTTGTAAACTGCCATCTGCGGGGATAATCTTCTTTTTGCCAAAACCGCATCTTATCTGAAGGGAACCATGCAAGAGAATAAAATGAAACCACACCCTGCACTCGCGGTTCCACTCGTAAACGCTGGGCGCAGGCAAAACTTAACCACAGAGCACACTGAGGAAAAATATTTTAAATATTCAAAAAACTCTGTGAACTCTGTGGTTAGGACCAAGATGAAGAACTGAGGAACCTGAGGAGGACGCTGTTCTCTAACTGAAATTACTGATCGCGCCTGGCAGGATATATATCCGAACGTAAACTAAGCCTGTCGAGATTAAATGCCCCGCTCGTATGCAAATGAGGAAGTATCCCGACCCCTTTGACCTCTCCCCTCATTTCCCGCTGCAGCAGATTAAAAAAAACATCCGCGATCTTACTGTCAAACTGCGTTCCGGCGCCATTCTTTACTTCTCGAAATGCTTCCACCAGTGAAAGCTTTCCCCGGTACGGCCGGTCCGTCGTCATGGCATCAAAGGCATCGGCAAGCGCCAGGACCTTGACCCCGTCGCTCAGTTCCGTCCCCGCGAGCGAGTCGGGATAACCGCTGCCGTCCATTCGCTCATGATGGTGCTTTACGAAATCCGCGATGTTCGCCCAGGGGAACTTGATCTTCGTCAGGATGTCATACGAGATCTGAGAATGTTTTTTTATCTCGTTTCGCTCAAGGGCCGTCAGCTTTTCTCCCTTGTTGAGCACGCTCCGGTCGATGATGATCTTGCCGATATCGTGGAGAAGGCCCGCGACATAAATGGCCTCGACCTCTTTTCCCTTCCACCCGAGCTCCCGTGCGATCGCCACGGCGTAGCTTGCCACCCGGAAGGAGTGGTTTTTTGTATATTCATCTTTGGCGTCGATCGCGGCGGCAAATGCCTGGATGGTCTCCTCGTAAATCCGCCGCATGTCCTCGTACAATCTCTTGTTCTCGCGTACCTTGCTCGTAAGCTCCGCAAACAGGCTCGAATTATGTAATGTCACCGCGAGCTGATGCGCGATCACCTTGAGCATGTCCTTTTCGCTCCGGAGGTACGACGTCCGGGATAATCTCTTGCCGAGACTGATCGCGCCCACAAACTCATTTTTTGCATAGAGCGGGATAAAGGTCTTTGTTTGAAACCGTGCAAACAGGTCTTGACAGGTGTTATAGAGCGACGTCTTTCTCAGCGCATGAATATCATACGGTTCGTTCATCGCGAACGTTTTTATCTGGTTTGCCTGGAAGGAGAACGATGCTTCACGGATCTCCCGGAGGCCTTTCGAGGCTGCGGCTCTTTGAGTTATAGAGAAGCAGCGCCGCCTTCGGCACGGAAAACATGCCCGTCACGACATACAGGGCGGTCTTCATCCTCTCGTTGAACCCTTTGGAGGATGTCACCTCCTGCCCGAGGTCAACGAGCGCTGCAAGATTAAAAATCAGCCGTTTGAGGTCCAGCATTCTCTTCATTTCGACCCTTTTTTGTAACTACTCAGGCGCTCAGGTCAGCCGTGAGCGATAGGCGCTGTACGCGTGCAGGGTAAAAAATGCTTTACCAATGTAAGCGCTATGGACAAAAACTCCGACCCTCTCGAATTTCACGGACTTATAGCACGCTAAGCGACTGAGCGAACGGCTGACCTGAGCAGTTAACCATTCTCATTCAAAAAACTGAGGGCGTCCCGTTCGTCCTTAAAGACCCTTACGTGTTTTGTAATGCCCAGCATCTCAAAGACGTCTTGATGGACCTTTTTCATATTGGTAAAACAGAGCTGCCCTTCGTTCTCAATGGTCCTTTGGACGATACCGATGAAAACGGAGGCCCCGATGCTGTTTATATACTGCATATCCGAAAAGTTTACAACAAGTTTTTTGAGCCCATGGTCGAGAACCTGCTCGCTTGCCTGTTCGAGGCTCACGGCCCCGAGGTCGTTGACATATCCCTTCGGGGCCATGACCACGACATCCTGATCCGTCTTGAAAGAAAGAGAAAAATTACTCACCGTTTGCCCCGCCCTCCTTATAGACGCCAGCCGTTTCCGTTTTCGGAAGGTTCTTCACCAGGATCACTTTTGTCCCGCGGCCGGTCTTTTCGAATCGTACGGAATCCGTAAAACGCTTCATGAGTTTTACGCCCCATCCCCTCCCGAAATCTTCCCTGAGTTTCTTCCCGATGAAGGGTTCCCCCGTCTCCTGTACCACGAATTCCCGTCCGGAGCTTTCAATCGAAACCTCCATGCGGTCTTCCGCAACGTCAAAGCTCAAATAGATCTTCTTCTCCCCCCCCTTGCTGTGCTCAAGGGCATTGATACAGGCCTCGATGACCGCTATCTGAAGCTGGCCGATCGCTTCTTCATGGATCCGCAGGTTCTTGCCGATCTGTTCGAGACACCGCGCGGCTACAAGCTCCGCCTCTCTGGTCATCGGCAGGACCATTTCGAACGCCGTCCTTCTCTCGGTCGTCTCTCCCGACTGCTGTTCAAGGAACCCCTTCTCGATGTCATACGGGGCCATCCCGAGGATCACTCTCATGTACAGGCAGTTGATAAAATCCGTTACCACCTTGTCCTCGGACGCCCTGAAAACCCCGAACTCGCCCTGGATGAAACCCGTGCGGTGAAGGGCGCGAACGATCGCCTCGGCATGCATACCGCCCGCGGGAAAGGCCTCGGTGATTTTCTCCTGGGTCAATGACTCCCGGGTATGGAACATCTTGTACGTTATTTCGACAACGTTTCTCCTCAGGCCCATATCGGGAAAAAAGTTCTTCAGGACCGATGACCAATAGAGATACATATTCCCGTTCGTGATTTCCTGGAGGTAGGCAAGCCAGAACTCTTTTTCTTCGCGGCTTTTCTTGAGTCCCGCGGCCGTCGCCAGGCACCGCAGGTAGAACGGATTTCCCCCCAGATGCTGAACAACCGCGTCCGGCACGGCATTCACGGATATCCCGAATGCGCGGAGCAGCGAGAGAAACTGCTGAGCGGCATCCTCGGACCCGAGCGGAGGAACCGTTACCCGCGAGAGACCTCCTGAGACGGGCATCTCCTCGATCTCGGCCTCATTTCCCGTGATCACGTGCAGCGCCCCTTTGAACGAGAGCGGGACCTCGAACAGCGAGACCAGTTGAGGGTCAACGGCGCCGCTGATATGGAGATTTTTCAGCTTTTGAAACTCGTCTATCAGGACCACCGCGGGATTTCCGCTCGAGAGGCTTGATTGGTGCGGCGCGCCGAGCGCGACGCGGAGTGAATCGACGGGCTTGCCGGAGTTCCGGGCATATCGGTCAAGGATATCGCGCGCCCACGCGGCCCTGCTTCCTTCCACGAGCGAAGACAGCCCTTCGATCGATAATCCGTCGAGATGTAAAAGGGCCTGCTCCTTTTTTTCAAAAGCGAGTCTCTGGCAGATGTAACGCGTTACATAGTCCCTCGAAAAATCTTCCGCGGAAAGGAGCGCGTTATTGACCGAGTAGTAGAAAGGGACCACCCGGTCCTGTTTCCAGAACAGATGGCTGAAGAACTGTTTAAGGAGTTCCGTCTTGCCGACGCCCCTGGTGCCCGACAGAAAGACGCTCTGTCCGGCGCCCTGTTCAGCCTGGAGGGCCCGGCGGTACAGGTCAGACAGCTCTTCCCCTCTGCCGAAAAAATCTTTTTCGTTGAGCGTACCGAATGACATGCTAGGAAAACTCCTCGATCCTGTTCTTCCCTCTCTTTTTCGCAAGGTAGAGCGCCTTGTCGACATGCTCAAGGAGCAGCTCGGCCGTTCCCCCGTGCTCGGGATAGCACACCATCCCGATGCTCAGGGTAATGGCAACCGGCGGCGCATCCGGCATGCTGTTTGTGGGCAGGACGATCTTCGCCACATCGGTCCGCAGCCGTTCGGCGATATGGATCGCCAGCGCCTTGTCCGTTTCGGGCAGGATCACCATGAATTCATCGCCCCCGTACCGGGCCACGATATCAATTGACCGCACGGAATTTAATATGATATCGGAGATGACCTTAAGCGCCTTGTCGCCGATGCGGTGCCCGAAGGTGTCATTATAATATTTAAAACCGTCTATATCGAGCATCAAAAGGGACAGGTTGCGGCCATGCCTCCCGGAACGAGAGACCTCTTCCTCCAGCCTCTCGTGAAAGTATCTTCGATTGAGCAAACCGGTGAGAGAATCCGTTATCGACAGCTTTTTAAGCTTCTCCGTCTGACTGTACAGAACATTTCTCTCCATAACAATGGCGGCATGGGTTGCAAAGGATTGAATGAGCTTCAGGTCCTCTTCATCAAAAACCTCTCCGGATATCTTGTCCGACAGGTTAAGCACGCCGATAACGCGTTCTTCTATCTTGAGCGGCACGCTGACACAGGACAATGTCTTATAGTGAAGCCGGTTCTTTTGCTTGATCCTCGGGTCGATCTCGACATTTTCGACGAGGAACGGTTCCCCGAGTTCCGCTACCCTTCCGGCTATCCCCTCGCCCTTTCGAATTCTCAGTTTTTCCGTTCTGCCGTTGGTCATGCCCTTCTTCGCCTCAAGGAGCAGCCCGTTGGTCTCATAGTCGATAAGCATGAGAGAGCCCTGTTCGGCCTTGAGCAGCTCGGCGGATTTTTCAAGGATCGTCTTGAGCAGCGTCTCATAATCCAGGATCGAGGTTATTGACTGTGTCAGCTCCGAAACAGCGGCGAACCGGTCGAATTTATCGTAGAGGTCCCGATGCAGCCGCTGGTTCTCTATGGAAAGCGCCGTCTGCTTGCAGAACGCGGTGACAACAGAGATATCGCTCTCTTTGAGCACACTGTCAAAGATTCCGAGGATGCTCTCCACCTTTTTGTTGACCATGATGGGAAATAAATAAAAGGTCTTGACGCCGGCCGGGAAATCCGGCCGGGAGGCGAGAACAGCTTCCGAAGAGGCAATGAACGGTTTGCCCCTGTTGAACTCTGCAACGATGTTGTCCTGCTCGCTGATCGTGAACAGCTCCGTTGCGACGCCGTTCTTCTTCAGGCTGTAATGGTGTGTATAGACCCCCCGCAGTTTGTCGAGCGAAAGGATGGTGATAGAGTGAACATCAAGCAGCGAGAGCAGATTGGCCGCCATGTGTTCGTAGGAAGTCTCTAATTCGTCCTGGGCATCAACACCCCATCTGCCGATAAGGTTTTTCAGGCTGTCTATCTTCTGTTGCAGGGTAATGGTTTCCTGGGTGTTTTTCAGGAGCTCATTGAGCGAGCTGTCCACGAGGCTGCAGGCATTCTTTGCCTGCCGGACGTTCGTAAAACTGAGCGGGGCTGTTACTGAAAGATCTTGCATCTCGGAGGCGCTCAGGTAACTGGTGAATTCTCGAAAATCCTGGTAGTTGGCGAAGGACCCCTGCCCCAGAATGGCCGCCTTCTCGTTCATATATTCAATGGGCAGGGCGAAACTCACGATCTTCGCATAACATTTGAAAATTTTCGGCTTTCCCTGCTGAATGACGTCCGTCAGCGGGGCGCGGCAGTACGTTTCGCATTGTGATTTAAAATACGGAGATGAGAGCAGGCCCCGGCACGGCGGGTTCCGTTCTGCCGTGGAAAAGATGGCCCCCTCCTCTCCGGAATAAAGGCTGAGCGTGAACCCGGTCGTGTCGGAAAGGGCCGTTAACTGACCCTTCCATTTCTCCCTCGAGAAAAGGTCTCGCAGATAGCCTGCCTTGTTTGCGTTAAGCACAATCCCTCTTGCCTTGCGTAGAGATATATCGTCGGACTGGAATGGAGCCGAATGTGCACCCATGATTCCTTAGTTGTTCAAAAAATGTAGGCTGGGTAAAAGCGGGGAAATCAGCGTCCGGTTCAACTCTGATCATCGAGGGCCTTTAAAACGCTGCCCGCCCAATCCACGCTCCTGCCGTCATGCCTGCCATGCGTTGTTTATCGTGGACCCGGCAAGAGGATATGAATTCAACAGACTGCTGATTACGGCACGAAATTATCACAAAATGCACAATGCGTCAAGCGGATTCCTCGGCAACAAGAGTGCTCATAATAATTATGCTGAAGCATCGGCAGACTATTAGCCGGAATAAGAATATGCAATCAGAGTGCCAGAAAATTTTCCTCAATCTAATAATGAGTTGAAAAACAGGGGGGAAGCTGCGTCATGATAGTGGGGTGAAATCACCCCGTATTGGAGTAGAATCCCTCCATTTGTGACGTTAATTCATGTCATAATCACGGTACAACATAAAAGGACAGAGCGGGAAGGAAATCCCCTTCTTGCAAGAGGTTATTAACGGGAGAAACCAACCTGTTGTATTTATTCGCATACCGGTGCCGGGCCGCGCTCTGGGTACGGATTGACCTTCGGGGACGACCGCACAGGCATCAGCGCTCCTGACTCGCTGTTGCATACGATTCCACGGCGCCGAGCTTCCATGTGTAAACCCGGCCGCAGGCCTCGCACGATGCCCCCGCGAGCGACTCTTTGCAGAGAGGACAGTAAATGATGTAGTGTTGGGAGAGCAGATGGTCGTGGCTGTCGATGTCCACCTGCTTGCCGCAGCATTTGAACTCTTTCGAAAGGTCCGCACCGCACAGGCACCTCCTGTCCTTCGGCCAGGGGAGCATTCCCTCCAGCGTATAGACTGCCTGGTTCAGGATATCCATAAGCTCATCGTCCGAGGCGTCTCCAAAAAAACATTCCGTAAGCTTCTCTCGTATGTCGATCATCATCGGGTCCTCTTTGAGGAACTGAAGGAACCTGCGCAGCCGGTCCTCCCCTTTCCCGATCCTCGAGAGGGCGCGCAGATTTTTGTTCGCCTTGTAATGTTCCTGGAAGTAAAGCAGCATCCATATCTGCGTCATATCATAAAAATACTCGAGCACCGGGTAGTAGCCGTACTTTTCCTTTATGGTCGCCTCGATCTTCGCGCGGTTTTCCGGTATCCGGGGGAACACGGCGACAAGGAGCCCCTCTTCAAAATCCTCATAGAAAAACGGGGCCCCGGCAAAGTGGCGGCACCCGCAGTGGGCGCATTCAATATTATTGAACTCCCAGCGGAGCAGCGCCTTCCGCGCCTGCGGCGCCCGGGAGACGTCGATCCACGTGATCACCTTGGCCTGGAAATCCCGATCGCAGTTCCCGCAGTGGAAGGTTTCAAGACTGTAGGACTCCGCTTGATGGGTGAGAATATCGACCATGCCCTTATTATACACGACTTTTAAAAAAACTCACTTTGAAAATTGCGTTCCGTTTGTGGTAGAATAGCGACCGAACGGGGACGCGAACCGGAGAAGATTTTTCCATCATTTTCGATTCATAACGTTCCGCGGCCCGTGACCAAAGAAAGGGGTATTACATGCCGACAAAGGAAAACTCTATCATAACCACCGCCCTGCACTCGGAGGTCGAGAACCGGTTTCTCACCTACGCGCTCTCGACCATTGTGTCGCGCTCGCTCCCCGACGTGCGGGACGGGCTCAAGCCGGTCCACCGGCGCATTCTTTACGCCATGTGGGAGATGGGCCTCGGGCCCACGGCAAAATTCCGGAAGAGCGCCGCGGTCGTGGGTGAGGTGCTCGGAAAATTTCATCCCCACGGCGACCAGGCCGCCTACGATGCCATGGTCAGGATGGCGCAGGATTTTTCCCTCCGCTACCCGCTCGTTGAGGGCTCGGGCAATTTCGGCAGTCTCGACGGAGACCCGGCAGCAGCCATGCGTTACACGGAGGCGAGGCTCTCAAAAATAGCGGAAGAGCTCCTCATTGAAATAGACAAGGAGACCGTCGGGTTCAGGCCGAACTACGACAACTCGCTCAAGGAACCGGCCGTACTCCCCGCCCGTTTCCCTCAGCTTCTGGTGAACGGCACATCAGGAATCGCCGTCGGCATGAGCTGCTCCTTTCCGCCGCACAACATCGCCGAAGTGGTCGACGGCCTTGCGGCAGCGATCGATAATCCCAACATCGAAGTCAAGGACCTCCTCAAGTTCATCAAGGGGCCCGACTTCCCCACGGGCGGCCAGATCCTGAACTCGAAAAAAGAGCTCAAGGAGATCTATCAGACCGGAAGCGGCGCCGTCAGGATCCGCGGCGAGTACGCCCTGGAAGACCTTCCCCGCGGAAAGCAGGCGGTCGTCATCACGTCCATCCCGTACCAGGTGAACAAGGCGAAGCTGCTCGAGAAGATCATCGGCCTGGTGGAAGAGCGCAAGCTCCCGCAGGTATCAACAGTGCGCGACGAGTCAACGGCCGAGGTGAGGCTTGTCCTGGAGCTAAAGGCCGAGGCGAATCCCGAGCTGGTGATGGCCTACGTGTTCAAGCACACGGACCTCGAGGCTTCCTTCCCCATGAACTTCACGGCCCTCAAGCCGAACATGGAGCCCGAGCGGCTGTCCCTTAAAGAGGTAATTCAGTACTTCCTTGACTTCCGGTACGAGGTCACGACCAAGCGGCTCAATTACGACCTCAAACTGCTCAAGGCCAGGCTCCATCTCCTCAAGGCCTTCGAGGTGCTGTACGACGACCTCGACACCGCCATCAAGATCATCCGCAAGGCAAAATCCCGCGAGGAAGCGGCGGGAAAACTCAAGAAGCACTTCAAGCTTGACGACGAACAGACAAGGGCCATCCTGGAGATGCAGCTCTACAAGCTCGTCGGCCTTGAGATCGAACGGATACTCAAAGAAAAGGCCGAGAAGTCAAAGCAGAAAAAAGAGATCGAGGCCATCCTCGCGAACCAGAAAAAGATCTGGGTCCTGATAAAAACAGAGCTTCTCGAGATCAAGGAGAAATATGGCGACAAGCGCAAGTCCGTCATCAAGGCGGTGGAAGAGATGGAGTTCACGCAGGAGGACTTCATCGTCCACGAGGACGTGACCGTGATCCTGACGAAGATGGGATGGATCAGGCGCGCCAAGACCGTGGGGGAGAACCTTCGGTTCAAGGAGGGAGACACGCTCCTTGCGCTCATCCCGGCAAATACCAGGGACAACATCGCCATCTTCTCGTCCGCAGGCAAGGCCTATGTGATCAAGGCCTATGATCTGCCCGCCGGCTCCGGCTTCGGCGAGCCGGTGCAGCATCTGTTCAAATTCGGCGACGGCGAACGGCCGGTGACCGCCATGAACCTGACAACGCTGCTGTCGGGTGCAGCAGCGGCCCCTCTCGTCGAAGAAGAGGAAAAGGAGAAAAAGAAGGGGAAGAAAAAAGAAGCAGCAGGGAAACCTGCGACCATAATGGGGATCTCTGTCTCTGCCAGGGGCGTCGGGTTCAAGTTCGACCTGTCGATGTTCAATACCGTTACCACGCGGGCGGGGAAAAAATTCGCGGGCCTGAAACCCGGAGACAGTATCATGGGTGTGGATATCATCGACCTCACCCACGTCCTGTTCCTCACCTCCGAGGGCAAGGCCGTCGTCATCGCAGCGAAGGACGTTCCCCTCCTGAGCGGCGCGGGCAAGGGCGTGAAGCTCGTGAACGTGAGGAACGGCGAGATAGCGCTCTTCAGGGTCGTGCGAAAAGGCGAGCAGGTGAAGGTGATCGACGAGAAGGACAGAGAGAAGGTCATAGACCTCAAGGACTACGGCGTCATGAAACGCGGCGCCGTAGGGTTCAAGGCGGTGAAGGCGGTACGGTTCGTGTAGGAATCGACGTCTCAAAACCGTGTACGTATAGAAAGAGCGCCCTTAATTGCAAGGGCGCTCTTTCATTGTTTCGGATGATCACGGTTCCTGCATCATGCATCGTGCGTCGTTATTCTCACCCCTCTTTCTTCTTCTCCGGCAATCCCAATATTTTTCTGATCTCATCCCCCTCGATCGTTTCCTTTTCCAGGAGCACGACGGCAAGGGTCTTGAGCTTGTCCTGGTTGGTCGTGAGTGTAGACTTGACTTTCTTGTAGGCGTCGTCTATAAGACGTTTTACTTCCTGGTCGATCTCACGGGCCGTGTCCTCGCTGTACTCCTTGACTCCCGAGGGCAGACCGATATCGAGGAACAGGGACCGTCGTTCTTTTTCGAATGTCAACGGGCCGAAGCGTTCGGTCATGCCGTATTCCGTGACCATGCTGCGCGCGATGGACGCGGCGCGCTGAAGATCATTCTGGGCGCCTGTCGAGATCTCTTTGAAGACGATCTCCTCGGCCACGCGGCCGCCGAGCATGACACACAGCTTGTCGAGGAGCTCGGTCCTGGTCATCAGATACCGGTCCTCGGTCGGGAGCTGCAGGGTGTAGCCGAGCGCTGCGATGCCGCGCTGGATGATGGACACTCGGTGGACCGGGTCGGTCGTAGGAAGAAGTTCGGCCATAAGCGTGTGGCCGCATTCATGGTATGCCACGATCTCCTTCTCCTTTTTGTTCATGACACGCCGCTTTTTCTCAAGGCCGGCGACAATGCGGTCGATTGCAGCCTCGAAGTCCGTCATGTCCACCTCGGTCTTGTTCTTGCGTGCGGCCAACAGCGCGGACTCGTTCACGATGTTCGCGAGGTCCGCGCCCACAAACCCGGGTGTGCGCGCCGCGATCACGGCGATGTCCACGTCCTTCGAGAGCTTGACGCCGCGGATGTGGATCTTCAAAATATCCTCGCGGTCCTTGATGTTCGGCCGGTCCACGAGCACGTGCCGATCGAAGCGTCCCGGGCGGAGCAGGGCCTGGTCGAGTATCTCCGGCCGGTTGGTTGCTGAGATGATGATCACGCCCTTGCGCGGGTCAAAGCCGTCCATCTCGGCAAGAAGTTGGTTCAAGGTCTGCTCACGCTCTTCATGAGCGCCCGCCATGCCCACACCGCGCGCGCGGCCGATTGCGTCCAGTTCATCAATGAAGATGATGCACGGCGCTTTCTGCACGGCCTGCTGGAACAGGTCGCGAACGCGTGACGCGCCCACGCCCACGAACATCTCGACAAACTCCGAGCCGCTCATGGAAAAGAACGGGACCTTAGCCTCACCGGCCACTGCCTTGGCCAGGAGCGTCTTGCCGGTCCCCGGCGGGCCGACGAGCAGCACCCCTTTGGGGATGCGGCCCCCAAGCTTCGTGAACTTCTCGGGGAGGCGGAGGAATTCGATCACTTCCATGAGCTCTTCCTTGGCCTCAGCAACCCCCGCCACGTCGTTGAACGTGACCTTCACGTCGCTCTCACCGTAGATCTTGGCGCGGGATTTCCCGAAGCTCATGAAGGTTTCACCGGGGCCTCCTGCTCCCATTTTTCTGAAGATGAAACTCCAGAGACCGAGAAGCAGAATGAGCGGAAGCACCCAGGTGAGCAGGATGTCTCTGACCCAGTTGTCCGATATCTCGCCCCGGTAGGTCACGCCGGCGCGCTGGAGGTCCTTGACGATATCCGGATCATCAACGCGCACGACCGAGAAAGGTTTTCCCTTCTCCGTCGTCGTCGCGGGGAGGAGCACGCCCCTGATCTGGTCCTTGTTGACGACAACATCCTTTACCTGTTTTTCCGCGAGCAGGGTCTTGAATTTGTCGTAGGAAATATCTTCCGGTTGTGGAGCGGAAAAGAACCGGAACAAACTGATGAACGCAAAGAACATCAGTATGTAGAAAATGAGTTGTTGGCCTTTTTTCATGGGAACTCCTCGTTCATGAAATTCCTTTAGAACTGATGGAACACGCCGATGCCGAAATGAAATGTCGGTCCGGTGTACGGCTCCCACAGGCGTATTGCTTTGGCATTAAGCAGGGGATACTGGTACTCGATATCGCCCAGGGGAAGGACTCTTTTGCCGGCCACCTCGGCCACAACCGAGATCGCCCGCCCACGTGGATACACGGCGGGGTCCAGAAACTTTTCGGAAAAGACCAGGAACCGTCCTTCCGTTGCGTCCGTCCGAAGCGGCCTCCCCCGGCTGTCCAGTGCCTTCTGAAGAACCTCCAGGTATGAGCCCTCCTTCATGCTTTTGGCATCGACAATAATGCCGCCGACCATGACCCATGTGCCCTTATATTTTTCGGGGTTCTCCCGGAGGTCTCGAAACGAGATGTTCCGGTCAGTCTTTTCGAGGACCTCTTTCGGAAACGGAGGAGCGCAACTGACCGCCCCGACGACTGCGGCAAGGAGCGCTATGATCTGCCCTGTATATCTCACCCTTTTCATAATTGCTTCCTTAAAAGAGGCGATGCAATAAATAGAAAGTTTACCGCTGAAGTCTCAGCATCAGGTCGCGGAGGGAGCGAACGATGGAGAAGGAACGCGGGCTTACGCAATCATGGCCTTATGCCGGTCTCAGGCCCATAGGGATCATAAAGCGGGTCCCACCACTTGGGCTCTCGTGCGGACATCTCCGGTCTCTCCCAGAGCTTGAGCTCTTTTGAAAAGAGGAGCGGGTAGCTGAAGTCTATTGCTCCCAGCGTTTGCTGCCGGGTGCCGGCCACCTCTCCGGCTACGGTAATATCGCGCCCCGGAGAATAGACCAGGGAGTCGAGATAGCCCCGGTAGAAGACCAGAAATCTGCCGCTGCTTTTATCCGTGCGCTTGGGCTTTCCCCAATAGTCAAGGGACTTCTGGATCACCTCAATGAAGGTTCCTTCTTTGGCATTTTTGACGGAAGCAATGGTCCCGCCGAAGATAACGAGCTTTCCTGTGAACGCCTCGGGGTCCGTCATGATCATATTGAAGGTAATGGTCTTATCCGCCTTCCCCGCCATATC
>Ga0209519_10000324_pt1 | contig 20195 bp, 15 predicted proteins | sample Rifsed13ft1_FD_184005 | JGI IMG/M metagenome (GOLD analysis project Ga0209519, IMG submission 184005) | Soil microbial communities from Rifle, Colorado, USA - sediment 13ft 1 (version 2) | ecosystem: Environmental > Terrestrial > Deep subsurface > Rock core/Sediment | place: Rifle, Colorado...
ATCGCCACTGTTTCGCCGGCCCGCTGTATCGATTGTTCGAGCCGATCGAACTTGATCGGTTTCTGCAGGAAATCGTGGGCGCCATTCTTCATGGATTCCACCGCCATGTCGATGTCGCCATGGGCAGTAATCATGATCATGGGGGGGCGTGTTGGATTGGTCGCGCTCTCTTCGAGCAGGGAAGTTCCCAAACCGTCTGGCAGTTCTACGTCCAGAAGGACGATGTCTGCGCTGCCCTCGCCGATGACTTTTTTCGCGCCTTTTACCGTTTCTGCCTCCAGCACTTCGTAATCTTTTTTCTTTAGGAAAGAGGCGATGTTTTGTCGCGCGTTTTTTTCGTCGTCAACGATTAAAATGCTCAAGCTCATAACGCGGGAGTTCCTTCCGCGGCTGCACCGGGCGCAACCGGCAATTGGACTTTGAATAGTGTACCGCCGGGAAAGCTTTCACACTCGATTTTTCCTTTGTGAGCCATGACTATCCGACGAGCAATAGCTAGGCCAAGCCCGGATCCCTCCTGGCCCTTGGTAGTAAAGAATGGTTCGAAGATCTTCTTGCGGATTTCATCAGGGATTCCAGGCCCGGAATCTGATAATTGCATTTCTACCATTGCGGGATCCTCTGAACTCGGCTGTATTTTGATGGCCAGTATTCCTTCGTGTTGATCTTCCATGGCCTGAACGGCGTTGGTGATCAGGTTGGTTAAAACTTGATCCAGCGCTTTACGGTCGCCGAGGATTAACGGAGTATCAACGGCGACTTGAAAATGTTCTTTGATGTGCTTGCGGTTGAGCCGCGGTCGCCAGCGCTCGAGTTGCGTACGGCAGAATTCACCGAGGTCGAAGGGGTCGGGGTAGGGTTCTAGGTTGCGCGAAAATGCATCCAGCGATTTCATGCGATGCTCGAGGCGATCCACATCTTCCTGTAATTTCTTGATCTGTTCCTGTAATGGGTCCTGATCCGGCAGGTTCATCTGCATTAATTGCAGACCCGTGCTAATGCTATTGATTGGATTGCGGACTTCGTGGGCGAATATAGCGGTTATCTCCCCCATAGCCGCGCGTTGTTGCAGCTGCTGATTCTGGAGGTGGAATGCCTCATGCTCGCTCAGGTCAGTGAAGAGAATAACTAACCTTGTTGATTTTCCTTCCTGGCTGATTGGGACAGCGCGAAAGAAAGCGAGAAACTCGCTGCCATCACGTCGGTGGGTTTTGCGCTCCCCAACTTCCCTTGATTTGCCATCGCTAAGAGACAGCTCGAGTTCGGCCACCAGAGGTTGAGTGCTGATGAGCACGTCGTTTAGCCGGCGTCCACGCAGCTCTGAGGCTGTGTAACCGAGCATCGATTCGGCAGCCGGGTTTAGATCAAGTACATTTAGGTTTTCATCGGCAAAAAGCAAGCCATCTTGAACATTCTCGTGAAGTGCACCTAGTATCTTTTCGGATCCAATAAACTTCTCAAGGTCGGAGCGCAACTTGTCGGCCAACTCGGCTTTCATTTTTATACTAGCCGCTGCTGTTGCCAAGATCTGCAACAGAGTTGGCAGTTCTTTTGGCGGGTGTTTTTCAGAATCGGCGGCTGCCAAAAGACCGAAACCGGGATTGGTCATGTCTAGGGGGGTTGTGGCCATGTAGCTTAGCTTGCTGGTATTGGCCAGTTTGTGCAGCAGGGACTCGATGGGTTTTCCTGGCTGCCAAATTTTTGGCGTGCGCAGGTGACCTGTATCGATCGCTAACAATTCGATAGGGAAGTGGATTCCGCTTCCGGTAACAGCTTGAAGCTTAAGATTCTCGCCGGACCCGATTGGCAGGTAAAGCGCGAGATTCGAAGCACCCGTTAGTAGATTGCCCGCTTGCAGGACTTGTCGATAAGTGGAAGCCAGGTCCTCTTGCTGGGCGGCTAGCGAAAGCAAATGCATTGCTTCCCAACGCTGCTGGCTTATCGCACTGGTATTTTCTTCTTCCTGTGCGCTGGGGACCAGGGAAATGGCCACCCAGTGGTCCGGTCCCCCCAGCATTTGATTTTTTACCTTGATCTGAATAGACTGGCTGCCGCGGGTCACAAGGGTTTGGGTATTTGGGCTGCCAACGCTATTCTCCAATGGATTGTCTTCAAAGCCGGGAAGGAGCGTGCTGAGTTCCAGTTCACTGAATTCACGGCGTGTGTAGGCGGTCAATTGAGTGGCTTTGGCGTTGGCAAAAAGGACGCGCCCATTGCGGCTGTCAGCAACAATAGTGGGTTGGGGAAGCAAATCCAGCAAGGCTTCGATTTCTTCTGCGCCAGGGCTGCGCCGCTTGAAAAGCGGAAGTTCGCCGATGCCGGATAGTGTCATATCAGGCGGCGTGCGCTTTCCTCATGTGAGCGGGAAGGATCCCCTCCATCGTTCTGTACTTGGCCACTGTGCGTCGAGCCACGCGGTGGCCTTGTTTAGCTAAAAGCCGCGCAAGTTTTGTATCGCTTAATGGTTTTGGCTCCTCCTTGATAATCTTCTTCAAGGCGGTGCGGATGTGCAGGCTGCGGTCGAAGAATTGTGACAGCGGAACGATCTTCCCCGATGGCAGCTGCACAGATTTACCCGAAACCGCCCGGGATACTGTAGATTCATGAACTCCCAATTCGTCTGCGATGGCCGCGCGGGTGACCGGCTTTAAGTGAGCATCCCCTTGCAGGATGAAAAGTTTTTGAAGGACGGCGAGAATTTGCATTAGCCGGACGATCGTGTGATTGCGCTGGGCTAAGCATTTGATCAGGAGATTGGCCTGCTCCAGGTCAATGTTCCATTGTTCCGCCTTATCGTCAGGCGCCTCGCGTAAGGCTTGCTTAAATAATGGGTTGATACGCAAAAGTCCGCGAAGCGGCCACATCACCTCGACAATGAGCCGACCATCATCCTGGCGACGCACGACAATGTCGGGCTTGGAGTAAGTCGTCGGTGCATCGAGGTTCGGGGTACGTAGACTGCCCCAATGGGAGCGGGCAGGGTAGGGATTGAGGTTGTTGGTAATGAATTCACCGATTTGCTGGGCTTTGGTTTTGCTGACGCCCAGTAGGTGTCCTAATTCGGCGTACTGATGCTTGCTAAGCAAACCCATGCCTTCACGTATCGCACGATTACATAGATCTGGGCTCGGCGCTTGGTTTCCTAGGGCTTCCAGTTGCACCAATAAGGCTTCGGTTGTGCTGCTTGCACCTACCCCCAATGGATCCGCAAGATGAATGATTCGTGCAACGTCTTCCACTTGATCCATCGTCACATGGTGAAAACGCGCTACTTCACCGAGAGGAATGGTTAGAAGACCATCGTCATCCAGGCTGGTGAGGATATGGGCCGCGATTTCCTGCTCAAGCGATTCTAGTTCTGCTGCAATTTGGCTCAAAACATAGCTGGCCAGGGTTTCGGGCTCGGCACTGTTGAACTCTTCAGGTAGCTCTTCGCCACTTTGCCTTTGGCCGCCATAAGATCCATCAGGCGGCGCAATAAATACCACTGGTTCTTCCGTACTGGCCGATGCGTTTTTGCCTACGCAAACTGGGCAAAAGGCTTGGGCGCGAAGCTGTCGACCGCAAGTCGGGCAGCGGCGACCTTCGATCAACTCCAGTGCTGGGTTAGAGGCTAATGCAGCCTCGATTTTTTGGCTCAGTTCATGAGAATTGAGGCCAAGCAGGCTCATGGTCTGAGCCAAATGCGCCGTGGTTTGCGGGCGCTGTGATTGATAGAGGATTTGTGCTGGCAGTGCCATGTGAACTCCTGCGCATTATAGAGAGATGCTCAATCCGATGCAAGTTCTATGCCACTCCAATTTTGATAGAATGGCCTCGATGCCTAAAAAACATGACTTAATCGTTGTTGGAGGGGGCTTGTCGGGGTCTGAGGCCGCCTGGCAGGCAGCCGAAAGAGGCTTACAGGTCGCGCTCTTTGAAATGCGGCCGCTTGAGCGAACGGGCGCTCATGCAACAGGATTACTCGCTGAACTTGTTTGCTCGAATTCTCTTGGCTCAAATCTGCAGGACAGGGCGTCCGGAGTGCTTAAAGAGGAATTACGCCGCCTGGGGTCGCTACTTATCCGAATTGCAGATGGAACTGCTGTTCCCGCTGGTCGAGCGCTTGCCGTAGACCGCGGCCAATTTGCGACTGAGGTGACCAGGCAAATTGAGAGCCATCCCAATATCGACCTCATTCGTGAAGAAGTGAATGAAATTCCCGAAGGGCTGTGTGTGATCGCGTCAGGGCCACTGACATCGCCCCAACTGGCCAGTTCTATCTCGAAACTTGGTGGGGAGGACCACCTTTACTTCTACGATGCAATTTCTCCCATCGTAAATTCGGATTCCATAAATATGGATGTGGCTTACCGGGGTTCGCGTTATGGAAATGGAACTGGTGGGCAAGGCGATTACATTAATTGCCCATTTACAAAAGACGAATACGAAGCATTTGTTTCGGCATTAATAGTAGCAGAGCGCATCGAACTCCACGAATTTGAGTCGGAGGTCCGCAACGGCGTGCGGGCGGGCATGGACAAGTTCTTCGAAGGCTGCTTGCCGGTGGAAATCCTTGCGGAGCGCGAACTTCGCTCTCTGGCGTTCGGTCCACTGCGACCGATCGGCTTGCATGACCCTCGCACCGGCAAGCGCGCTTATGCCGTCGTGCAATTGCGACAGGATAATCTTGCGGGGACACTATATAACCTGGTCGGCTTCCAAACCAACCTCAAGTTCAACGAACAAAAGAATGTATTTAGAATGATCCCAGGACTCGAACATGCTCAATTTGAGCGCTACGGTCAGATGCATCGGAATACCTTCATAAACTCTCCGACCCTTCTGCACGATACGCTGCAATTCCGCAAGCGACCCAATCTGTTTTTCGCTGGGCAGATAACCGGGGTAGAAGGGTACGTTGGCAACATAGGCACTGGCCTCTTGGCTGGCTTAAGTGCAGCTCGCCTGCATTACGGCGAAGGTCCATTGGCGTTGCCCCAGACCACGATGTTGGGAGCACTATGCCATTACGTTGGAAATGCAGCACCCATTGATTTTCAGCCGATGAAAGCCAACTTCGGCATCCTGCCGCCGTTGGAAGGGGTGGAGAAATCAGGACGGCGACAGAGGGCACAGGCATTTGCTGAGAGAGCGCTCTGCGATCTGGACAAATGCCTGGTCCAAAACGCTCAGCCGTTATATGTCAGTTAGAACAAGGCTTATCGCTCTGTTTTCCCTTATATTGATTGCACTAGGGGTTTTTTCTTTTTTCACGCTCGAATCAAAACCCGCACCGGCATTTGACGGCCAGAGGGCATTGGCGGATGTCGAATACCAGCTCACTTTGGGGCCGCGTATCCCAAATTCCCAAGCCCACGATCGAGTGGTAACCTGGATGATGCAGTCTCTCAAATCGGCAGGATGGGCGGTTGAGTTGCAGCAAACGCGGCGGCTGGGTAACCAGGTGGTCAATATTATTGCCAAGCGCGGCACTGGTCAGCCATGGCTCATCCTTGGTGCCCATTATGATTCCAGACTTTTTGCGGACCAGGATCCAGACCCTGAACTGCGGGATCAGGCTGTGCCTGGTGCGAATGATGGCGCTTCGGGTGTTGCGGTATTGCTCGAATTGGCGCGAGTTTTGCCACGCGAGCTCGATAAACAAGTTTGGCTGGTTTTTTTTGACGCAGAAGACAATGGCCGTATCGAAGGTTGGGACTGGATCTTGGGTTCGCGAGTGTTTGCTGAATCTTTGAACAGCCATCCTGAGGGAGTGGTAATTGTGGATATGGTTGGAGATGAAGATTTGCAAATCTACCTGGAGGCCAATTCTGATGAGAGCCTGCGACAACAGATTTGGCAGCAGGCGGCGGATCTCGGCTATGAGGATGTCTTCATCAACGAGGTTCGCCATAGCATGCTGGACGACCATACACCCTTTTTAGAGTTGGGAATTCCAGCCATCGATATCATCGATTTCGATTATCCTTACTGGCACACAACCTTGGACACGTTGGATAAAGTTTCAGCAGTGAGCTTACAAGTAGTCGGTGAAACTTTGTTAGCATGGGTCAATTCTCAATGACGATTGTCAGTTGGCAAGAGAATGTTGCAGGCATACACTAAGGCGATGGTCAAGCCAGCCGAACGAATTGCTCGAATCGAACCCTACTTCTTTGCCGACTTAGGGAAGCGCATAGCGGCGATGAAAGGCAAAGGCGCAGATGTCATCCGCATGGACATCGGGAGCCCGGATCTGCCTCCTCCGGGTTTCATCTTGGAGGCGATGTTCAAATCGGCAAGCCAGCCGACAACCCACGGATACACGCTGGGCCAAACTCAGGGTTTTAGAAACGCAATTGCGGCCTATTATCAGAAGAGGTTCGGAGTCAAACTGGATCCGCGAACTGAAGTGATCGATCTGATCGGCTCAAAGGAGGGTCTGTTCGTGCTCAGCCAGGTGTTGCTGAATCCCGGCGATGCTGCGTTGGTGCCGGATCCAAGTTATGCTGTTTATTCAATGGGTGCTCAGATCGCGGGTGGAAACGTGCATCTGATTCCCCTTTTGGCGAAAAATGCTTTCCTGCCGGATTTCGAAGCCATCCCCGAGACCGCCTTGAAGCGGGCCAAGATCCTTTGGCTCAACTATCCGAATAACCCCACTGGAGCGATTGCGGACTTGGCGTTCTTCAAGCGGGCCGTCGCCTTTGCTCGCGAACATGATTTGTTGCTTGCTCACGACAATCCCTATTGCGATGTTGGCTTCAATGGTTACCGTGCGCCGAGCCTTATGCAAGTTCCGGGAGCCAAAGACGTCGCCGTTGAATTTAATTCCGTTTCCAAGACGTACAACATGGCGGGCTGGCGCGTGGGCATGGTCGTGGGCAATGCCGAAGTAGTGAAGTTCATCGAAACCTACAAGAGCCAGCAAGATTCTGCCATCTTCGCTCCCTTGTTGGCCGCAGCAGAGACAGCCATGCTGGGCGACCAGAGCTGGCTGAATGAGCGCAACCGCATTTACCAGGCACGCCGAGATGCTGTGGTCGATGTGCTGCATGCCGCCGGGCTGCGCGCAGAACCGCCTCAGGCAGCGCTGTATATTTGGGCGCCAGTACCCGGTTCGGAAGGCAGTATGGATTTCTGCGCCAAGATGCTGGAAGACACGGCAGTCAGCACCACACCCGGGGTTGTTTTCGGCGCACATGGTGAAGGCTACTTCCGCATCTCGTTGGTTGGCGAAGAGGAGCGCCTGCGCGAAGGGGCCAGCCGAATTTCGGAATGGATGCAGAAGCGAGGCCTAATTTAGTAGATGGCAAAGCGAAAAATGAGCAGCGCTAAAGAATCGCCTAATCGAACGCTGTTGGTTGGCCTAAAGATAGTCGGCGAGCACTCCTTGCTTGGCCTCGAAGATTCCTTGGAGGAACTGGCTCTCCTGGCGCACACAGCAGGGCTTCGAGTTGTAGGTCAAACCTCGCAGCAAATCACGGCGATTAATCCGAAGACACTGATCGGCAAAGGGAAGGTAGAGGAGGTAAAGGCGTTGGCGGAGGAGCTTGATGCCAATGTTATTCTTTTCGATGATGAGCTTAACCCAAGGCACCAACGTGAGCTGGAGGAGGTATTTGGCGAGCGCCGTCGAATATTGGACCGCACTGCGTTGATCCTTGACATCTTTGCCCAACACGCTAATACCCATGAAGGTGCATTGCAGGTCGAATTGGCGCAATATGAATACCGCTTGCCACGTCTCACCCGCGCTTGGACACACTTGGCTCGCCAGGCAGGCGGTGGCGGTGGTCGTGCAGGTGGCGTGGGTGGCGTTGGATTGCGCGGCCCTGGCGAAACTCAATTGGAATCCGATCGTCGTGAAATCGGTCAGCGCATATCTCACCTGAAGCAGGAATTGGAGAAGGTTCGCGCTCACCGTGGACGGTATCGCGCCCAGAGGAAACGCGCAAGAATTCCGGTGGTGGCGCTGGTAGGGTACACAAACGCCGGAAAGTCCACCTTATTGAACGCCTTGGCAGATTCGCGGGTCTATGTCGCCGACAAGTTGTTTGCTACTTTGGATCCAACCACCCGCAAGGTCGAGTTGCCGGGTGGACGCGAAGCACTGTTCACGGATACCGTGGGTTTCATCCAGAAATTGCCAACGATGCTAGTCGAAGCCTTTCAGGCAACCTTGGAAGAGATCAAGGACGCTGATTTGCTTCTGCATATCGTGGACATCACTCATCCTAACGTGCACGAGCAGGCTGAGGCTGTACTCGAAACCCTGACTGAGATTGAAGCTGACCATGTCCCGATTCTTACGGTCTTAAACAAGATTGATCGGCTTGATGATCCAGATACGGCTCAATCTGTTCTTGCGGATTTCGAAAGCGCTGTAGCTATCTCAGCCTTGCATAAACACGGCCTTGATGAATTACTCGTCTCGGTAGGTCGCAAGCTTTACGAAACTTTATCCCCCCTCGAAGTGCTTTTGCCGTATGAGCAAGGTGCTTTGATTGCCTTGTTTCACGAGCAGGGACAGGTAGATCGCGTCGAACATACCCGTAAGGGAGTTGAGATCCGCGGCCGGGTGCCTGGGCGTTTGCTTTGCCGCTATGGTCCGTTCGTCAAGAAATCGCGCAACCCAGCGCCTGAGGCTGAGTGACAAACGAACTCCTAAAGCAGTTCGCCGGCGATGTGCGCAGGGCGGGCTTGGGGGAACTTCGCCTTGACCCAGCGTCTCGCCAACTTTACAGCAGCGACGCCTCCATCTATCAGATCGTACCTCTTGGAGTGGCTTTCCCGCGGCACGAAGAGGATTTAATTGGCCTTGTTTCGCTGGCGAACAAATACGGGATCCCTATTCTGCCGCGCGGCTCGGGCACATCCTTGGCTGGTCAGGCTGTTGGCCCAGCGGTCATCATCGATTTTTCAAAGCATCTGAATCAATTACTTGACTTGAATCCCGATGAGGGATCTGCCTGGGTTCAACCTGGCCTTGTATTGAACGTACTCAATGCCTTTACGTCTGCCCACGCCTTAATGTACGGCCCAGATCCCGCCTCATCCGACCGAGCTACTTTTGGAGGGATGCTAGGTAATAACTCAACTGGCGCCCACTCGATCAGCTATGGGATGACCTCAGACAACGTCCTGTCCATCGATGTCCTTCTTTCCGATGGGACCGAGGCGCGCCTGGAGAGCATTGGAATGTCCGAAGCTATCGGCCGGGCTGAGGCGGAGACACTAGAGGGCAAGTTGTATCGCCGGGCGTTGCAAATCCGTGAACAACGGGCTGAGGTGATCAAGAACAGTTGGCCGCGCACCTGGCGCAAGGCATCGGGCTACGGACTCAATTACCTGTTGCCGTGGTCGGCAAGCAGGCCGCCCATGTGGCTGCGCGCCGGCGCCGGGGACTTATATCCACCAATCGAGCCTGACACCATCAATCTAGCGCCTGCTCTTGTGGGCTCAGAGGGTACTTTGGTCGTCTTCAAGCGCATCAAAGTTCGTCTGGTTCCGAAACCGGCCCACACCGTGTTGGGAGTCCTTTCCTATGCAAGCATAGCTGAGGCTTGCGATGCGACTCCCTCACTATTAGGGCTGCAACCCTCTGCAATTGAACTTATCCCTCAGGCGATGATTCGACTAGCGCGTTCGGTGCCCGCTTACGCGCGCCGCCTGTCATTTGTCAAAGGTGACCCGGAAGCAATTATGATCGTCGAGTTCGCCGGCGATACCCAATCCGAGGCAGAATCTCAATTGGATAAATTGGGTACCGGTATCGTTCGCGCCGTTTCTCTTGCAGAGCAAGAGCAAGTCTGGGGCGTCCGCAAAGTGGGCTTGGGCTTACTGATGTCACGCCCGGGTGACGCCAAACCGTTGCCATTTCTCGAAGATGTCGCGGTGCCAGTAGATAAACTAGGCGAGTTTGTGCGTTCCTTTCAGAGCATCCTCGCCGACAACGACACCCGCGGAGATTTCTACGCACACGCCTCTGCAGGTTGCTTGCATGTGCGTCCGTTGATCGATCTCAAGACTGCGCGCGGAATCGAGCAGATGCGTGGTATCACCCGAGCGGTCATGGCGGTCGCTAATCGTTTGGGTGGCGCGATGAGTGGTGAACACGGCGATGGGCGGTCGCACGGGGAATGGATCGACCAGACTTTTGAGCCGGAAATTGTCGAAACATTTCGGCAGCTTAAGCTCACGGCAGATCCCAAGGGGCTGCTAAATCCTGGCCAAGTCGTCGACCCGCAGCCAATGCATGTAAATTTGCGTTATGGCCCACAATACCACGCAGATCCTTGGCTGTCGGTTTTGGATTTCGGCAATCAGGACGGCTTGGGTGGGGCGATCGAGATGTGCAATGGGGCAGGAGTTTGCCGCAAAGATGGCGGTATCATGTGCCCCTCTTTTCAGGCAACCCGCGAGGAAATGCATAGCACCCGAGGACGTGCCAATTTACTTCGCGCCATGATCTCAACTGGCTTACCGGACCACGCGGATGCGCAGGCAGCCGCACATGCCGCGCTCGACCTTTGTCTGGAATGTAAAGGCTGTAAGGCCGAATGTCCTTCCGGTGTGGACATGGCCAGGCTGAAATATGATTTTTTACACAATTACTATCGCAGACATCGCCGTCCCATTCGCGATTATTTGTTTGGTCATATCGGCCGGCTCGGCAATGTTGCCCGCCCGTTTGCTCCGCTGGTAAATTTGGCTCTGCAAACCCAGACAGGGAAATTCCTGGGCGAGAGACTTGTAGGGCTTTCGGCCAACAGGACTTTGCCGCCATTCAAATGGGGACGGAAATCGGTCCCGAAATTTAGTCCTGCTGAACCCGATCTGCTTTTTCTTAGCGATCCATTTACCGAGAATTTCTATCCCGAACTAATTCAGGAAGCGTTCAAGGTTTTGGCGGCTGCCGGACTAAAACCGCGCTTGATTCCTGTTGTCGGCGCGGGGCGCACGCTAATCTCCAAAGGGTTTTTGCCGCAGGCGCGAGCTCATGCACGACGCCTGCTGCGCGCAATAAAGCGCTTGGATCCAACTGGCCACCTGCCAGTTGTAGGCATCGAGCCATCAGAGATTTACACGTTACGCGACGAGTATCTGGACTATCTGCCCACAGTTCCGGGAGTCCGATCGCTGGCTCGTCGAACCTTCATGCTGGACGAGTTTTTGCTGCGTGGCCCAGACTATGGCTTTGCGCCCGTTGACAGATTGCGCCAGCGTACCAGGGCTAATGGAAGCCGTGTCTTATTGCATGGCCACTGTTATCAGAAGACCCAGCCGCCAGCTGACGATGGAATTGCTATTGGGCAGCAGGCAACGGCGGCCTTATTAACCGGCGTTGGCTATGATGTCGAGATGGTTGATTCGGGGTGCTGTGGGATGGCCGGATCATTCGGCTATGAACGCGAGCATTATGAGATCTCGATGCAAATCGGGGAGCTGGCGTTGTTTCCCGCGGTGCGCTCCGCATCTCCGGACCGGCGAGTGGTAGCCTCAGGCGTCTCCTGCCGCGCTCAGATCGCCAGCGGGACTGGGCGCGCCGCGATTCACCCGGTGTCGTTGATCGTAGAGAACCTAGCCTAGGATTTGGGTTTAAGGTGGCGCACGCCATCGCCGCCGGCCACGATTACATCGCTGGCAAGTTCCAGAAATAGTCCATGCTCTAGTATGCCGCTGCGGGCCTCCAACTGCAGCGACAGTGACTTCAAGTCGGAAATAGGTCCGAAATCGCAGTCGACTAAATAATTACCTTGGTCGCTCAGTATAGGGTTGCCGTTTGCGTCAATCCGCCATTCGGCTTTGCCGCCAAGCTCAGCAAGGAAATCGCGCTGCCGCTGCCAACCGAAGGGCGCCAGCTCAAGCGGAAGGGAATGTCTGGTTCCAAGCTTTGGCGACAGCTTGCTCTCGTCGACAATAATCACGTAACGCTGGCTAGACTGCGCCACGATCTTTTCGCGAAGCAGCGCTCCGCCTCCGCCCTTAATGAGGTTGAGCTGCGGATCGATTTCATCGGCGCCGTCAATGGTCAAGTCGATAGTCGTGAAACGATTGAGATCGCCGAGCGGAATGCCAAGTCCTCGCATTTCTCCTTCGGTTTTGATCGAGCAGGGAACGGCGGTGATGTCTGTTATCGTGCCGTTTTTGAGCTTTCTAGCCAGGGCCTCCAGAGCAAACTGAACGGTGCTGCCATGCCCCAACCCAAGGGCCATACCTGATTCGATAAGTTCGACCGCAGTTTCCGCGGCCAGCCTTTTGTATTCGTCACTGGTTCTCATGTCAACTCCCAATGTCCGAAGTGAGTGCGTTAAGTGCGTCGGTTGGGTCTTCTTCAATTTCGAAGCTGATAACCCGTCGCCCAGTTTGGCGCAATGCCTGAGCGTCACCCAGGGCTTGGGAAACTTTCAAAACGCCGAATGTGATGTCGCTGGCGGTTTGCCCTGCCTTTTCAGGAATCGGGATATCGTCTTTTGGCGGGGGAGTGATCAACTGGATAAACAATCCATTGCCTCCATCCCCTTTGTGAAGTTGTCCGGTGGAATGTAGAAACCGCGGGCCGTAGCCAATCGTTGTGGGTAGGCCGGTGAAATTGCCTAATTTCACCCTCAATCGCTGAAGCGCCTCAGTCGTTTTTGCACTGGGCTTGGCGTAGACTTGCAAGGCGATGTAATCCCCCGGCTTACCTTGGTTCGTGAAATCTTCAACGGTCGCCCAACCTAATTTTTTTATGTCGCTTTGGGACAATTCCCCAGAAAGGCGATATTCCTCGACTATCACGCGGGTTTGAGCTTTGGCCGCCTCGACGTTGGGTTGGTCGAATGGGTTTATGCCCAAAACGTATCCGGCTACCGCAGTGGCAAATTCCCACAGGAAGAATTGCGCACCGATGTCGTAATCGCTTGCCCATTCGACCTTTGCATGTGGAGATCTGCCGGGTTCCTGTAACGTGATAAACACCCGATCATTCTCATTGCCTATTTCGCTAAGCTGTGGCTCGCGAATGATTGGAAGGATTCCTTTGCCTTCCTTGCCGGTACTTTCAGCGATTAGCTGCTCAAGCCAATCACCAAAGCTCGCTTTATCCTCGGGGAATAAAAAGGTGGCCTTATCGTGACCCTCCATTGCCAGTGTTCCGAAAAATAAGCCAAGCATCGCACCGGGGTTTTGGGCGACCTCATTTCCTTTGCACAGCACTGCCATTCCCTCAGCGCTCGAGAGAAGGCGATGCAGATCGACGCCGACCAGGGCGGCGGGTACCAGCCCAAAGTGTGAAAGCGCTGAATAACGGCCGCCAATATTAGGATCGGCCAGGAAAGTGTGGCGGAATCCATGCATTTCAGCCGTTTTCGCCAGGCCGCTTCCCAGGTCGGTAATGGCAACGAAATGGTTACCAACTTCTTTGGCGCCTAACGTCGCTCGCGCCTTATTGTAGAAATACTTGAAGAGTGATTTTGTTTCGACGGTCCCCCCAGATTTGCTTGAAACGATATATAGAGTTCGGCGTGGATCGTGAGCGTTTTCCTTTTCGACAACGGCGTCTGGATCCGTGGAATCCAACACGCTCAGGGCCTGCCAACTTGAACCGGCGAATAGATAGCTGAATAGTTCAGGTGCCAGGCTGGAGCCACCCATACCGAGCAAGAGAGTTCGGTCCATCCCATCTGCTTGTGCTTCATTTACAAATTTCTTCAGAGAGGGGATCTCTGCCTGCATTCGCTCGGCAACGTCTAGCCAGCCCAGGCGATTGAAGATCTCCGTGGGCTCCGGTTTCCACAGGGTGTGATCCTGATTCCATATTCGCCCAACTAATTGATCCCTTTCTGCCTTTCGGATCGCCGCGTTAAACGAGGCGGCGGATGATCCGACATCAAACTTCAAGCCCCTGACTTCGAAGTCAGATTTCATTCGCTCTTGGAGTCAGCTCGCTTTGCGGGAACAAGCAACAGTGTTCGCCCCCGTTTACCTGCAACCTCTAGCGCGCCCATTCTTCGCAAGCAGTAGCTCATTCTAGTGCTTACCCACAGAGGAATATCCAATAGATCGGCCAACTGCCGATGCGTGAAGGGAGTGGCGATACTGTCGGGCAACAGCGCCAGATAATCATTTGGGGTTTCAAATCGAGTGCTGTCAACGACGTTTAACAAGACCTTATCCGCAACGCTCCAATGCTTCCGGCGCCAGGATCCACGGCCATCATCCCGCCAGATTTCTTCTTGCTCGGTTAGCAGGACTTGCAGCCGGAAATTTGGATGGTTGGTTATTTCCGGTATATAGAGCAACTCGTCAAAAATGTGTTCGATACGTCCCTGTTTTGGGGATTTCCGCCGAGAAAGTTTCCGGCCCAGTTTTGTTTCACGGACAATCCATTTGGTTGCGGGAATGGGATGGATTAACAGCATAGGGTGGACATCCAGCAACTTTTTCAACTTGGTTCTTATCGCTGAAAAGTTCGTTGTTTGAATTTCCATAAGCAATTCACCCCGCACAATATCAATATGATAGCCATCTACTTTCTGCTCGAAAACATCTCCTGGCTGGGCCAGCCACAGCTTAAGGCTGGCATGGAGTTGCTGCTCTCGCAGGGTTCCAATGCTATGTGGGGTGCTCACCGTTTCACCTTCAGTTTGCTGCCTTCGCCTATCGAGGTTTCACCATAACGGGCTCGCAACGATCGTATAGCCGCCTGCAAGCGCTCTTGCTTTTCCGCTTCCCTTGGATTCCACTCCCAAAGGACGAGCTGTCGGCTTGGCGGGCCAAGGTTGCTTACCCCAACGCCGATGAGTCTAACCTTGCGGCCGGATTTCCAATGCTTTATGAAGATACTCACCGCCATCTTCTCGATTTGGCGGGCGTCATCAGTTGGTTCAGGCAGCTTGGTTTGGCGGGTTATTGTGGTGAAATCGGGCCAGCGCAGTTTTAGTTTGACTGTGCTTCCGAAAAGTTCGAGTTTTCGCAAACGCCGGCCGATGGATTGAGAATGATCGCGAATTACCGCGCGAAGTCGCTTTTCCTCGTTTGTATCTCGCGCAAATGTCTCCTCATGGCTGACCGATTTGGTTTCGTGCGAAACGTGCACAGGGCTGTTATCGATGCCTTGAGCCCTTCGATGCAGATCACTGCCGATCTGGCCGAATCGTCGCTCCAGTTCCCGTAAGGGATGCCTGGCGATGTCGCCGATGGTGTGAAGGCCGAGATCGGCTAACTTTTCTGCCGTCTTGGCTCCAACGCCCCATAATGCATCGGTCGGCAAGGGCGCCAGAAAAGCGGCTTCCTCACCTGGCGGAACCACCTGGATGGCGTTGGGGTAATCGTCTCCTTGGCTTGAAGCCTTGCCAACATTGGTGGCCATTTTTGCCACCAATTTATTCGATGCAACTCCAAGAGATGCAGGCAGGCTAAGATTCTTCTTTATTTGAGCTTGTATCAGGTTGGCATAGTAATAACCATTCTCTGGTTGGTGGCTAAGGTCGACAAATGCCTCATCGATGGAAATTGGTTGCACAAGAGGCGAGTATGTGTTCATGATGTCCCTCACCTGATAAGAAAGGTCAACGTAATTCCGGAAGCGATGGCGGACGATGATTAGTCGAGGGCATAAGCGGATGGCCCTAGCCATTGGCATGGCTGAGTGGATCCCGTATTTGCGGGCCGCATATGAACACGATGCGACCACGCCTCGATGGTCAGGGGAGCCGCCAACGGCAAATGGTTTTCCGTGGAGCGAAGGATCTGTGAGTTCTTCTACCGCGCAGAAAAACGCGTCAAGATCGAGATGGATTATTTTCCGCCGTTCGATGGTTTCACTCATCTCGCTTGAGCCTGCGCATAGCCACAAAGCCAATCAACTAAATAGCTTTTTTTTCCCGAAGCTCATTGACTTGCTTGTCTGTGAAGCCAAGCACATCGATCAATATGTCAGAAGTATGTTGGCCTAAATTTGGGGGCGTGTGTCTCAGCGAAAAGGGGGCACCTACGATCCGAAGGGGTGAGGCGAGCATTGAAACCTGTTCTCCGTCGATTTCTCTGGTCACGACTAATTCGCGGGCCCTGACCTGCGCATCCTGGAAAACCTGCTCGACGGTGTTTATTCTGGCTGCTGGGACATTTGCCTTCTCGCAAACCGCCAGCCATTCAGCCACTGTTTTGGTGGCAAACAGCTCTTCCAGAAACGGGATGAGTCGTCCCCGGTTGATTACGCGGCTTGGGTTTGTCCTGAACTGCTCATCTTCGATCCAATCTTTCCGGCCAATTTCCACGCAAAACCTGGACCATTGCAAATCATTTCCAGCGGCAAAAGCAAAATATCCATCCTTAGCTTTGAACGATTGGTAAGGGACGATGTTTGGGTGGGCATTTCCATATCGCCTGGCTGGCTGGCCGGACACAAGGAAATTGCTGGCAGCGTAAGTTAGCATGCCTACCTGCGTGTCAAGCAACGAAATATCGATGCGTAGCCCCGTTTTTTGGCGCTCGCGGGCAAAAAGCGCTGCGAGGATTGCAACGCATGCATTAAGTCCCGCCTGGATATCTGCAATGGCGATGCCAACACGGACTGGCTCGCTAATCTCTGATCCTGTTAGGCTCATCAAACCGCCCTGGGCTTGGGCGATAAAGTCGTAACCTGGTTTGTCTTTTGAAGGTCCTGTATATCCGTAACCCGTTATGGTGCAATAAATCAGGTCAGGCTTTAGGTTCTTTAGCTCTTCGTAACCAAGGCCTAGTTTCTCTAGGGTACCGGCCTTGAAATTGTCGACCAGAACCTCAGACCGTTTTACTAATTCGCGAAGAATTGACAGGCCTTCAGGCTTTTTTAAATCCAGTGTCAGACTTCGTTTATTGCGGTTGGCCGAAATGAAATAGGCAGACATCCCGCTTTTTGTAAACGGAGGGCCCCATTGGCGGGTGTCGTCGCCTTTAGTTGGCTCCTCTACTTTGATTACGTCGGCTCCCAGATCCCCAAGCACCATGGTGCAATAGGGTCCCGCCAACACGCGGGTCAGGTCGAGGACGCGGATGCCTTCGAGAAGGCCGGGGGAGCTTTGGGCCATTTTGACAATAGGAGGCAGATGATTATAGTTCAAATATTCTATTATCTTTGCGCATCTTTGGTGGCGTGTTTGTGTTCTACAAAGAAACTTAATGCAAGGAGGTGCCCCGGAACCATCACAGAGGTTTCGCTTGATTCACTACTTAGTAAAGAGGAGAAATCAGATATGGCACCTAAAGTTTCAGGTTATCTTCCTAACGAAACCCCTCCGCTCGGACAATTGATACTTCTTGGTTTTCAACATGTGTTAACTATGTTTCCGGCCACCGTATTGGTAGCTCTGATCACAGGTTTCCACGTTGGAACAGTCCTCCTGGTCACTGGCCTGGCCACTATCGTTGCCCTGGTACTTTCAAAACAGGGAGTTGGCAAATTCATCCCGCTATATTATGGCTCGAGCTTTAGTTATATTGCCGCTTACCTGGCCGTGATTAGCGCCATGGGTGGTGACCCGTCTGCGGGCCCCGTGTCTGACGAAATCCTTAGCACCATGCAGGCAGGAATTGTTGTAACGGGTTTATTCAACATCATCGTGGGTTACGTGATCCGTGCTGTTGGGAAAAAGGCGCTGGATCGCGTGTTGCCTCCTGTGGTGACTGGATCGGTGGCTGCCATCATCGGCTTCGGACTAGCGGCGGCGGCACTGAATTGGGCAGCCGAGAATTGGGCAGTTTCCATATCCACGTTGCTTCTTACAATCCTTTTCTCGGTTTACCTGCAAAATCGCGGCTTCTTTGGGATGATCCCCGTCCTTTTAGGAGGCGTCGCGGGCTACTTGATCTCAATGACTCTGGCTCCACATCTGATCAACTTCGCGCCCCTTCAGGACGCCGTTTGGTTGGTTCCCCCCCACATAACCTTCCCAACGTTCACCGGGCCTTTGGTGGGCACAGCTATCTTCAGCATTTCAATCATGGCGATCGCTACAATACCGGAATCGACGGCTCACCTGTACCAAATTAGTTTGTACGTTGACCGTTATGCTGATGAGCGCAAGCAAAAGCGCTACGAGCTCGACAAGCATATTGGCTTTAATTTGATACTGGATGGGATCGGCGACCTGATCAACGGGTTGTTTGGAGCCACCGCAGGTACCAACTACGGGGAAAACAACTCATTGATGGCCATTACCCGCAACTATTCAGGTCCGGCACTTTTGGCGGCTGGTGCCATTGCTATAATGCTTGGCTTTGTTGGCAAGCTGGCAGCTCTTGTTCAAACGGTGCCATATGCGGTGACAGGTGGTTTGGCTATTTACCTGTTTGGGGTCATCGGAATGCAAGGCATCGCCCTGATGCAGGAAAATAAAGTCAACATGTTTGTGCCGCGCAACCTGGCTATTGGCGCCGTGATTATGATCGTAGGCATTGGTGGGAACATTGGATTTTCTGGAGGCTTCCTGCCAATTCCCATTCTGCAGGGCATTTTCCCGAATGGCCTACCGGCAATAGCGACTGCTGCAGTTCTCGGTATTCTCGTGAATGCGGTCTTTCTAATATTCGATCCGGAGGCGAAGAAGGCTCCTGGCAGAGCTCCTAAGCCAGCCGCTCGCACTAGGCGTGCCAGAGGCGCCGCATAAAATCCCTAGTAGGAAGAGGAGCAGGCATCTGCTCCTCTTTTATTTTGTCAGCCGCGCGAGGAATTGGGAAAACGCAGCGGCAGGCCTACCGAGCAAATATTCCAGGATCCCACTTGAACCAGCAAAACCAAACCTGTCGTAATAATTAAACATTTTGACCAGCGCATCTATCGAGTAAGGCGCCATTTGATCTTGTTTGGCTATGGCTATCCAAGAATCCAGTGGCTGGACTTTCGCTTTGATCTTGATCCCTAAAAACTCCGCTATCAGATCTGCCATTTCCAGGGAGCTAATTCGCTGAGGACCAGCCAGCATATAGATCGAGCCATCATGGCCTGGGTTCGTCAAAATCTGGCCTGCGATCTCGGCAATGTCTTCCAGGTCAACGGGACTAAAAATGGAGGCAATGGAATATGGAACGAGATATTCACCTTGCTGCCTGATTGCGTCCCAATAGGCGAGGATGTTTTGCATGTAACTGGCTGGTTGCAAGATCGTGAAGGGAAGTCGGCTCATTATTAATTGCTGTTCGACTCGCAGCTTTTGCCAGTGGTGGGGCATGGATTCGATCTGTGGGTACATCACCGAGTGGTAGACGATCCGCGGTCGGTCCGCCGCTTTTGCAGCGGCAATGACGCCCTGTGCGATTTCGAATTCCTTCGGATGGACATTTGGGCAGATGAGGTAAGCCGCATCAGCGCCAACCAGGGCTTTCTGGATCGCTTCTCTATCAAGCAAATCTCCGATCACTATATCCCTGGCGCCAGCGTTGCGAACCAGCTCGGTCTGCTCGACTCGGTGGACCATGCCCCTTGTCTGTTCGCCCTTCCGAGTTAGCGCACGAATCACAGCCTGACCAGTCTTACCAGCAGCCCCAGTAATCAAGATCATCTGGTAGCCCTATTCCGTCCCAAGAATCTCTTTGATTAGGCCGGGTCCGCGATAGATCAAACCTGTAAATACCTGCACCAGGCTGGCGCCTGCATTGATAGCGGCATCTGCGTCCTGTGGGCTCATAATGCCGCCAGCAGCGATAATGGGCAACTTACCCTGAGTTCGAGCATAGATGTGATCAACCGATTTACGCGATAAAGCGGCCAAAGGCGCTCCGCTAAGTCCGCCGGATTCTGAAGCGTGCCTGGACTGTAAAAACGGGCGACTGAGTGTTGTATTGGTTGCGATTACCCCGTCGATCTTGTTATCTATGATTACGGCAAGAGCCTGATCGAGTTCCTGCTCATTCAAATCGGGAGAAAGTTTCACCAGCAAAGGCCGTTTTCTCAGTGGAGCTAGTTCTTTCAGCAGGTTATCAAGCGAGATAGCACCCTGCAATTGCCGCAAACCAGGGGTGTTGGGGGAACTAACATTGATAACCAAGTAATCGGCTATTGGATTGAATTTGTCTATTAAATATCTATAATCGTCTGCAGCCTTCTCCAGCGGAGTGGTTTTGTTTATTCCAAGATTTACCCCAAGAATTAATTGCGTCGGTTTCATACCATGCAGGCGTTTTAGAACGAATTCAGCCCCGCGGCTGGGGAAGCCCATGCGGTTGACCAGCGCTTGATCTTCAGGCAGCCG
>Ga0209519_10000337_pt1 | contig 19714 bp, 33 predicted proteins | sample Rifsed13ft1_FD_184005 | JGI IMG/M metagenome (GOLD analysis project Ga0209519, IMG submission 184005) | Soil microbial communities from Rifle, Colorado, USA - sediment 13ft 1 (version 2) | ecosystem: Environmental > Terrestrial > Deep subsurface > Rock core/Sediment | place: Rifle, Colorado...
CCAACCCCTCGTCAGGTCAATCCTCACCGATGAGGCCATCTCCCCCTTGCGAGACGAACTGTTCAAGATCAAGAAGGTGGTGGCCGACGCTGGCTTTGAGGATATTGAGGTAGGTCGGATCATTGAGGATATGGTGGTAGGCACTTCCAACTCGGTCATCCCTATCACCAACGAGGTGGTATGGGGAGCGGTCAGGGAGTCCGTGGATGGAACAGGTGGGATCAGGGAAGTGTTCGAGACCTTCCATGACATGGCACTTCGAGTCGGCATGGACCTCGGGAAGGTGGACAACTACATCCCAATGGTGGTGTCCCAAAGGTTCGGCCGTATCATCGACACGCTGAGGGATGCCGGTATTGACCTGTCACCCGAGACAATGGAGCGCATCGCCACCAGCCCCGACTCCAGGGTCGGCATGGAGATTCTTGCCCGCTACCTGTACTCCAGCGCCGAGACCGCCCTGGGCGCCCCCGGCGTAGACAAGGGCTATTCTCAGTTCGCCAAGCACAACAAGGCGACCATCATTGCTCGCAATGCCCTGATCGGACATCAGGTGGCCACCGAACTGCCCAGCGACCGGCGCCTCGCCGCTCTGGTCGGAGCCCAAACTCTCGATCGGCTGACTCCCACTGAAGCCAACCGCATGGTGGCAGCAGCCCTCAATGATCTTCAGGGTGTCGAACCGGCTATCGACCGCAAGGTTGTGGATGCTCTCAGTGACGGGGCTTTCAAGACCGACTTCTCCGAAATCTTCGAGGACTACGTTACCTCCATGTCGGAGGCAATCCAGTACCGTGCCCTGCTTCAAGAGTTACAGCGAGTGGGGTTGGCTATCCCCGCCGACGCAGTCCTATCCGTATCTCAAACCCTCACCTCAGTCGCCGGGCGCCTTACCGACCCGCTGACCAACTGGATTGATGACTTTGCGGCCAGTAGGGGCGCAGGTCATCAGGTGTCCAGGTTGGTGAACAGGAAGGTGGGTGGCCGGACCCTCAAGATTCCTGCACTCGCTGTCCACCACCCTAAGTATGTGGAGGCTGAGAAGAAGGTGGGCCGAGTGTTCTCCCGTGTGGATCGTCGGGGTCGAGAGATGACCACAGCCGTCAACCGGAAGGCTGCCGAGCTAGGACGCCTCGGCTTCGACCAGGAGACCGCCGAGAGGATAGCCCTCATGGAGGCTGACTCTGAGATTGCGGAGGCCATTGAAGGTATCCTGGCTGCCACAATGGAGGAAGCACAGACACTTCAACAGTCAGTCCTTGAGATGGGTGCCCGCAACCTGGGCGAGATAGACGACCTCCGTGCTGCCGCTCAGATGGAAACTCGGAAGATGATCCGGGGTGCCCAAGAGGCTGTGGCTGAGCTTGAGTCCCAGGTCCGCAAGAGCCTGAATCTACCAGACCCCGCTCGGGTCAACCGGACAGTAGACCTCATGTCGGACACGAATGCCCCGGCAGGATTCGCCACACCTATTCAAGCAATGGCGCAATGGTCACTGGAGTCTGCCACTCGCCGTCTCGGACTTGTCCAAGAGTATGCACAGAACACGGCCGGACGCCTCACGATGGCTTCCGCTACTGAGTCTGACATTGCTCGAAGTGCTGTCTTCGACCTGGCTAACAGGCTGGTTGTTACGGACGCCACTATCGGAGAACTGGTTGGAATGGCTGGCCCTCGCCAGACAGCCCGCATGATGTACGAGTCGAACTTCAGGATGATCTCGGCCGGGTACAACGGTGTCGGGTCCCTCACCGATGACATCTCCCGAGCCGTTGAAGCAGTCGAGGATGCGGAGTTCCGGCTTCTCGAAGTCATCCAACAAGGACTCGACGCACCCCAGGGTGCGACCAAGGCTGCACGTCAGGTGTTGCGTGATGCCGAGAAGGCTCTCGATGTCGCCGCCGCACCGCTTGCAGAATCTACAGAATTGCTCGGTGACATTGTCGAGCATGTGGCACAGACGGTGGACGGGGTCGCAGACAACATCCTCATCTCCCCGATCTGGCAGGACGCATGGACCCTGGCCGTTCACAAGCAGGGCCTTGGTACACGAGGCGAGTTTGCCGAGAACATTGCCGAGTCTGTGGCTGAAGGGTTCGACAAGGTCACACAGAAGGAACTGACCGAGCGGGGCGCCAAGGGTGCTGCCCGTGAGGTGGGTGCCATGACCCGACAACTATGGGCTGAGGCCGCTTCGGCCAGGACCCGATGGATAGCCAGTCAGGCAGACCTGGGGCCTTCGAGGATACGGCGTGCCACCGAGGCCATGCTGGCCAACGACCAGCGTGCCCTCCCTGGTTTCATTGATGAGGTCCGACACATCATCGGTTCGATCACAGACTCCTCGGGCAGGCCCCTGTTCGACCCTGCGAGGGTGACCCTCCGCAACGGTCGCATTGTCATGGAGCCTGCGGAGCAGACCTTCATCACCTTGGCCAACGTCATAGACGACATTCACCGGATCGTAGGTCAACCGGGGATCAGCGACATGGAGGCCCTGACGATCGCCAAGCGTACTTGGGATGACAACCCCGGCGTCATCCGTGATGTCTCCGAGGACCTTGATGCCTTTTTCGCACAACTCGACTCAGCGGGCAACTTGCCCCGTCAGGTTGAGGACATCGCCTACCTCAACGACTTCGTCCGGGGCCTCGAACACATCGACGCTGACTTGGCCGTTAAGGCTCCTCGTCAGTTCTCCGAGGTGAAGGAAATCCTCGACCTCGCTGAGAAGGCCCTGCAAAGGAAGATGGGGGTCCGTAAACTGGAGAAGCTCTGGCGTACACAGCGGGATGCTTTGTTCTCCGAGCTACCGGCCGAGCAGTATGACCGGCTTGCCGACGTGGTTGGCTCTGCTATCAGCCTTCGCACACTCAAGCCCTCGAAGTTCCCGGCCGAGTGGCGTAGTCTAGTCGGAGAGGCAGACCAGGCTTTTGATCTGTTCACGATGGATGTTGCTGCCTTCCGTCGCCAGTCGATGGACATAGGCGAAAAGTGGGCGGATACTGTGGCAGACGACATCGAACACTTCTACGGTGCCCTGGAGCATCTGTTCAGTTTCGCAGATGACACGCATCATGCCCTCCGAGAGAGCTACCAGGGACTTGTCCCATTCGAGGGAGGATTCGATGAGGCGTTCAAGGCTGCCCGTGAAGCTGCCACCAAGTTGCGGAAGAACGTGGGCAAGGCCGCTAAGGACCGTAGGCTGGCCGAGTTCCTGCCACCCATCCCCACGGACGGGAAGTCGCTTAACTCATGGCTGCGAGACCTCGACAAAGCAATGAAGAATTGGGAGCCGGTCACGGCTGGAGTGCCCAAGGGGGACTTCATCCCACCCGAACTCTTTGACCTCGCTGGCCAGTCCGCTGACGGTCTAGTGATGACCCCAGGTACAGCCCTCATGTTGGAGAACCTGGCTGTGGGTGCTGCCACCCTCCCCTCACCTTACGGTATCCGCATGGCCGCTGATGCCATGCGTGAGTGGGAGAAATGGTGGAAGGCTGCGGCTACCGTGGCTCGGCCCACCTTCGTTCCCAGGAACGTGATGGGTGGCATCATCAACAATCTCATCATCGGTGTCGGGCCGAGACACTACGCCTTCGTTCGCACCAACGCCATCATCTTCAGGAATGCCATTGAGGGTGGCGAGTCCGTCGAGAACGCCCTCAAGCTCCTGCCCCCCAAAGCACAACCCTACTTCGAGGCCATGTGGGCCTCCGGTCTGTTGAACAAAGGCTTCGGTCATACCATCGAGGCAATCAAGGGTACGACCACCCTTGGCTCCAAAATCAACCCGCTATCCACAGACAATATTGCCTTTCAGTTGGGTGGCCGGTTCATGGAGCACTCGGAGGACTTCCTGCGGGCGGCAGCCTTCGTGCGCCACTACGATCCCAACAACCCATCCACACAGAGGATGGCCTTGGAGATGGCGATGGTCGCCAACTTCGACTACTCGTCCCTCACCAAGTTCGAGTCGGCCCTTAGGCGATTCATCCCGTTCTTCGTCTGGACTCGGCGCAATATCCCCCTCCAGATGCGGGCTCTCATTGAGCAGCCTGGCCATGCGCTCCGACTGCTCCATACCAAAGAGAACGTATCTGCCGAGTTCGATGTAGACAACTTCGTAGACGAGGTAGGGTTCAACGCCTCACCCTGGCTGTCGGCCTTCGCCATCAAGACGCCAGTGATCTACGATGAGGAGACTCCATTCTGGCAGCGGCTCATCCTCGACCCGGACATTCCCCTGGCTGATCTGGAGGAGGCGGTCGAGGCATTCTCTGGTGGCCCCAGGACTGCTCTCGAATGGGGACTGCGATCAATCAGCCCTGCCTACTCGGCGCCCATCGGGTCTATCTTCAAGGACTACGACACGGTGGCCCCGACCGGGCTCCGTGAGATTATGATGGCATTCGATTGGATGGGTGCCGACCCAACCACATCAGGTGATGACTACATCGTTCCAGGTGCAGTAGCCGGTATCTTCAACACGCTCACCCCGTTCCTCGGGGAGTGGACCCGCACGGCTGGGCTTGTTCCCTCCTCCGGGGCGCAGGCTGCCAAGGCAGGGTTCAACATCGAGGACGGTATTCAGTTCGATGAACGGATCAAGGCGGGGCTCCTGTCCTTGGGCCGAGCCTTGGGCGCCCACCTGCAAACCCCTGGCGACACAAGGTCACAAGCCTTCGAGGCCCTGTCTGAGGTCAGGGATGTGAAGGAGAGGATGAAGCTGTCGGGCACCATCTTCGATGATGAGGAGGAGATGAATGAGTACATCCGGGCTATCCTGGCTCGTGAAGGTATCCAGTTCACACCCCCTGATCTGGACCAATCGGACTAGTATATGAGGGACTATGACTGCTGAACTAGATAGAGGCATCGAAGCCCTCAAGATCGAATTTGGTGTCGAGCTAGCCAGCGGTGACATCTCACATCTTGGGACCTACAACTGTCGGCGTAAGAACAACACGGCGACAGGTCCCTGGTCTGAGCATGCTTGGCCGAATGCGGTAGATGTAATGCTCCGTGATTGGCCAGGCCGGAATGCCCTCGGTGATCGCATAGCCGCATGGATGCGACAACACCCCGAATTGTGGTCAGAGGTCTTTTGGGAGATTCCGTTCCATTGGAACCATGTCCACGGAACGGCTAACCCGAGACGAAACTACGACAATCAACAAGTGCCGCCTTGTGCGGGTGGAGACGATATGCCACTATCAAGTGAAGACCTAGACGCCATCGAAGTTCGGATGCGTGCTGTGATGGGACCGACCGGAACCATAATCGACCCGAATGGGAACGCCCGTCCCTTCCATCAGTACACAGTAAACGGTGTCTGGCATGCAGTTGCGGGGGGGAAGCGGATGATGGATCATTTGCTGGTGGCAGGGGCAAGTCCACAGATCATTGCTGATGCTGTGATTGCGAACCTTGGTCCTAGCTTGGCTGCTGATGTAGCCGACGAGATAGCCCACAGGTTGGAGTCCTAATGGAGCACGTGAATTGGACACCCGAGCGCAGAGTCGTGGGTGGTGCTATAGCGGTCTTGGTAGTCACCGTCCTACAGATTGTCTTTCCCGATATCGACCTGCCTGTTGGTGTGGAAGGGGCCATAGGGATCATTGCTACCTTCCTGGTCCCCAATAAGGGATAATGGACATGGACCCACGGCCAGATGATGAATTTGCCTACATCAGGTTTTCAGCGAAAGAGTTGCTTCTGCGCCAGACCGAGTTGATTGACCGCCTATCGACGGATGTGGTCAATATCAGGCTCAATATGGTGACACGGACAGAGTTGCAGTCTGCTCGGCGTTGGGCCTACGGTGCATCAATGGCCGCTTTCACCGCTCTCACCTCCATTGCGGCGGTGATAGCAGGTGTCAGGTTCTAACCACCAAGACAAAGACAGGAAAGAGATATGCCCGGAATAGATGAGTACCTAGAGGAACAGAGGAAGCGGCTGGAAGGTTTCAGCAACTTCGTCCTGGGCCGCAACAGGTCTAAGCCAGCACCAGCGCCAGCACCAGCGCCATCGAAGAAGCCCAGCCCGTTCGTGGCTCGGGGTAATCGTCCCCAGGACGCACCACCGAGGCGAAGTGGTGCTGGAGCGATTGCGGCTGCCAACAGGCGTCGGCGCCGACTCATTCGAGGCGCAGGCAAGAACTTCAGCTAGTCAGAGTAGGCTGGACCATTCTTGTTCGGTCCTGGTCATACTGAATCTTGAATCCAAGCTGATTGAGCATGCGTCCAACCGCTGCCAGGTGGCATACAAATGTGCCGTACTCGGCTAGCTGTCGTTTGGCTGCCTGGTCATAAGGGCACCAACAGCACACCCAGGTTACAACACCCTCCAGCAGTCGGGCAGCATCAGCCCACTTCCATATCTGGTCGAGCCGGGATTCATACAACTCCTGCAATGCCTGGAAGTATCCGTCGAGCGGCAGGTTTCGATCCATGAACTCACGGGGTCTGATCCAAGAGTGGCCATCTTCACGAATGTCCATCCACTCTGCCTTCGGTCGCTGAGGTAGCCAGTGGGGCTGGTACACGGCTCCCGACCAAATGTTGAGAGTGCTGTGTGGAAAGTTCGCTCGCTGCTTCTCCTCGTTCTCGGCCGCTCGCCTGAAACTGGTGAGAAGGATCACCGTCAGTCCCCTGGGAACACGATCTGGTCCCCTCGGACCACTGTGATGCCTGCCCGTTCTGCCCGTCTCATGCAGTCGAAGGTGCCCACGCTGGACTCCAGGGGGAAAGCGAGCACCAGATCGGCGCCCGCATCTACCATCTTTTGATTGCGGATCATTCCTGCTCGCTTGCCATAGGTGGACCAGGCGGCAGGGAATACCTCGACCTGAAACCCAAGCTTCTGCCCCGCAATCCCGGCCAGTCGGTCAGCCCCCACATGTATGCGCCTCACTCGATCCCATCGTCCATTGCCTCCGTGGACAATGGTGGTGCCAGGCTCGAACCGGGCGAGCACCCGCTCGATCTGCGTGTAGTCGTCCCAATCTCGTGAGCCAGTAATGAGCACTCTCATGGGCCTCAACTGTTCCAGGTCTTTCTTGATTCTAGGATGGACAGGAATCACCACGGACATCGGTAAGTCATCTGCCAGATCGGTAAGTGTGCGCTCGAACCGGGTCATTCATCAGCCCAAAGGTCGTAAAACCCAATGATGTCCCACTCCCGATCTTGAGAGACATAACCCTGTATATCAAACAACAGCCGATCTAACTGCTGCGCTCTCAAAACGATTTCAGGCAGGTGAGGGATGGGTCCATGTATCCAACCGTATACACCTCGTTGTCCGGGGTTCCGTACTCTAAGCCTGTAGATTGCTACTTCTTGCATTAGATCGGTAAGTGTGTGCTCATAGGGACCATACCCGAGAGGGTCTAGCCCAGGGCGCTGTGCTCTAGCCATGCCTTGGCCTCCTCTCCGAGGAAAGCCATCTCTATGGCAAGGCTTCTCGGTGTGGGCAAGTCCGTTCCATCACCCAGGACTTCCTCAGCCAACTCCCCAACCTCCTCCATGAGGATCATCAGCCACACAAGAGGATCATGATGTTGGGGTCCCCACTTCTCGTCCTGACGTTGCCGTTCCTTGAACACCTGGGACAACACGGGGGAGGTGATGGTCTTCGTGTTTTGTCTAGGGTCCTTGATCCTGTGGTTGTCGGCCACGGGACTGAGTAACTTGGATGAGTCAGCGACACCGTAGTTGAGGTCCTCGACCATAGCTGTGGCCACAGCCGCTACTTGGATTGTCTCAGTCTGTAGGTTACTCATAGCAGTTCTCCAATGGCTTTGGCCACATCCTTGTAGGTAATGAGGTCGTAGTTCTCGAAGGTCTCCCAACGCCAGCACTTGGTTCCGATCCGGGTGGCCACCAACAGTTCAGCCAGGGACCCAAGACTTGCTTCCCAACCAGGCAAGGCCACCAAGAAGTCGGCTTCAAGCACCCGCTCGAAGTCGAAGCGAAGGTACTGCTCATGGGTGAGTTCACCCAGGAAATCGGTCGTATCCACAGGGCTACACACTGAGTAACCTCGGGCCTTCAGGGCCTCTCGGGCTTCGGTAAAGGCTTCGGCATTATTCTCCCAATAGCCGGTCATTGGCCCACTGATGTAGACACGCTTGCCTCCGTTGTATGGTCGGAAGAAAGGGGTAAAGGCGTGCTTCATGTGGACTTCACCATGTCTAACACCAGACGCAGATCACGATGATATATGACATCATCTGCGATGGCGGTCATGGTGTAGTCGATGTGCTCGTACTCGTCCATCGCTGTCTCTGATTCGTGAGAGGGTAGCTTCCCTCCATTGCGCTCACGTCGAACTGACTCGGGTGCCCACACCCGGACAATCAGGCCACCCGCCCGAATGATCGCATCCGCCTCATTGGGGAAGCGAACATCGGTAAACACAGGAAGAAGCCCTATGTCCTGAGACGATCTCGCTCGGTCGATGGCCAGCCTTACCCAATAGTCAGGGTCTTCAGCCCTGCGGAGGTCGGTGCCCCACCACTGGAGCAGGCGCCGGACGGTCTCCGAGTAGGGCTTCCGCCACAGAGCAGGCAGGTCGGTCCCGAGAGTGTCCTCGATCTCCAGCCGTAGCTCGTCAGCGAATGAGAATCGGGTCAGGATATGGTTCCCCTCCAACTCATGCAGCCGTATGAAGGCGGTATCCTTGCCACTCGCCAGCTTGCCAGTCAATCCAAGCCATCTCATCCCAATTGCTCCTGTGCTAGGTGGTCCTTATACCATTGTGGCAGCCCTCGACCCACACCTCGTTCAACTTTCGGGAGGATGAGCTTCGAGACCTGCTCCAGTATCCACTCTTTCTCCTCCTCCATCACGTCCCGCTTGACTTCCTCGATGAGGGGGCCGATGTCCTGTACATCATGGACCAGTCGGCCCTCGTCTCGAAGGTGCTGCACGGCCTTCTCGTATCGCTGCTCAGTGTCGAGGGATGCGATGATCTGGTCGATCACCTCGGGCAATCCAGGGTTAGTTGACTTCCATGAGCGGGTGTGCTTTTCCTTGAACTCCTCCCGTACGTACTTACCCATCAAGGGATATTTGTGGTCTATTGGGCTGGCCTTGGCGTAGTTCTTGATGACCAGACCTTCGGGCCTGGTGCCACCCAACTGTGATTCTGCTTTATCTAAAGTGGATTGCAGAAGCTCAAGGGTGGGAATTCCTGTGAACTCGAACTCTTGGACATATTCGACATCCATGAGGGTGGCCATGTCTTGCAGCATGGAAGGGTCACCGAAGCCATTCTGATATTCCACAGCGAACAGCATCACATAGCCTTGTGGCACACGACTGTAAGCCAGTGTGTTGTGCTTGGGTTGACTCAAGGTCTCGCCTCGAAAGACGTATCCAGGCAGGGGGATCAAACCCCTATCAAGAAGGTGGGTGATGACCGGAGCGAACATGCCACCCTCCGCAAGATTCCCTTCCTCAGAGTGGAGGAGCGCTCCCTTGGAGCGGGCATGCAGGACTCCGTTCTCATCCCACATCCAACTGATCTGGCTGCCGTCGATCTTCTCTTGGACAACCACTGGTCCGTCGAGCAGTTCGGCCAACGCACGATGACCTAGGTTATAGACCTTACCCATGCTTGGGATCATAGCTCACCTGTTTCGTGTAGCACCTTCAGGGCTTTAGCCCCGAGTGCGGCGGGTAGTACCATCATGTCGGGCGGCGCATCCTTGCGCCGGGCATCCCTCGATATAAGGAACAATGCCCAGCGGTCTTCCCAATGGGTGTTGAGGTCTCTGGCCCAGGCTTGGAGATCGAGTCGGGCTCGTCGTTTGACCTCGACCGGAATGCGGAGTACACGCCCGACGACATCGAGGCTTGCCGCCCGGCGTCCTTCACGCTGTATACCTTCATCATCACGCTCCTCAGAAAGCGGAAACCCAGCATCAACAAGATACTGAATGGCCTTGTGCTCACCTTCTCGTCCTATCCTTCCCGGTCTATTGACCACGGAGAAACTCCAGGGCATACATGGATGCTCGGGCATCGTATAGGGCGCTGTGCCAATCTCCAGTTGCCCCAACAACGGTCATCCTCTCTTGGGCATAGGACTTGGCTTCCCTCTTTAGAGCCTCATAGCCCTTCTCGTCTTCCACCTTCGAGTAGATGACGGCGTTCAGGTCCAGAGTGCGGTAGGAGAATAGGCGGTTCAGGTTGGGGAACCATCGAGTGATGAACTGGCGATCGTATCCGGCCACGTTCCACCCTACAACGATGTTCCACATGCGAGACCCTAGCCCTTGACGCAGAAGGGCGGCAGCCATCGTGATGTCAACCTGCCACACAGGCGGTGCTTTGACGAGGTCCGCTGGCTCGATGTGATGGATCGGAACGGTTCTGTCGTTCCACTCACCATCGGTGCCCCATTGCCAGCCCCCAATACGAGACTCCAGGTTCACATCGAACCCTGTCTCTCCACCCCAGGACGATATCCCAATCTCAATAGGCAGGTCTGAGCCCCAAGGCTCAGAACCCGTGGCCTCGAAGTCGAGTCCTATGTAATGGATCATATCAGTTCTCCGTTCAACTCCCCGGCCAACCAAGCGACCTTCGATAAGAATTGCTGGGAGGCCCGCTCTTGGGCAGGGCTCCTCTCTTTGGCAATACTACGAGTGGGTATGGGCTCAGGGACATGGACCTCGTACTCCTCGAACTTGGCATCGGTCAGGGCATACTTACCCTTGCAGGCTTTGCACTTCCCATCCTGTCGAGTCTCCTCGACCATGAACCAGTCACCGGGATCGGTGCCGGACAGGTGCTTGAACACAGGTCTCATCGAGTTCTCCCACCAATCGGACCACAAGTCAAGGGGAAAGCCACAGCGAGCGGTACGCAAGTCAGGCCCCAGCTTGTGGGACTCCGAGGAGACCCGCACCCTGATCCAGTGGTCGATGAAGTCACCCTGCTCTAGATCGTCGGGAGTCAGTTGATCTTCGTCCTTGATCTGAAGCTGGGCAAGAGAGCCGTGGCTGAGCTTGCTGGCCTTAAAAGCCATCCCACTCGTCCTTCCCCTCTGACCCTTCGACCAGCCCCTCACTGTGCGCTCGGACAATCCAATACGCCTGCTCGGTCATGGCAGCATCTTGGCGGGCTGCTCTCTCCTGAGCCTCACCAGGGTCGTTCCCCCACGCATGGTTTATCGTGCCCCCTCAGCCATGCCAGCGCTTCTTCGTGGTTCACTTCTCTCCTTCCAATACCAGCCTCGCCTGAGCCTCCCAAGCAGCACGAGCCTGCACTTGATACGCCTCCCAGGCTGATGTGTGTATCGCCTCGGCCATTGCTTCGAGGACTGTGGGAGAAGGAAGCCAGCCGACGCCGTTGCAGGAGGAGCACTCGACGTACCTCTCGTGGAGGCCATCAAACCCATCGGAGACAAACCCATTGACGCATTCCGACTCCCCGCAGGGCAGCCATCCGAGACGAGAAGCGATGCGACGGCTCACTCCTCCTCCTGACTAGCCCTGGCCTGTACGAGCATCTGAAGGAATCGGCTGGTTTCCCGCTCGACATCCTCATTGAGTCGAGTGAAGATAGCTTTGGCGGTGAGAGCATCACCCCCAAGGACTTGAGCCAGGGCGGCAGAGAAGACGGCACGAAGGGCCTCGAACCTGGCAGTCATCAGGTCGAGGGGCGTGATAGCCACCAACGGGATTACGGGCGATGCGCCCTCATAGTTATCGAAGGTCGCTTCTACTTCTGGTCGTTGCATCAGTCAATCCTTTCTCTTGCAATATTACGCCGAGCCGTTGGGTTGCGGACCAGACCCGGTATTGGCCGGACTGTTTCCCGGCCAGGTTGAAGTGGGCAGCCACCTCGGCAAAGGTCAGGCCCTCGAAGTAGTACATGTCGATGGCCTCCCGATCCTTGGGTCCAAGTTCTTCGATGGCCTCCGCAATGAGGTCCTTGAGGGGATGGTCAGCCCTACCAATGGGAGCCCCAAGTTCGAGGAGCCAATCGGGTACGGCAATACTCACGGCACATATGAGGCGGTGAAGGAAGTTGAGCCTGGGTCCCATACGCTCGGCTTGCCGAGGAACCCACGTCGCATCTGCTCCTCCCGCATGTAGATGTTCTGGATCACGTCGCCAGCCACCCGCTCACGAACCAACTCAAGCCCATCCTTCAAGAGCCGGTTTGCCATTCTCCATGAGGCCATTGTCATTTGCACCTTGGGTGCCACAATCTCCAACATGGATGCCTTGTTCTCCTGACTGTGCGACAAGCCTTGAGTCTTGATCTCGTCCAGCTTGGTGTCGTGAGACAGCTTGGGGTCGAGAGCACCCAGGTCGTACTCGTACATGGCGCCATTCAAGATAGGCAGGTCGAAGCCTCGAACGTAATGGCCCGTCACCATGTCGGCCGCATCATAGCGGGCACGAAACAGGGTGAGGATACGCTTGGGGCTCTTATCGTGCCTTTGCAGAAGATAGACCTGTAGATTGAATGGCTCTCCATCCACGACCCAGGCCGAGGCAATGGCAGTCACCTCTTTGTGAACGAAGTCACCCCCATACCACCCGAGCGGCCGGACCTCGATATCAAAGTCGAGGACCTTGGGTTGAGAGAAGCCTATCTTCATTCGGGTAGGCCCTGGAAGAATCTGCGGGGCTCCAACTCATAAGCCTGGCCACGCTCCAACGCCTCAGCGATCTCACGCTCGATGGCCGGGAGTGCCGTGTTCAGTTCCCGCTCAGCCAGGATGGAGTAGCGCAACCGTATGAAGCTACGGGCTACCTTCTTGGCTTCCTGTACAGCCATCTCATAGGGGGTTCGTTCTCTCACATAGTCTCCAGTTCGTTGGTCATCCGTTCAAGTCTGCGATCTCGACGGCGCTGATCCTGCTTAGCCTGCCGGGGTAAAAGGTCACGCCAGTATGCTCGTCGGGTTCTCTCCCGACTTGTCACAGCACAACGCCATCCACCTGTCCGCTTACCCGTTGCTGGGTTGTGGCCGTACTGGCTGTGCCAGTACATCGGCTGGTTGTGGCAGCCACAGGATGGCCTCGGCTCGTTTGCGTTCATCTGCATAGAACTCTCTGATCTGGTCCAGATCATGGGCCAACTGGACAGGAGGTATCTCCTCGTCTACTTCCTTCTCCCATACCCAAGGCCACAGGTAGTCGGTCCTCTCGGCCACCGATTGGAGGAATCCTTCAGATGCAATGCTACGGGTGTTCACGGTAAACGTGTATCCAAGATTTCTCGCCGTCTCTTGTAGCTCGTGGACCTGTTGCCATCGTGGACGTGGGCGTGGGCCACGCTTGACTCCTCGCTCACGCATGATCTCAGCGACAGTCTTGTCCAGGTACAAGGCGAGTAGGTCCCAACCGTCGCCACCCTCATTGTGCGAGAAGCAGTACCACCCCTGGTCGCCAGGGTAGACATGAAGTGAAGGGTCGGAATCGGAATGCTTCGGACATGATAGCTTCCGGGTGTATGGTAGCTCGATCCCTAGCTCGATGAGTGCATCCTCAGCTTCCACTGAAAACTACTCGATTCCTGCCGGACTTGTTACCTGGCATACCGGGACCGTTAGGCTTACCCACACGAAGACGATAGAGGCCACACTTCACCTTATTGCGACCATATTTTCTGCTGCTGCCGCCTGCTTTCTGTGTAGCCATTACTCCTCCTCTGAGAGCATGAAGGGTAGAAGGGGAGGATGATAGAGGCTGGTCCGTATATAAGCCAGCATCACCTTGTACGAAAGAGCTTCCCAGGGCGGCATCTCCCCGGCCTCGTACCGGCGCCGTCGCTCGGCGGCTGCGGCCCGCTTGGTCTCCCGGTCTTCCTCGGTCTTGACCCGATACCTTTCATCCTCTCTGTCCCACTGGAGATCATGACTGTCCACACTACCTTCAAACAAGGGGAACCCATCCTCGGCCCACACATCGAAGGCGGCTCGGTTCTTCAATTGAAGAACATCCATCAAGTCATTGATCCGGTCGGTGTCAGTCCAGTCCATCAAGTCTCCTCTGATCTTCCATATCGAACGCACACTGAAGGTGCAGTATGGGTTGTGTGATCTTCCAGAAGTAGTACCACCACACACGGAACCCCACCCTTTCGGAACGGCCACACTGAGCGCATCGAAGTCTCATGCGTCCACCCACTCCTCGCCACAATGCACGCAGGTACACAGCATCCCTGTCAGGTAACCCTCCTCATCCTTGACGAAGTCGATGTAGGCTGTGTCCGAGTCTCCGTTGGGGCAGGCGAACCCTACGCCTATGCCGTCATGGTCACCCTTGTTCATGGTCCTTCATCCATTGCTCGTATTGCAAGTCAAAGATGGCACCGAAGCCTTGGGCTTCCTCCTCCATTGCATGCCAGACCCGTAGTCCTAGCTCGTGTCCATGCTCAAGGAACTCGATGTCGTAGTGAGCATAGCTGTTCACTCCACCGCCGAGGACTTGGGCAATCTCCCAAGAGTACATCATGTGCTTGGTTAGGTTGGCGAAATACTGATCCAAGATCATGCCAGGTCCGCTCGTTCTCTCTCAGACGATTCTACGAAATGCGGAGTGCCCGGACCCCAGGCGTAGTGCGGGACTATCCGCATAGCGGGGTCGATCTCGAACAGAATGCCATCGTGTCGCAATCCACGCACTCGATTCTTGATGATGTTGACACCTATCCAATTCTCCCGCTCGGCTCTCGACCGTGGGTTGAGGGTTGGGTCCCAGCCGGGACGCCACAGACCCATGACCACATCAGCCTCAGTGTAGCCACCACCTCGGGCGCTCTTACGAGTGGGTGGCTCCCATTCTCGGGGCATCCCGAAGCCACGATTGGATTGGTGGAGCATGATGAGCCCGAGTCGTTCGTTCCTCGCCCACGCCTTGGCCATCGAGGCGGTGGCCTCGGTGCGTAGCCATCCTTCAGCGGACTGCTTGCCCCCGGCCACTTCCTCTAGGTAGTCGATGATGACAAGGTTGGGGCGCTCGCCGTACCATGTGGCGTAGTCTTCGGCATAGGCTGACATGTCATCGAAGTTGAGGCTGCTGTCGTCCACGATCACTTGGAAGGGAAGGCGTTGTTCTAGCTCTGCGACAAAGTCGGGAAGGTAGAGGTCCATTGCCTGTGTCTCCAGGTCTCGGGAAGGGTAGTTGAAGACATGGGAAGTGAGGCGATGGAGTACCTGATGGTCAGGCATCTCCAGGCTGAAGAACAGGATGCGCTCGTTCGGGTTGTTAGCCATGATGTTGGTGGCAATCAAGCTCTTGCCAACCTCGGAGTGGGCGATCACGGTGAACACCTCACCTCGGGCAGGGCCACGCACTAGCTGGTCGAGGGCTGACCATCCGAGGGGGATGCGCCGCTTAGGATCGGCTACCTCCTGCTTCCATCCTTCGACCTGTTGACTGAGGGTCTTGATGCCCTTCAGTCTGGAGGTAGCCAATGATCCTGAGTCCATTCAACCTTCCTGTCTCTCGTGGCGGGGGTCGGAATCGAACCGACGTGACACAGATTATGAGTCTGTGCGGGCAAACCAACGGCCACCCCGACTAAGACGAAGTGCCGCCGCTAGGAGTCGAACCTAGTATGCCTTCCGGCCGCAGGGTTACAGCCTGCTTCCCTCCACAGGGATCGTCGGCTTGAGCCTTTGGCCCAGCTTCCACTGGTATGCCGTCAGATATCCGGTTCTAACTACACCCACCCAACTCGACGGGTACCCGCCGGATGGGAGCCAAGGCGCACGGGGTCGAGGAGTCGAACCCCGCCTCCAGGTGTTGGAAGCCTGTACGTCCCACGACGTACCCCGTATAGGGAGAGTCGAGTGGAAGGTCGGGTATACGATCCCTCGTTCCATGCTCTCGCACTCTCCCGGTAGGTCCTACTGTCAAGTCTCGCTTGGGGTCAGACCTCGTGCGACTGGAACTACCTTGCCCACTCACCGCTCGCACATGGGCTCTGTGTACCAGGGACTACTTCACCCCCTCCCTGGTGGGGGCTGTCGGGGCGGGCCAGGAGGTGCACATCGTCCTGGCCTCTTACCTTGTGGGGTTACCATCTAGGCCCCTGTCCCCTCCGTCGAGGGGAGTTCTGTTGTCAAATGAGAGCCGGTCCCTGGGATTCTCCCTCGCCACCCGGCTCGTGGCAGCCAGTCAATCACTGGCCAGGGTGAGGGACTATCCCAAGGTCGCTCGTCTCTCCAAGCAGAGTAGTTATACCCATCTGGTGGACGAGGGCCGCTCGCTTCACCGCCTACTCGGTTGTTTCGTGCCCCGAGGTCAGCATGACCTGGCTCTCGGGGCTCCAAGTGGAGGCCCACTCGGTGCTTTGATCACGATCCTGTCATTTCGTGCAGTCCACTCCCTTCTGTTGACGACACATGCGATACTACGGGGAGCCGAGGGCGAGAAAGGGAACACCCTGGACCCCCCGCAGTACGTCTAGTGAGCAATCGCTTGAGTATACCCTCGCATATACTTAGCTGCTTTGGTCCAGATCACCAGTTTCGGGTGGTTGCCTGATGGCGCCCAACAGGGCCAATCCACCGCTCAACATCAGCATCAGAGCCAGACCCACTAGAGACCCCGCCCCCTCGCTCCCTGTGAATGGGAGGGTCGGTGGGCCGCTCACCCCTATCGAGGTTGATGTAGACGGGAGTGTCGATGTCGTCGGGTCCGTGCTGGTGGTGGGTACCTGCCCACTCGTGGTCGTGGTAGACGACAAGGCGGGTGTAGTAGTTGTCTCCTCCTCGAACGTGGTAGTGGTAGGTGGGACTGTCGTTGTCGTTATCTCTGGAACGGTCGATGATGAATCCTCCTCTATGAAGCTCAGCGTGTAGTAGCTGATTGGTAGTGGTGCTGGATATAAGGGGTCAGGTCTCGGATACACGATGCTCACCGTCTTCTGTGGTGGGTCCACCACGATGAGGACAGGGCCTTCGCCACGATGGACGTTCCCGGCCTTGACACAGTACGCATCAATCAGGAGCCCGTCCGGTGCGGTCACAATCTCCTCATAGACAGGGTCTATCGGAGAGGAGTGGATGAAGCCGGTGTCCAGGTCGGGACAGAACGGTGAAGAATCACCATGATCGGCCCGAGCTATGTCGCTTAGAGCAAGCATCACCAGTATGACACCCACGAGGAAGGCGAGCAGCCCAAGTAGCCAACTCACCGTATCGTCTCTCAGTCTCATGTCAATTCCTTTCTGATGGCGTCGAGACCATCGTTAACCCCAACCATATACACCTCGTACTTCCATGACGCCATCCATCGCCATGCCCTCTTGCGGAGACGGTCATAGACTCGGGCCAATCTCTTGTCGAGCGGGCTCATGCTTCGACGTGTCCCACGCTTGAAGGTAGTGCTCGGATAGGCTGAGAGCCCGGCTCCAACATACAGGTTCATGGCGTGTATGCACTTGCGACACAAGGGCAAGTCAGGGTTCACATCGAGCATGCGCCCCGAGTGTTCAACAGTATGCTCGTGACAGGCCACGCTCGTATAACCCTCTCGCTCCGTCTGGCCGTTTACTGCCAACGAATAGATTTCACCCGGATCAGTCATGATATGTGCTCGGGTCACCGTACCGTAACCATACTTCAAGGCCACGGTGGGTATGTCAACTGTGATTCTCATTAGAAGGGTGCCTCATCGTATGCCTGACCGCCACCTTGTGCGTGGCCGACCAGTTTGAGTACCTCTTGGTACATCTTGGACGGGCTGCCATCCTTGTTGTTGGCCCAAAAGCCCTGATACTTGACATTGTTCGGGGCCGTTTGGTCCACGTCGAGGAACATCACATTGATGTGTGGCTTGTTGCCATGCGCTGCGGTGCCTACCTGGGAACGGTTGTCGTACACCTTGACTGGCCTGCCCTCCCATGTGGGCTGACCCTGCTGGTCAAACCCAGCCCTACCCTCAGCGGAGTTACCTTGCGGGTGGTACTGCTGGGCCACCGGGTTCATCTGCTGCATGGGGGCTGCCTGCTGCGGCCACTGTGGGAAAGCATCTCTCGGGGCTACGGGCTGGGCCTGCACCTTGGGGAACACGGGGTTGATAACCCCATTGCCATCGGTGACAGCTTCGAGCCCGGCCTGATTCAGCACGAACACCTTGACCGTCTGAGCCACGAAAGGCAGGAGTTGACGCCCGGCCTCCTGGGCTTCGGAGGGAGAGGCAGCCTCGACCACCTGACTGATGGTCAGTGAGCCACCGAATTCCTCGCTGCCGTATTGTGGACCACCCTTCAGTTCGCTCGGCACCTTGACCGAGTAGTTGAAGTTGGCGTTGATTGTGAACTCACTCATCTAGAGACTCCATCTCATTTGGGTTGGTCTTTCTTCCTCGCTGTACTTGTCTTGGATGACAAACTTGAACGGACATCCGTTCCAGGCCGGGCACCAAGGGGCCTTGCAATGCCAGCCTCGACCGTCACCGAATCCACCTCGGGTGGTGGGTGAGGCCGTGCCGATCTCGGCGTCCAGTCCCCGAGCCATGTCCCACATGGAGCGAAGGGCGGCGTAGGTCATGTCTTTGGTCAGCATGATCCGCTTGTCGTTCCATGTCCACACCTGATGCTGACGATCATACACAACGTAGGTGGCTTGGACGACACGGTGTGGTTGGATCATGGGCTCGACCAGCCAACCATAGACAGTGTGCTGCACGTTCGACTCGGCCTTCCCTCGCTTCCACCCCTTACCTCCGGTCTTCCAGTCGATACCCATTGCGGCTGTCTCCCCGAGTGCCGTCACCCGGTCAGCGGTGCCCTCGACCCATACCTCCCTACCATTGGGCAAGCGACCGAGCGGGCGTCGCAACGTCGTCTCGGTCAGGAGAGGGGGCTGATGCTGGCCTTCCTCTTGCCAGTACGAGGTCAGCCACAACTCAAAGGCACCAAGCATCTCGGCTGCCACCGTGAGTAGGGTCACGTTGTCTGCGTACTTGGTGATGTCCTCGGGATGCTTCGGATGGTGGAGCATGGCTTGAATCCATATCTCCATTGCCTCACCCGAGAAGGCGGGGCGATCACCTGTTGTGAGAAACCTCTCGATGAGTGCGTGCTCGCCCGTCCCGAAAGCAGCTTGCAAGCTGGACGAGTTGTCATACCAGGGCTCGTTGCGGTACAGTTCCCGGTAATTGCACAGCCACCAGTTGTTCAGTTGCGAGGGACCGACGATGAGTGCATCTTCGGCGGGCTCAGAGCCGAAGCCATTCCCGGCAATATTGAGGAAGCCACTCATGGTCCAGCCTCAATGAGCCCGATCTCCAAGAGCAGGTTGAAACCCTCGGTGTTCCCTTCGTCATCCCTTTCCCGGCGCACCACCAGCCTTCCAGTCCTGGCGCTCAACAGGTCGCCTCTCGTTACGTCTTCAAGCAGATCGGACAGCGTCATGTAGAGGTCAACCGTATCGGGTACATACTGAGCGCCCGTGAGCCCCCACGTCCAGCCCTCTTTCTCAAAGACAATGGCTGCACGTTGGGCAGCTTCCTTAATGATCTTGTTCCTCATGTCTTAGTCCTTTCATAGTGACGGCGGCTTCGGTCTCGGGCACAGGTCCGACAGACCCGACGCCCGCCCGTGACAAGCAGGTTATCACCACTCATCGGGTGCCCATTCTTGCATTGAGCCACAGGTTGGCGACCCTCGGTCAGCCCGGCTCGTCTTGGTAGTTGAACCCGCAGCTTGTCGCTGGCGATGGTGGCCGAG